>Ga0115003_10003754_pt1 | contig 11879 bp, 9 predicted proteins | sample ArcticOcean_MG_C_7_FD_88736 | JGI IMG/M metagenome (GOLD analysis project Ga0115003, IMG submission 88736) | Marine microbial communities from western Arctic Ocean - ArcticOcean_MG_CB11_88 | ecosystem: Environmental > Aquatic > Marine > Oceanic | place: Arctic Ocean: Canada Basin | collected... | reverse complement strand
GTTGATTTGATCGAAACTGAGGTCGGAGACCGCTTTGTAACAGAAGAAGTTCGAGCTAGGAATGCTGTAATTGGGGGCGAACCTTCGGGCCACTATAATTTCCCGGCAAGCAGCAAGTGTATGGATGGGTTCTTAGCGTTAATGCATTTTCTTCAGGTTCTCGAGAGCTATGGAAGTGATTTAACTACTCAACTTTTTGCTCTCAAGCACTATGATAGGGTAGTCAAAAACATCTATATTAATGAGAATGATGACATTAATCTTCAGGATGTCCAGAAAGAACTGTCTTTAGAGATTAATTCTGCTGAAGAAAAATTAGTTATTAGGCGGTCCATATGGGATCCAGTATTGAGAGTATATTATGACTATATGCATGTTAATAGATTTATTGAGATTGAAAAGTCGATACATAAATTATTGTCGAAATAAGGGCGTCTTTTTGTGAAAGCGATGATCTTGGCTGCTGGCCACGGCGAGCGTATGGGCGAGGTAACGCAAAAAATCCCTAAACCATTAACAAAAGTTGGACACATGACCTTACTCGAGCATAATTTAAAAAGAGTTAAAAGCGCAGGTATTATAGATGTGGTAATAAACGTTTCTTGGCTTGGAGAAAAAATAGAAAAATATCTTGATGAAATAGATCTAGGTTTAAATGTCACTATTTTGGACGAAGGGGATAATATGCTTGGAACTGGAGGCGGGATAAAGAAGGCTCTTTCTGTTCTGGGAAAAGACCCTTTTTATCTAGTAAATGCTGATGTTTTTTCTGATTACAAGATTAATAGGTCGAAAAGCCTTAATCCTGGTGTTTTGGGGCATTTGGTCTTGGTTCCAAATCCACCCCACCACCAGAGTGGTGATTTCTGTTTAGAGGGGGCATATCTTAATGGAGGAAAAGATCAGCATTCGAATACATTTAGTGGAATCAGCTTGCTGTCTCCAGATTTACTGTCCGAATGCGTCGGTGAAATTTTTCCTCTTGAGCCTATTTTGGATAAAGCTGCAGAAAAAGGATTACTGACAGGAGAGATCCATAAGGGAATCTGGCTCGATGTGGGAACACCTGAACGACTAGTGGAGGCAGAGCGAATCATTTCACAAGATCAGTCTTAAATGGGAGTTTCGATTACACTAAACGAAGGAGGTTTACATGAAAAAATCAAAATTTACTGAGGGGATTACAAACCAAAGTAATAATATAATCCATCACCTCTGAGACCTAGTAGGGGGACTAACGATAGGTGAAAGTATAATAATCTAGATATCTGTATAGGCTTAAATCTATTTTCAATATATAAGCCAATAAGTATAAAAATCACTGTAAGCACCATAAAAAAAACTCTACTAGCGACTAAGTTATTAGGGAAAAACCACAAACTGAATAAGTATATTAGAGTGAAAGAAAATAGGACTTTAATAAGCAAAAAATTCTCTCTACTTTTAGCAAAATATTCGGAAATAATTACAGTAAGAGTAAGAAAAAATAATAGAGATGCATACAATAAGGTCCTAATATTAAAAATATCTACAGTAAGAGTCTTATCATCAAGCCTCCTATATATTTCATCAATCAAAAATGAAGGTATAAAAAAGTTAAATATTATGGCCAACGCCGCTATAACGATTAAATAGGTCAAGATATTGAATTTTTTCACTAATAAAATGACTGGAAATAGCATTAACGCAGCGTTATGAACTAATATTGAAATTAAATAAATAAATAAAGCTTTGCCTAGTTTTTTGTCTGCTAGGCCTATCGCACACATAGCAATCGTTATTGCAAGAATCTGTCGGTAATGATTATGCATTCCAACAATATAAGGATAAACAAGGAAAGCAGCAAAGTATAAATATTTTATATTATCCAGCTTTATATGCTTTGGGAAGAAGGACTGAAGCAACTCAATTGATTTATAAAAACTCAAAAAAAGAACAACATCCATAACGACAAACACAAGACCAAAGTTACCAATTACTTTGTATAAAAATCGACTTCCCACCCAAAATATGGGCTCCCTGAGGTGATACGAGATGAAATTATCTTCTCTAGCCATATTAAGGTTGTATGCACCCATGTCACCAAGAGCCTGAATATTTACAAGATAGATATCCTCGTCTATCATTCCCCATCGAATAGAAAGGCTTAAAAAAACCATTACAATGAACCAAAATAGAAAGAAAGCACGTCTAGGAATTATTCGATGATCAAATATTAATATTACAGTCAGCCCATAAATTAATCCATACATTAATAGTCCCAAATTAATACTCCTTCAAAATTCATACGCCTTTTTTTTTAAATACACAAGCTTTATCCCTAACTATTATTAATTATTGATACTTGGAGACTAGATTAAAAAAAACTAATCAACCTATAACTGGACTATTCAAACCCTCACTTCAGATGAGCCGAATTATTACACGACCTTACTTGATTAATTAAATAATTCCTTTTTTTCTAGCAAGGAAGTTGGTTGCTTCTATATAGCCTTTGATGTTTCCACAATCAAAACGTTTTCCTTTGAATTTATAGGCAATCACCTTTCCTTGTTTGGCTTGAGTGAGAAGTGCATCGGTGATTTGAATCTCACCACCCTTGCTTGGCTTCGTATTTCGAAGAATATCGAAAATATCTGGCGTTAGAATGTAGCGCCCAATAATTGCCATGTTGGTTGGCGCATCTTTTGACTCTGGTTTTTCAATCATATCGGTTACACGATAGATATCCTCTGTATTATCAACTAAGTTACCAGCAATAATTCCATATTTGCTTGTTTGGTCCATTGGCACTTCTTCAATAGCCACAACTGAGCATTTATGTTGATTGTATATTTTAATCAATTGAGAAATAACTCCACTTTCATCACAATCACAAAGGTCATCTGCCAGAATTACAGCAAAAGGGTTATTCCCAATAAGGGGCTCACCTGTAAGAATGGCATGACCTAGTCCAAGCATTTTTTTCTGGCGAACATAAGTGAAGGTCGAGTTCTTAATTATTTCTTTGATTTCCACTAGATGGGACTCTTTCGAAGTACCACTTAATTGCATTTCAAGCTCAAATGCGTTGTCAAAGTGATCCTCAATCGCTCTCTTACCCCTACCTGTAACAATTGCCATGTTAGTTATGCCTGCAGACAGCGCCTCTTCGACTCCATATTGCAATAAAGGCTTAGTTAGTATTGGAAGCATTTCTTTGGGTACCGCCTTGGTAGCAGGCAGAAAACGGGTTCCATAACCAGCTGCAGGGAAAAGACATTTTTTAATCATCTATTACTACTTTATGTTTTTTGTAAGGATGTTATACCAGACAAGACATTATGTAGTTATAGGTATTGATATAAATTTTATAACCCATAAAACTAAATAATATAAAGCTCAAAAGACGATAAATATATGAACTTATTCAACGGTAACAGTAGTATTGAGGACATTCTAGTTTATAGTGTTGATTTGATAACATGTCTGCCCCATTAGCCTTAATCTTTTTTTAAGGAGTAATCCTTAATTTCTTAGAATAACTTCCATCATTAAGAATATACTCTGAAATTTTAGATGCATTAAATGTGGGTGATTATCAAGTACCTGAAGAAGAAATATATTATAAAAATAGGGATTATGAAATCACTGAAAATGGAATATCCTATAGAGGTAAATGGAAAAATTTGATTAATGAAATTTGCTACAAAAAAGGCAATTGGGTTGATTATGATTGTGAATTAGTGTAATTAGAATATCCATCATCATCCCATTTATTTTCGTTAGATCCTACATACTTTGCGTTTGAATAAATATCATCTTCTGGCGCTACAATTCTTTTTTCAGAAATTATAGATTGCATTTCTAATATACCTTGTTCTAAATTATATTTAGGATTCCACCCTAAATCACTAAATTTTTCAGTTTTTACTTTATAATTTCTAAAATCTTCAAATGGTATATCTTTAAAATTTATTTTAGATGAAGGTATTAATTTATTTATTATTTTAGCTAAATCAGCTATAGTATAATTTTTCATAGAAACATTATATAATCCATCTATATTATTATCTATACAGAATTTAATAGCATTACCAACATCTTTAACGTGTAATAACGGTCTCCATTGCTCTCCACCAAATACATTAAGAGTTTTTCCTTCAGTAGCTCTTTTTGTTAAAATATTTACGACTAAATCTAATCTAGGACGGGAATAATTATCACCGGCACCAAATAATGTACCTAATCGAAATATTACAAAGTTGTTTGATTTTTTTTGTATAATTTTTTCTGCATATATTTTAGATCTAGCATAACTAGATAAAGGATTAAATTCTGCGCTTTCATCAATTAAATCATTATTTGCACCATAAACAGAACAAGTTGACATAAAAATTATCTTACCGGTATAGTTTTTTGCTAGCCATTCCACAGCATCATCGTTTACTTCTTTAGTTAATTTATCATTGACGTTACAAGCTCCATCACCAACTATAGCTGCTAACCAAATAACAATATCATATTTATTGATAATTAGATTTAATTTTTTAGTATCCCTAACATCACCACGAATAAAATTTACATCTTTAAAAAATCTTGATTCGTACATTAAATTATCATAAACAGTGACATGAATGTTTTTATCAGCCGATAAAATATCAGTTAAATGGCCACCTATATATCCACATCCACCTACAATTAATATGTTTTTCATTTAAATTTAGTCCCTATAATTTAATATTAATACAAAGTAATCATAATATTGCCTTACTGCCTGCTAAATAAATTGACTAAAAAAGGCACAATATAATTTCATTCAATGAGAACCAAAGGTTTTTTGCCTGACTATTTTTTTGATTTAATCATTCTATTTCTTGAATTCTAAATAGAATTATAATTTACCCATTAATTAAGTAGAAAAGAATACCCTAAATGACATCAGGCTAGTTATTTCTTATCAATTTTTTTTATGATAGATAAAGGTGTGGGATTAAGAAAGATATCAAATGATTGAATCAGAGTGAGATTATGGTCCATAGAGGGAAGAAATGGTCTAATACCTCAGTTATCTGGAGCTTAAAGAGAAAAACATGAAAGAGATTTAATGAATGAGTAGATCAGAAATCAACACCTCCCAAGTAAGGTATATAAGTTTGAGGTCAATTGCTATATTTTTGATTAATTCAGTATACTAAATATTATGAAAAAAATTGATAAGAAATAACTAGCCTGATGTCATTTAGGGTATTCTTTTCTACTTAATTAATGGGTAAATTATGACACTATTGATCTTGAAAAGAAGTATTTTGACAATGAAATAGTTATAGAAAAATATTTGCTAAAAAACTGTTAGATGACCATAATAGTAGGAGTGTTAATGAATAAATTTATCCCTTTTTCTTTGCCTGATATTGGAGAAGAGGAGCTTACAGAAGTGACAAATGTTTTACGCTCTGGCTGGATAACAACTGGCCCAAAAGTAAGGCAATTTGAATCTGATTTTCAAGAATTCATTGGTGGTGATGTGGAAGCGATTTCGGTAAATTCTGCCACATCTGGATTACATTTAGCTTTAGAGTCGCTAGGCGTTACTGAAGGTGACGAGGTAATCATTCCAAGCTTAACCTTTACAGCAACAGCAGTAGTTGCAAGATATTTAGGTGCTGATGTTAAAATTGTAGATGTTAATCCTGTTACTTTGAATATTGATATTAAGGCTATTAGAGATGCCATAACACCGAATACTAAGGTAATTATACCAGTGCACTATGCGGGCTTGAGTTGCGATATGGATGAGATCTTATTGTTGGCTAAAGATTTTGGATTAAAGGTGGTTGAAGATGCAGCGCACGCATTACCAACTGTTTATAAGGGTGGCATGATCGGCTCTCTAAAATCAGATATTACTGTGTTTAGTTTTTATGCTAATAAAACTATGACCACTGGCGAAGGGGGGATGGTTGTCACCCGAAATTCTGAACTTGCAAAACGTATGAAAATTATGCGATTGCATGGTATTGATAGAGATGCTTTTGATCGTTTTCAATCTAAAAAACCTGCATGGTATTATGAGGTTACTGCACCTGGCTTTAAATACAATATGACTGATATAGCTGCTGCAATAGGCATTCATCAGTTAAAAAAGCTGTCTGACTTTTTGAAGAGGAGGAAATATTTAGCAAAAAAATATTTTGATTTATTGGTTGATTTACCTTTAACCCTTCCAGCAGATGACGTGGATAGCGGTTCCCACTCTTGGCATTTATTTGTGATTCGCGTGCAGGATAATTCACCAGTGAACAGAGATGAATTAATTCAATTTCTAGGTGATAAAGGTATTGGAACAAGTGTTCATTACGTGCCTTTGCATCATCAACCTTATTGGTGTGATCGTTATCAATTAACTAATGATATGTTTCCAGAAGCTGACAAAGCATATCAGTCTATGGTGAGTATCCCTTTATATACTGCAATGTCTGACGAACAACAAGATCGAGTTATTCAAGCCTTGCATGAGGCATTAGGATGACTAAGAGATTGTTTGATTTTGTCACCTCTTTTTTTGGGTTGATATTACTAACACCCGTTTTTGTATTGGTCGCACTTTGGATTAAACTTGATTCAAGGGGGGGTATATTGTTTCGCCAAGAGCGTGTTGGCTTTCAAGGTGTTATTTTTCGAATTCACAAGTTTAGAACGATGGTTTTGGATGCAGAAAAAAAAGGAAAGTATATAACAGTTGGTTCAGACACGCGAATTACCACTATTGGGAGATTTCTTCGTAAATACAAGCTAGATGAGCTCCCACAATTGATCGATGTGCTTGTTGGAGATATGAGCATAGTCGGCCCCCGTCCCGAGGTGCCAAAATATATTGATTACTATTCTGATGACGAAAAACATGATGTGCTTTCTGTCAAACCTGGAATGACTGATTATGCCTCTATTGAATTTATAAAGGAGAATGAGTTATTGGCCAACTTTAAGGATCATGAGGCCGCATATATTAATAAAGTATTGCCAAGAAAAATTGCCCTATATCGTAAATATGTGAGTGAGCACTCTTTTTTTGGTGATGTAATGATCATATTTAAAACAATTCTTCTGACAATTAAGAAGTAGCTTAAACCAACGTCCAATTTTGATCACTCTAGCTTTGAATGTATCTCATAGCAATAGTTGCTGATTCCAACCATCTCTGAGCATAATTTTCTCTAGTGGAATGTTCTTGTCTAATAAGTTAATTGCATCAAAGTTTGAGTCCAATTAATATATTTTTAATAAACAAAATATAGTAAAATTAATTTTATTAAAACGTTATCCTTTTTATAACTAAAAAATCACTAAATGAGTGAAATTACTTTAAAGTCTTTCCCAGGTCAGAGCAATAAATTTTTAAGAGGAGCTTCAGTATTATCCTTTGATGACCTTCTTAATGCATGTGATGACTTCGAATCTTTTCATTTGGATTCAGATGACAGGAAAATTATTGAAAAAATAATCCTTGAAATGAAATCAACTAATTGTCTTCCCATTTGGTGGTCAAATCAAGAGTCTACTTATCTCAGTAAAATTTCTAACAAAGAAAAATCAATTCGCTACATAATATTCCGCTATAAGTTTAGGAATTTTCCATCACAAAGGATTGTTTCAGAATTTCCATTATATGTTCTTTTAGAGCCTGTATCTGCCTGTAATTTAAGGTGTCCTTTTTGTTTTCAAGTGGATCCAGACTTCACTCGAAAGCCATACTCAGGAATAATGGATATGGGTCTTTTTAAGAGAGTAATTGATGAGTGTGAGGAAAATGGAACTGGTGCAATCACGCTTGCTTCCAGAGGAGAGCCAACTTTGCATCCTAAATTTTCTGAGATGCTTGAATACCTGTCAGGTAAATTTTTCGAAGTTAAATTAAATACTAATGGCACCAAGTTGACTGATGAAATTTGCCATTCTATATTTAAAAATAAAGTCAATGATATAGTATTAAGCATTGATACAGAAAATAAAGAGCTATTTGAAAGTTTAAGAAAAAATGCAATTTTCGAAGAAGTACTGCAAAATGTTCAAAATTTATATAATATAAGAAAAGAATTCTATCCTGAGAGTGATACTGTGATTAGGATTTCCGGTGTTTACTCAACTGCAGATCAAGATAATAAAAAATTTTCTGAATTCTGGGGGCAATGGTCTGATGAAATAACTATAGCTGATGTTCAAGAAAGATGGGACACATATAATAATACTATTCAGCCAGATTTTTCATCCCCTTGTCAATATGTGTGGGAAAGATTTTATGTTTGGTGGGATGGTGTTTGCAATCCTTGCGATGTAGATTATAAAAGCAAGTTAAGCCCGGGTACTTTAAATGAAAACAATAGCATTAAAGAAATATGGCACTCCAAGGCGCACAATTTATTGCGCTTAAATCATAAAAGTGGAATGAGATCAGGTTGTTTACCATGCGATCGATGCGGAGTCACCTAGTCTAATGTCTGTTTTAGAAATATGTTTTATTTATATGCTTCTTTATTTTAGAAATATTAAAATGTAATTACCATGAGTTTCTGGGATTAGTTTTAAAGAGTATATGGTTCTAATGCAGGGCTCGATGACAGCTATTATTATTGAGTCTATACACAGCCATAATAGTTTCACTTTGTCTACATATGAGCAATCAGAAAAACAACACCTAGTCCTATAAGATTTCTTTGAAGGGGTTTTTTAAAGAAAAATTAAAATTAAATGGACCTTACCCTATAACGTAGCTTTCTATAAATAATTATGAGTTTAAAGAGTAATAAAGTCAACTTAGCAGTAATTGGATGTGGAAATATTGCACGGTTTCATATTCCTGCAATGAAAGATGTTGGCTTTAATATCGTCTCTATTGCGGGTAGTTTAAATTCAAAAAATGTTTTAAATTTTGCAAAAAAATATAATATTGACAAGGTTTATAATAATCCATTAGATATGGTTGAAAATGCATCTGAATGGGATGCGCTTTTGATTCTGTCTCCAGTTTCAACAATTGTCGATTATCTTAACCTAGCAGTCAAATTTGGTAAGCCAATTCTAAGTGAAAAACCAGTGGCATTAGATCATGAATATCTAAAGGATTTTATTCATTATAAAAATATTCGCGTTGCATTCAATAGGCGCTTTTATTCAGGAGTGGAATTTTCAAAAAAATATGTTCAAAAGTATCCCAATTCTCTTATTAAGGTAATCATTCCTGAGAAGCGAATAGATCCAGACCATAATATTAATTTTCCAAAAAGACTACCTTTGTTGAGTTATGAAAATTCTGTACACATGTTTGATTTGGTTAATTATATTTCAGGAGGTGTTGAATGGAAAGAGACTTCATCTATTAAGTCACTAGATAAGTATATTGCAATAAACGCTCATGGACATGGTATAAATGGAACAACTATCCAATTAGAATCATACTTCAACTCACCTGATAATTTTTCTATAAATATTCTTTCTGGTGATGAGAGGGTTGAAATGAAGCCAATTGAAGTAACTAGTTTTTTCAAAGGTATGGAGGTTAATGAGCCAACAGTTGAAATGCCAATAAGAATGTATATACCTAAATTACATAATAAGATAATTGATCTTCCTGATGGCGGACACAAGCCAGGATTCTTAGGCCAAGCTCAAGATTTTATGAATTTTTGTTTAGGATGGCAAGACTGTCCTGGGGCAGATATAAGTGATGCTTATTCTGCATTGAAACTCGCACAATCGTTAGTAAAATGAAAAAATATTAGTTACAGGTGGTGCTGGATATATTCCTGAACTGAAGAAAGATGGTTATGCAGTTGGCAAGTTATTTTTAAAAGGTATTGAATCACCAATAGATGCAATCTATGAAAGAAAAGGTGCTCAACACGAACGGACTTGGGAAGACTATCAGATCAGAATTGATTCTAACGTTACTGGAAGATATCGGGACTTCTCGAATGCTAATAAAGGTGAAATAGTAAATTCTTCTGAAGTTTACGAGTGTACATCTTCAGATTGGGAAAAGTTTGATAAGTTCATATTGAGTATTTGGAAATTCACCCTCATTTAACATACCTATAATTTCACTCAACAGTGACGGATTTAGCTAAATTTCTTGGTTTGTCGACATCGGTGCCTTTTATTAGGGCAACATGATAACTCAACAACTGAAGGGGTATTGTAAAGATAATAGGTGCAGTGATCCGACCAAGGTTTGAGGTAATTTGGATTACTTCCATTGCCTTCATTGATTGCACTTTTGAGTTTTCATCTTCAAAAACAATCATCTGTGATCCTCTTGATTTTACTTCCTGTAGATTTGATTTAAGTTTGCCTAATAGTTCATCATTTGGAGCGATTGCAATTACTGGCATATTTTTATCAATCAGTGCGATTGGCCCATGTTTTAATTCTCCAGCAGGATATGCCTCAGCATGAATATAACTAATTTCTTTTAGTTTTAGTGCGCCTTCCATCGCAATAGCATACATAGTTCCTCTCCCTAAAAAAAGAGCACTATTTTTATCTTTAAAGCGCGCCGCTAATTTTTTAATTTTCGACTCTTGAAGCAGCGCATGGTTAATTAGTCCTGGTAATTTTCTTAAACCATTAATAATTTTTTTCTCTTGCTTTATATTAATTGTATTTTTTAATTTACCTATAGAGCAAACTAATAATGCTAGAGAAACTAGTTGGGCAGTAAAGGCTTTTGTACTTGCGACACCAATTTCAGGACCGGCATGAGTTAAAAAATTTAAATCAGAAAGTCTTGTAAGGCTAGATTCTGAAGAATTGCTTATGCAAAGAGAGATAATACTGCTGTTTATTTTCTTAGCTATTTTAAGGGCTTCAACTGTGTCAGCTGTTTCTCCACTTTGTGAAAGAGTAACAAAGAGAGTGCCATTTAAAAGGATAGGGTTACGGTAGCGATATTCACTTGCAACTTCAACATTGCATGGTACTTTAGCTATATCTTCGAGCCAATATTTAGCAACTAGACCTGCATGATAACTTGTGCCGCAAGCAACAATTTGGACTTGAGTAATCTTCTGAAATATTCCTTTGGCATTATGCCCAAAAGCTGGAATTACTACAGCATCATTTGTAATGCGTGACTCAAGAGTGTCTCTTATTGCTTGTGGCTGTTCAAAGATTTCTTTATGCATAAAATGATCATAATCTTCTAAGTCAACTTGACCTATTTTTAACTTAGAAGTTTTAATAGGGCGCTCAACTAAATTATCATTAAAATCATAAATAGTAATTTTGTCTAATTTTATTTCAGCAATATCTCCCTCTTCAAGAAAAATAAATTTATCAGTTATAGATAGAAGTGCCATTTGGTCTGATGCAATATAATTTCCATTAACTCCAATTCCTATTAGCAATTGGGAGCCCTTTCTTGCAGCAATAATTTGGTCTGGGTATTTGTTTGAAAGAATTCCAATCCCGTAGGAACCATCAAGTGTTTGTATTGCTTTTTGAGTTGCTTTAAGTAAAGAATTGGATGACTTGAGAGCATAGTCAATTGTATGCGCAATAACCTCAGTATCAGTTTCAGAGGTAAACTCATAGCCTTGCTTTATTTGTAGATTTTTTAGATCAATATAATTTTCAATAATCCCATTATGCACCACACAAATTGAATTTTTTGAAATATGTGGATGTGCATTTTGGACTGAAGGCTTGCCATGTGTAGCCCATCGAGTGTGAGCTAAACCAACGTTACCTTCAAGTTTAGATTTTATTAGCTTTAAATTACTTTCAAGATTCTTAACTTTTCCAGCAGCTCGTTCTCGCACCAGTTTATTGTCTTGTGATAGTATTACAAGCCCAGATGAGTCATAACCTCGGTATTCTAGTCGCTTCAACCCATCCATTAGTAG
>Ga0115003_10003751_pt1 | contig 11902 bp, 13 predicted proteins | sample ArcticOcean_MG_C_7_FD_88736 | JGI IMG/M metagenome (GOLD analysis project Ga0115003, IMG submission 88736) | Marine microbial communities from western Arctic Ocean - ArcticOcean_MG_CB11_88 | ecosystem: Environmental > Aquatic > Marine > Oceanic | place: Arctic Ocean: Canada Basin | collected... | reverse complement strand
TTAAAAGGAACTTATATTAATTTAATAAGAAAAGAGGGTAGAGTATATTCTTCTTGTTTTCCAGAAGATAAAATTAGAGCCGGATTATCAAGAGACTCGCTATTTGGAATGGTAAAAGCCCCAACAAAATATGCAGTATATTCTCAATTGAAATCAATATTTGGAAGAGCATCATATGGAATTGTATCAAAAGTTCCACCAAATATTCTTACTGAAATGAAGGAAGACCCATTACAGAAGAGATTATTAGAGTATTGTTTTAAGGAATCCACAGTAAAAAAAGATACCCACGATAAAAAGAAATTTGGTAAAAAGAAGAAATTTGGTAAAAAGAAAAAACGATAGTGTAAATAATATTTATTTAAATAATTATAAAACCTAATAATATATGGATTTACAACAACCCAAACAAAGGGTTAGCAAACCACATCCACTTAATTTTGAAAGAGGATGGATATTAACAGGAGAAGTATTCAAATCAATTATAATTTTAATAATTTTTATTCTTGTTAATTTTATTGCAAAAACAATGGGTTCAAAAACACGTGAAGTAATGAGTCAAAAATATTGGTATAATAAACAAATAGTTGTATTTTTAACACTATATTTAGTAATTAATATTATGTCATTAAAAGGATTAAATTTATATCCATTATATACATTATTTATATCTATTGTTGGATGGCTTTTATTTAATTTAATAACAAGTTTAGGTGAAGTTTGGGCAATTCGTTCACCACCTATGACATGGTTTGGAATAACATGCATTCCCTTAATTTTATTTTTTATAGCAAATGATTTTTATAATTATTATTCTGAATTAGATCCCAATGATCATAATAAGTTTTATACTAATATGTGGTTTAATATAATTAAAAGTTTAATAATAATAACAATATTATGTATGATATTGGGATTTGTTATATCATTGTCACATGCACGACAAAATAAAGGATTTAATTTTTTAAAATTTTTCTTTTCAATAAAAAATACATAAACAATTATTTTTATAATAACTTATATGAATAATTTAAGCAATGAATTAAAAAATGTAAAAACATATTGCATTAATTTAAAAAAAAGAAAAGATAGAAAAATCAAAATGAAAAGAATGGCAAGAAAGAAACAAATAAAATTTACATTAATTAAAGGTATTGATAATGGTCATATCGGATGTAAAAAAACACATTGTCAAATTATAAAAAATGCGGTTAAAAATAAGCATGATATAATTTGGGTAATGGAAGATGATATTAAGATTGTCGCACCATTGCAGATAAAAGAGTGTCCTAAAAACTGGGATATATTATTTTTAGGGGGTGAAATTATAAAAAAATATAACTTAGAAACAACAGATAAAGAATGGATTCGATGTCAATCCCATTTTACCCATTCTTATATCATTAATTTAAAAAATGAAAATTTAGTAAATGATATTTTGGCAATTGAAAATAATGATGAAATTGAAAGTTATAAACAATTTATGACAACAGAAATATGTAAAAAATATTTTACTTATGTTCATAATCCAATATTAATGACACAATATGATAATTATAGTGATTGTGAAAAACAAGATGTTAGTTATGAATTTAATATGCTACAATCAGTCAAAGGCTTGAAAAAGGCAGAATATAGTATAAATAAAAATGGTGAACATATTTTAAGATTAGATAAGATTGAAAATTATCCATTTGTTTCAATTTTAACACCAACATTTAATAGAAGAAATATGTTTCCAATTGCAATCAGGAATTTTTTCAATTTTAATTATCCACCAGAAAAATTACAATGGGTTATTGTAGATGATTCAACTGATGACAGTAAATCTGTCAAAGATTTAATACCACCAAACGATAATAGGATTAAATATATTAGATTAGATAAATGGATTCCAACAATGGGTGAAAAGAGAAATATATGCGTTCAAAATGCAGATCATGAAATTATATTACACATGGATGATGATGATTATTATCCACCCGAAAGTATATATGCCCGCGTAGCAGTTTTGTTAAAATATCATAAAAATGGAATTAGATTAATTGGAAGTTCACAATTGGGGGTGTATGATATTTTAGAAAATTCAAGTAATTTAGTAAGTGATGGAGAATTTTCATTTTCAGAAGGAACAATGGGATATTTTAAAAGTTTTTGGGAAGAAACTCCATTTAATAAAGAAGATAAAACAGCAGAATATATTTCTTTTATGGAAGGACGATTTAATAAGATTATGGATATACCATATTCATATATAATGATTGGATTTAAACATGGGCAAAATACAGTAGTTAAAAAAATACAACAATCTATTATTAATAAAGATACAAAGGAAAATCATAATTTCATTGATGATTTTGATAAAGAAACAAAAGATTTTATACTTCAATTACAGAAATATATAAGAAATAAAATAGATATTGAAATTCCTGATTTTAGTGCATTAGAAATTTAATTAAACTAAACACTTATCATATATATTATTGTCTAAATGATTAAAATATTTAATCATATAATGAGTTCCTAAACCCATGCCAATATGCCATATCGCATGTCCAAATATCATATATTCATTACAAAAATGTTCAGTTGTTATCCATGTAATTGCTGAAATAATACATATAATAATACCCTTTAATCCAGTATTTGTGTTATCTTTTAATAATTTAATTGATTGATAATATAAGGGAATAATTAACCCAATTTCAAGACCAAAAAGAATAGGAAATATATCATCAAACCAGATAAAAACATCAAAAACAAGTAATAAAACATTAAATAATGTTAACATTCCAAGATACTTATTTTGATATTTTAAACTAAATAAAATATCTGCAATACTAATCCATATTGGTAAAACCATACTAAATTCATCAAATAATTTAAAAATATACCAACTATTCCAGTGATAAAGGAAAGACCCAATACCATTAACAAAAATTGTCCAATAAACCAATGAAACAGTTTTTTTAAGGTTTGGTTTAGATAATCCGTGATAACTAATATAACATAAAAATAATGATGTAAATGCATTAATATATTCTGGTCTATCTGGATTAATTTTTTTTTCACAAAATTTATTAATTTGAAAATTGTATTCCATATTTTGACTCATATAAAATACAATAAAAAATTATTTCTAAATCAATTTATATACATGCCAACTATAATACAATGTTCAGAATTAATGGATTATTCAAGTATGATACCGAATGGATTAAATGATACGTATGATAGTGTTACTCATTTTATTGAACATTTAATAGAATTAAATCCAAGTTTAATACCTGGTATAGCATATTTTATAAAAAATTTATTACACAAATATAATGTTGGTGGGTCAATTAAAATTAATTGGGATTCTCCTGCATATGGAAAGGTATTTTGTGGTAAAAATGCAATGAGACAATTATATATAGATTTGTCTAAGATAGATTCAAAAGTTAAGGTAATGTTTATGGTTATTGTTGATTATTGGCATCAAAAAAATAAAAGAAAATGTAAAACAATCAATCTTAATAATGGATTATTTGAATATTTTTGGGGAACGTATGTAACTATTTCTGATACATTAAATGATGGAACAAATAATATTAACTTAGTAAAAACATTAAATGATGTTGAAATTGGTCCATCGGGTCTTGGAACTAGTAAAATAGATGGTTTTATTTCAAATACATTACCACACCCAAAGGATCATTATTATAGATACAGTGGTTCAACAGATCATGATGGGGTATTTGCTGAGACTGGTTCAAATGGAACAAAAGCCAGATATATAGATATTCAAGAACCATCAAATATGAATATTACACCATATTATTATGCATATGATAATACAACATATACAATCAATAACTATAACCAACTTTATGAAATTATAATAACATGGATTGGTGGTAGTAATACAAATGGAGGAGACAAGGCTGATGTTCATAGTTGGGCAAATGGAAATTATCCGAGAAGAGCAGAAAATTTAGACCTAATATTTTATGATTCTTCTAATGTTGCAATATTAAGTATAAATTTATGGGATACTGTTTCGAACAGACAATCCGATGGATCTTTACCGCCTGTAACGACTGTTATTACAAATGTGTATGATGGTAACGAATTTACAACATCAAGATTTACAAGATTTCATTTTGGAGATATTCTTGAAAGTATAAAATCATTTAGAATTCAACAACATAGATATACACATACATTGGATAATTATGGTGTTAAAAATATTGAATTGAAATTCAAGTATAAAATATAAAATATAATATTACTCAGAAATAGAATTATAATTATTTCTTAAACATTGTCTCCAATAAATATGATTTTTATTAAGTTTGCATGTTGGTAAACCAGCCGGGACAATTTCATTTTGATTTTTTTTTAAAACTTTTTTTTTAATAATTTGTTTTTCTAATTTTTTTAATAATTCTCTTATTTTTTCAATAGTTTCATTCATTGTTTATTATATTCATATATAATAAATATTTTTGATACTTGATTTGTATATAAAGTTATTTTTAGATATAACTTTATAAAATGGAACAAATTAATAAAATTAATAAAATTTTACACCAAGATATTACAAATATTGAATTAAATGATAAATACAAGTTTGGGTTACATAATAATTTATTATCAGAAGTAAGTTATCCAAGTGGTCAGAATATTAACTCGTATTATAATTTTAGTAATAAAGTTAAACCTCGATGTGTAGTAACAAATCAAGGTTCAAGTGGTAGATGCTGGCTATTTGCTGGATTAAATATGATTAGAAATAATTTCATTGAAAGTAATAATTTACAAACAAATTTTGAATTTTCTCAAAATTATTTATTTTTTTGGGATAAATTAGAAAGAGTTAATTATTTTATTCATCTTTATCAAGAATCAAAGGAGAGAGACCAGTTAGATAGTCAGGTTGTTCAATTTTTATTAAAAAGTCCAATGGGTGATGGTGGTCAATGGCAAATGTTTGCAAATTTAATTGAAAAATATGGTTTAATGCCAAAGGATAATTATCAAGAAACAACACATAGTGGTAATCCACGTGGATTAAATCTTGTATTGACTAAAAAACTAAGAGAGTATTGTAAAGAGATTAGAACCACAAATAATTTTAGTAGAAAAAATGCAATTGAAGATACATATAAATTATTAGTAAAATTTCTTGGGAAACCACCAACTATTTTTGATTGGGAATATGTTGACAAGGATGGTAAGTTTATAACAAAAAATGATATGTCGCCTCAAATTTTTTATAAGAATGTTGTAAAACTTGATATAAATAATTTTGTATCAATTACAAATGATCCAAGAAATCCATATAATTGTAATTATGGTGTTGAAAAATTAGGAAATATCATTGAAGGGAAAGAGGTAAAGTATATGAATATCGATATGACGAGAATAATGGAATTAGTTAAAAAAAGTATAGATGAGAATGACCCGGTATGGTTTGGATGTGATGTTGGGCAATTTCTTCATTCAAAAACAAATATAATGGACGATAAATTATTTAATATTGAAGAATCACTTGGGATTAAATTTGGTCTCAATAAACGTGAGAGAATTGAATATGGTGATAGTTTAATGACACATGCAATGTTAATTACTGGTTATAATATGGACCGTTATGGAAATATTGATAGGTGGGAAATTGAAAATAGCTGGGGAACAAAAGGACCAAATAATGGATATTATACAATGACAACGAACTGGATGAGAGAATATGTATATCAAGTAGTAATAAACAATAAATATATAACTCAGAATGAGAAAGATTTATATAATAATAATATTGAAGTAAGATTTCCTCCGTGGGATCCAATGGGTGCATTAGCTAAATGTTAACATCTTTTTTCTAAAAAATTAATAAAATATTTACCAGGTTCGTTTGTTTTAATTGTATGTTTAGAGGTGTAATCAATTAAATCATTGTATAAATAATTTTTTTTACAAATTACAGGGGTATGATTTAATTTAATAGCAATTTCTTTAATAAGTTCTTTTGAATCTTTTCCATCAGTTATTCCTTTGATATATTCAATATTTGCAGCCCATGTTCTAAAATATTTTGTTGTAAAATCTCCGAAGGCTTTGAGATAATTATTTACTGAATCTGCTGATATATTAGTACCATCATATGTAAAAATATGTTTACCTCTTTCTTTTTTTAATGAGTTAAGAATATTTAATAAATGTTTATCATGAATAATACATTTATTTTCAACACCTTTTTTACCAATAAATTTAATTTCACGTTCTTTTAAATTATCTCCTTCAATTGTGGAAACTCCTCGTGAATTATATTTTTTTTTGTATTTTTCGTTACCAATTCTAAAATTACATGCTAAAATTACCTGTAACATTACTGCAATCAAATACGACTTTCGATTATTACCTTTTTTCATATCTTTTTTAATTTGTTTTTTAATCTTGGGTAATGCTTTACCGAATTCAATTAAATTACAATACTTTATTTTTTGCTGTTTATTAACAAATTCTGGATGATATATATATTGACTTCTATTATCAACATCTTTACATTTGGCAATAATAGATTTAGATTCGGGAGTTAAAACAACATCAATATATCCTGGTGGTATTCTTAATTGTTTCATTTTACCTTCAATTTCTTTAATTTGTTTTTTATTTGTAATCTGGATATCATTAGAGTAATATTTATAACCCTTTCCATGTTTTTGACGGATTATCATCTAATAAATACACATATTATAAATATTATTACATGATAAGTATAATACAAGAGTCAAGTTCTCATTCACTAAGATTTTATATATCCAATTATGAAATTATGGGTTGGTTACATATATTATATAATACATGCTCACTCATTAAAACATATGAAATGAATATCTATTGATACAAAGTAACAGTGAATGAAAACACATATAAACAATATTTAATATCATTATATCATGGATGATTTAGATCAAAAATTCGAAACGAAATGGACACTATGGTTCCACAAAGTAGATGATTCAGATTACAGTTTAGCAAGTTATAAAAAACTGTATGAAGTTAAAACAATAAGAGATTTTTGTAAAATGATAAATACAATACCGTCATTTACATCGGGAATGTTTTTCTTTATGAAAGGAAATATTGAACCGTTATGGGAAAATAAAGATAATATTACAGGTGGAATGTGGAAGTTTAAACTCACAAAAAAAAGTGCAGATAATATTTGGAATACAACAATGGCATCTTTGTGTGGGAATTCATTAACGAATGATGCAGAATATATGAAATGTATTACTGGAATATCAATTAGCCCAAAAATTACAAATTGTATTATTAAAATTTGGAATAATGATAATACAATAACAGATGCTTCATTTTATTTAAAACAACAGGAAGGATTGGATTTGGAAGGAGTAAGGTATCAGCGAAATAGAAAAACAAAAAAAAACAGAAAATAATTATATAAAGTAATATTAATAATAATTAAATGATTACACATCAATATAAAGAAAAAAACGACCACCCCAGCGTGTTCATATATAAACCTGGTTTTTTATCAACACATGAGCAAAGTGAGTATATAAAATGGATGAATAGAATGGATGATTTTTGTATATGTAAAAATTACAATAATACGGGAGTAATGAGATATCAAAAATGGTATCAAAAAAATGGAGAATATTTTTGTAGGAGTTGGAAAGATAGACTTGCAAGATGGGAATCTTTTGAATATGATGATATTTTACAAAAAATAGAAAACAAGGTTAGAACTGAAACATATAAATTATTAAATCAAAATATTGAATTTAATAGTTGTTTGATTAATAGGTACGACAATGGTTCAAATTATATTAGGAAGCACCGGGATTCCAAAGAATCTTTTGGAGAATATCCAACAATAGTTGGTTTATCTTTTGGTGGAACAAGACAAATTAATTTTACAAGGTTTGTTTACAATATAAATAAACCTTCATCAACTAAAGAAGATAAAGAATTCCAAAATTTTGGATTTACATTGGAACCAGGTTCAATATTTATTATGACCGGTTCAAGTCAAAAATATTTTGGACACAGTATTCCAAAAACAGAAAAAGATGAACATAATAAATTAAGATATAGTCTTACATTTAGAAAATTTTTAAAAGACTAATCGTCCTTTACTTTCGGTGCAATTGCAAGTTTTAATACACCTACACTGCCAACTTGAAATTGAATTACAATTGGGAAATCATTTTTCATATATAACTCGATTGTATTGCATAAATTAGTACATTTAGTAAACATATTCAAGTGTTTTAAATTATAATATCCTTGAATGATAGATGATGGATCATCGTCTTTTTTGATAAATTGAATACCATTATTATCATTACCCCCCATAATAGTTTCTTGTTTTGCAATATTACCATTACATCTAAAAATCAAAAGATTCTCTGAACTTCTAATTTCAATTGTATCAGAATATGAATAAAAATCTCTACAAATTTTTTGAAAGTCTGCTGATGGCATTGTAACAATAGATGAAAATTCTGCTGGTGGAATCTGAATATCTTCGTGGTCCAAATCGATAAGCGGAAAATGGATGGTATGACTAATATGTTTATCATTATTGAAAATTTGAATAACTAAAATATTAATATCACTCTTATAAATTTTCCAAACTAATGTATCATTATTCGTCATTGTTTTTAAAATTTTAAAAAGATTTTGCATATTAGCACCAACTAATATTTTCTGTTTACAAAAGTATTCTTCAAATTTATCTGCATGTAATTTAAGATGCACCAGAATTGTCTGAGATGCATCCATCTCACAAATTTTTACACCGGTTTTTGTAAAAACAATACCAGCATCAGTTAATATATCTTTCATTGCTTCACCTAATGATTTAAAAACATTAGACTGAACAGTTTTAAATTGAAATAAAATATTTTCTTCGTCCATTATAATAAAGTTTATTAACTGATAATCTCTAAGTCCTTTTATTTGAAGGAAATATATAATCATCGATTTCTAAAATAGAAATACGAACAATGTCTGAATAATATTCATTTGAAATATCAACAACATAATTATAAGCCTCTAATACTTGTTCATAATTTCTACTACCATTTATACCAGTATTTCCAGATTGAAATATTGCAATTGTTACTTTTTTACACTCAGACTCACCATCACCCCACCCTTTCCCTTTACATTTACCTTTACAATAACAAACCCCGTCTTTATATTTATTTGCTTTATTGAACATGTAACTTATTTTAACTGCTTGATATTTTTCAGGTTCAAATGATACAAATAGGTCATGATTATTTTTTAAAATATTAAATAATTTTATTCTATTTATTTTAAAATTTAAACTAAAATTATAATTTATCATTGTTGTTCTTAAATTTGTAAATGTAATTTTATGTAAATTATCAGGGTGTTCAAATTTATTTATATTTTTTATAATATATTTAATAATTATTTTTAATGCATTTTCAGCACTATTATCTCCAATACATCCAGTCATTGTAATACTCCCGTTATTAAAAAATTTCATATTAACATTATTTTCATTTGTTTTAATTTTAACAGAAAAACAATTAAAAAATTGATTCCCCTTTTTTACTTTTTTTTTCTTTTTTAAATAATTAAACTCTAAATCTCTAAATTGCATTCCAATAAAATTATCAATATTTCCAATACGAATATCGTCATATAATATATGGGCCAATTTGCTAATCTCGGTGAAAATTTGGGTATCATCATTTTTCAATAATAATTTTGCAGCAGTTGATCTTGTAATAATACGAGGTTTACTCGGTTCTGGAATCTTTCTTTTTTCATCATTAATATATTTCAAAAATTTAATTACTTTAATATCGATTGGTGATAATTTCGTTTTTAATAATTTTTTTAATAATAAATTAAAATTATTTGTTATATTATAAGTTGGTATATTTTGTGACTCCATATTGATCAGGATAAGCTTTAATGCTTTAAGCAAAAAAATATCATTTTTTTTATAATAGTTATTACTTTTTTGAACAAAAATATCTACATGTTTTTTCTTTTGTATCACCAAATCTTGGTTTGCTTGTTTTAATTTTACATTTTGCTCTTTGTTTTCCTGGAACACAATCAAACCCACCAATTACATCAGCATGAGATTTATTATTGCTTAATATATTGCATTCTTTTTCAAAATCTGATAACTCTGGCAAACATTGTGTAAGTTGATTATATTCACCAAAAATATTAACACCACGTCTATATTTTCGTGAACATTTTGCAGTTGCTTTCGAGTTATCAGGTGTGACACCATCTTTTTTCATACAAACCCCATTTTCACCAAAAAATAGTTTTTGATAACCATAATTATTATTTTTATTCTTTTTCCACCCCAATTGAGAACACTCGTAATCAAAATCATGTGTTGTTGGCAAACATGGTGTCATAAAATCATTATTTTCTAATTGATGGTTAATTTGTTTACATTTAATCTGAAATCCTTTGTTATTATTACATGGTATTTTATTATCTATAACATAATTTGGCCCTTTATTACTACAATATCCCTGCCATTTAGTTAAACATTCACCATAACCTTTTGGTGTAACCTTTGTTTCATTGGTTTTAACAATTGTTTTTACTTTTTCTTTTTGATTTCCTGTTTTACACACAGGTCCAAATAATGTTTGATTAATTTGACCCCATTGATGTTTTCCATCTTTAACAACAGAGCATATACCTGTTTCGTGGAGGAATTTATTATGTTGGCTTTTATGTAATTTGTCTTCAAGATTTTTAATATTTTTACAACTACTTTTAGAATCTGCAATAAGTTTTTTTAAATTAATATCAGAATTATCAGTGAAATCACAGTTACTACTTCCTGCATTATTATTATTACAGTCTTGATTCTTTGTTTGATAAATTCCAGAAGTTTTTGGAACAGATTTTTTAAAAGTATTTAATTTTTGACTGACAGAGTTTGTCAAAGAACTTGCTTTATTTTCAATGGAATTTGTTAATGAACTCATGCTAAAAAATTCATATGATCTTGTTTTACAAAATAAACAAAATATTAAAATAAATAATAAACTAATAATTAATATGTTTCTTTTATTGAACATATCTATATAGTATTTCTATATTATTTTATTTATTCAATATTATCAATATAAATTTAACCAATATTTTTGATGAAATTAAATTTCCCCATTGTTCATCATTTTCTGTTATTTTAATTAATTTATTACGAATAGATAAATCAGGATAAATTTTAAATAAATTCCTGAATAATTCTTTACATTTGATTAAATTACCATGTTCTTGAAGATATGCTGTTGAAAATGTTGATATAAAATTATACACATGTCCATTATTAATATTATTTTTATATATTTCATTTGCAAGTTTAATAGACATAAGTCGCTTTCTTAATTTTTTATTAACAATATTATGAATTAAGATTGTCCATTTTATGAAAGATTCTCTGTTATTTAAATTAAGAGGATATGTATTAAGATTATTTATAAATGAATGTCTGCAATTAATACATGGAATTAAATATTTAAAATGTTCAAAAAAAAGTTTATAATGTTCTTTTAATTTTTCATCATAATTATATGCCAATTGGTGAATTAAATGCCATGTAGGAGGACCCCATATTGACGGTTTGATATGATTATTACTCATTATATTTTTAATTAATAAAAAAAATATAGGTTTTAATCGAAATTCATATGTAAATCATCTTTACTTATTTTTTTTATTTTATGAATTTGATATAGGATATATTTTTCCCCATTATTATATTTATGTTTTGAAGTTATTTTATAATTAAATTCTTTTAATATTTGTCGTAATATTGTAAGACTTCTATTAATTGTAATATTCTCTAAATATTTTATACCTTTACATTTTA
>Ga0115003_10003750_pt1 | contig 11904 bp, 12 predicted proteins | sample ArcticOcean_MG_C_7_FD_88736 | JGI IMG/M metagenome (GOLD analysis project Ga0115003, IMG submission 88736) | Marine microbial communities from western Arctic Ocean - ArcticOcean_MG_CB11_88 | ecosystem: Environmental > Aquatic > Marine > Oceanic | place: Arctic Ocean: Canada Basin | collected... | reverse complement strand
TGGACGCTTCGCTGCGACTGTGAGTTGTCAGCTCGGGGGCATTCTCAACACCCAAGCTCGGTGGGGTACGCTGACGATGACCCTAGCCAGAGGCCCGTGTTCGGCGCGTGCATGGTAGTGATGCGCAGCGAATCGTCATATGTGCAACCGAAGTGCGTATCCCAGCATCCGAACAGGAGAAAGTCCGCTGGAGTTGGTTCGGCGGTGCAGCTCGGCTGCAAATGGATGTTCAGAATGGTTGGCGTCGGTCGATGGAAGGTTGCGTTTGAACCATTGCACACCGCAACTCTTTGGCAGTTTCCATTGGCTGCGGACTTTTCCAAGAAATCCGTTCCGGTTTATTACCGTTGGCGAAAGCACTCGGAAAATCAGAGGGGTGGCGTGCGATAGCCAAACGGGCTAATTAACTTACCCGAACGAGCGATCTGCTCTTCAGCGGCAGCTACGTAAAGACAACAGGACTTTCGAACTCCCCCTAGATCATTCGCCTCGACCTTTAAGTCCAGGCACGATCACCTTCGAAAGTCGCGCCGCAAATCAACACCTCTTGCCTTTCACTGTTGTACAGGTCGGAAACGTAAGGCCGTAGCGCTTATGCATTCGTGCGCGCACGGCGGAGTACCAATTCTCAACATGTCAGTTTCAATAGAACCTACAGCCACCGGCTTTGATCGGTTTGGCTTTCCAGAAACCCTTGCGCGCGGAATTCGCAGTGCAGGCTTCAAAGATCCTCGCCCCATCCAGCTCGAAACGATTCCCGCTGGCCTCGACGGTCGCGACGTACTGGGCCTCGCTCAGACGGGGACCGGGAAAACGGCGGCCTTTGCGCTGCCCATCCTCGACCGAATTCTCGATGTCCCCGGCAAAGGGCCGCGGTTTCTCGTTCTCGCACCCACTCGCGAACTTGCGACACAGATCTCGGATGAGATGCGCGAACTATCCAAATTCACCCGAATCAAGGTGCTCACGATTTTCGGTGGCGTCTCGATGCGCGGGCAAATTAACGCCCTTCGCTCTGGACCCGAGATCATTGTGGGTTGCCCCGGTCGAGTGCTCGACTTGATCAATCAAAAAGTTCTGCGTTTGAATGCGGTCGAAACCTTGGTCCTCGACGAAGCGGACCATATGTTCGACATGGGCTTCTTGCCCGACATTCGACGCATCCTCAAGGCGTTGCCCGAAGATCGACAGAACTTGTTGTTTTCGGCGACGATGCCTAAGGAAATTCGGCACCTCGCAGATAATCTGCTCTATGAGCCGCACGTTGTTGAACTTGCCGACAAGGCGCCGGCATCGACGATCGATCACGCGCTCTACCATATCGGCGAATCGCGCAAGCGCGCACTGCTTGATCACGTTCTCGAAAACGACAATTGTGATTCAGCGATCGTGTTCACACGAACCAAGCACCGGGCACGACAGTTGGCCAAGGGGCTCATTCAAGCGGGACATCGCGCGGTCGCGCTGCAAGGAAATATGTCACAGTCGCAGCGCGACAAAGCGATGGCTGGCTTTCGCAAGCGTCAGTACGACATCCTGGTTGCCACCGATATCGCAGCGCGCGGCATTGATGTGACGGGTGTCTCGCACGTGATCAACTACGACGTGCCGAACACGGCCGAAGCTTACACGCACCGAATTGGTCGCACGGGTCGTTCAGAACGAGAGGGTGTTGCCTGCACCTTCGTGACCGCGGCAGACCGTGATTGGATTCGGGCGACCGAACGCATGATCGGCTCGAAGATTAAGTGCAAAACAGTCGAAGGCTTTGAACCCGACCCCAACGACGTCGCCCCGCCCAAAACGGGTGGCCGAGGTCAAGGTCGGGGTTCACGTTCGTCCGGGAACGGCGGTGGCAACAAGAGAAGCAACAACAACACCCGTCGCGGTTCGCCGGGCGGAAGCCGTCGCGCGAGTTAGTCGGCCGGGCCCGCACCCGATGCGGAGTCTGAATTGAACGCTGCGGGGACTGTCTTTGGCAGTCCCCGTTTGCGTTCTTGCGCAGCGATTCCTTTGGTCGTCTGGCCCTCATTCACCGTAGCCCCGTGGCTATGGACCTCTGGGCCAAGGTACAACCGCCTGGAAACATCGCCCAGATACACGGCACACTCGCGAACAGCCTCGGTGCACTCACCATCGTGGAGGGTGCGACCTTCGGCACGGTTTAGATCCGCGAGTATCGCGCGCAACGCCGACAGACCATTTCCAGGTCCGACTCGACACGGAGATCGACGCCAAGCTTCAGCTGCACGCCGGCTTTGGCTTGATGCTGTCGCGCAAGAAGCGCGATGAGTTGGCCAGCTCATCCAGAGCGCCGGGCCGTGTTAGCATTTGGAGATTCATAGAGGAGAACACGGTGGCGGCACGAGCAGGATCGGGACCGATGCAAATCAAGCTTTCTGAAGAAGCCAGCGCACGCATCATTCATGCAACGCGGCAATTCTTTAACGACGATCTCGATTCATCGCTGAGCGACTTTCAGGCGGAGCGTGTGATTGAGTTCTTTCTCCGGCAACTTGGCGCGCCGGTTTACAACCAGGCCATCGGGGACGCGCGGGCGTTCCTTCAGGCGAAACTCGACGATCTCGACGGCGAATTCTACGAGCCGGAGACGTCGGGCTGAACCGAATGCGTCGTGCACGAATTCGAGTCGAGTGCGAGCCACAAAAGGGTCGTCATCGCCAAGGTTACGCGGCCGACAAAGATCAAGCGCCCGCGGTAAAAGTTGCGACGGGGTTCCGCGACCTAGCCCGGGGTTCGCTCAAAGGAAGGCAAACTTTCCGGGATGTGATGGAACGACTGCTTGTCGATCGTATAGATCGCAACTTGCGGGTCGCCGTACTGGCTCGGGTCGTCGAGGGTGCCGACCTTGATGATCACCGTGCCGGGTAGGCTTGGTGCCCGGCTCACGACCTGGGTTCCGCAATCGGCGCAGAATTCTCGCGTCACGGGGTTGTCGAGATCGCTGCGCATAAATGCCTTCGGCTCACCGGTCGTGTATTTGAAACCTGCTTCCGGTACGGCCATGATAATGTTGGCGCCGCCGCCCGAACCATATTGGCATTCGCGACAGTGGCACTGCCCCTTGAATACCGCCTCACCCTCCGTGCTGTAGCGCACGGCCTTGCAATAGCATCCGCCTTCGAGTTCCATTTTGTTCTCCTGATTGGTTGCGTTGTGTTTTGTGAATCTAGGTCTGGTTGGCGCGCCGATTATCTTGGGTGGCCTGTACGCTCGAAAGCGTAGATACCATGTAAGGCACTAGCGTTGTGAGCCCCATCTTGAATATTCGAAATGAATCGACATCGCCTCTCAAAATAGCGTCACCATGATTAATCGTAATTAAAATTGTTCCGACGACGACGCCATAACCCAGCGCCCGCCGAGCGACGGGGCGAGAAGTTGCGATATCGAGTGCGCTCATTTTTGATGCAGTGGGCTGAGTCATGTTCGCGGGCCAAAACGAAATGCCACGATGCCTTCGGGCACGGGTTCGTAACCGCGAAACGTCAAAACGTCCGTTCGTTCGATCGGGTTACTCAGGTGCACTGCGCGAAGCTCGAAGATCTGCTGATCGCTTCGAACTTGGGTGGCAACGATCAGCATTCGATTTTATCCATTTACGGTGCATGTCCATGCTGGTTGGTTGGCTGCGGCCTTGTCGACAAAGGAAGGCTAACGATCGCGGGGAAGTGTCGTGAAAATTTCCGGTCTGTGACGCGAATGGCGTGGTGCGCGATTCCAATGACTTCCTTCTTTAACGACATGCATGTTACTTTCTTCGTGCGGCGCTGTTGGATCGCTCAACGATAGAGCGCCTCGCGGATCGCGCTTGCTGCGAGTTTGAATACGCGACTTCCACGATCGGGAGAGCCCATGAAACCATGCAGCCCACCGGGCTCTGCATGCAGGGTTGTCGGAACGCCGGCCTCTTGGAGGCGCTTTGCGTAAGCGATTCCCTGGTCGCGGAGAGGGTCGAAGTGCGCGGTGACGACCAATGCGGGCGGAAGGCCAGTGAGGTCGGGAGCAAGGAGCGGGCTCACATAGGCCGAAGCCCGAACTGCTTTGTCTGGCGCGTATGCCGCATACATTTCCCAGAGCCCCGAGACCTTCAACATGTACCGGTCGCCGGCCTCTCGGTAAGAATTCCAGTCGTCATTCACCAGATCCGTGGCCGGGATTAACAGGTATTGAAATTTGATGGGTGGCCCACCTTGATCCCGCGCACGGAGTGCCAGTGCCGCGGAGAGATTGCCACCGGCACTGCCGCCGCCGATTCCGAGTCGATTTGGATCCCCGCCAAGCGATTCCGCGTTGGCGTATAACCATTCGAGTGCTGCGTAACAGTCATCGAGGGGTGCGGGATAGGGGTGTTCGGGGGCGAGGCGGTAGTCAACGGACACAATGATAATGCCCGCTTCGTTGGCCAAGTTCATCGTGACAGATTCCATCGAGAAGCCATCTCCCATCCACCAGCCGCCACCATGGATGTTGAGATAGACCGGAAGCTTTCCGTCGGCCTTCGGCCAATAAATACGAATCGGAATTTTGGCGCCGTCGGAATCGATGGTCCGGTCTTCGATCTTTGCGACCTCCGAACCCGCAGGCATGGTGCTGGCGACCATCTCGTTGGCACTCGCGCGCGCCTCCGCCGAAAAGTCGATTGGGTCCGTGTTCCATTCGCCGAGCTTTGCGATGATCGCGGCGCCGTATTCAAGGCGTCCGAGCGGCGTGAAAGTCCAGCTGTACGAAACGGCTACGGCGAGGAGCGCCACGACCACGACAACACCGGCTCCAAGTTTTCCACTTTGCATGGTTGAATCCCTTCCCTTGTCTCGTATCTAGCGGCTATTGCCATGCGCGTTTTGGTTGCGCGTGCCCGGAGGTCTAGTACTGACGCCAGCGCTTGCGTATGTGCGCCTGACGACGAGCGATCTGCGTCCGCCGCTTTTCGGAGGACACCGTTACAGTGTCTTCTGGCAAATGCTCACGGATCTGATCGAATGTCGTAAGCGTGCTCGTGATAACGGGAAAGTCTTTTTCGGCCGGGTCTTCGTTGTAAACGAAGCGCATCGACATGGCGCCCTCGGGAAGTCCCGTTGGATCGAGCCAACCCGGTACGCCAGGGTCGCGCGCGGTAACGACGTAGTAGCGCGCACCATCGCGCTGTCGCGGGAGTTGTCCGCCCGTCAAACTACTTGTGTAGCTCGCCTGGTCTAAAGACTCGCCCCAGAAGTTGGCCAGCTGAAAGCCGACGTAGTGCGGGTCGACTTTTGTTTCCACTCGAAGGATTAGGGCCTGATCGTCTTCGAGGTTGAACGTGCCCGCGGAATAAAGCTGGCGTGCACCGGCTGTTCCCCCAGCGATAAATGGCGGCGCTGCCGGGTTGAGTGCGTTTTCTGGCAGGGCGCGCTTCCCGTCGAGGTTACGGTCGCCGAGAACCTCCAACCCAAATTCATGCAACGCATTCCAAAAACGAATCTGATTGGGAAGCTTGACGCCAATGGCCTCAAGCCGTTGCGCAGTTTCTTCAGCGTTGAGCGGCGGACGGATGTTTGTGTTCGTATCGATACGTTCGATTTCGAGATCAATGGGAACTTCGGCATCCCAGTTCGAAAATATCTCGCGCACAGCGATGTTGGTCGCTTCGCGTTCGAGCATGAACGGTTCTTTGTCACGAGGGGCGCACTCGACTGAACCGCGGGTTGGGAGAAAGTGGCCGCGATAGTTGTCTGGCTTGCTCGGCGCGACGAGGATTTCGAACCGGCCATCGTGGTCGGGAAAGATCTCGAAGCCTTGTACGAAACCGAGGGTCTGGTTTCGGCACGTTGCAAATTCGTTCAGTTCACCCGTATCGCCAATCGTGGCGGTCGTCGTTTGAAACGTGACGAGTCGGGGGGCTTTGGGGTAGATGCGCGTTCGTTTGCTGGTGTGCCAGTCCTGGCTGTCCGCCGCACGGGCGCGAATACGGTAAGTGCCCGCCGGATCGATCGGCGCGGACAGATACAAGGTGTCCGGGTTGTCGATGGTCCACTTGCTCATCATGCGGACGCTGCGTTGGAAGTAGGGCAGGTCAACATGTTGGCCGAATTCGGTTTCGGCGATGCGTACGACATGGCCAAGCAAGTAGCGATAGCCGTCGGCGAGATCTCGTTCGGAAGGGTCGGGACCGGTCAACCATGGGTCTTCGATTTCACCACGGGCTTCTTCGAGCCCTTCGATGAATGCCGTCCAGCCTCTTTCGAGGGATTCCTTGGCTTCGGAAGAGGCTTCTCGGTCGTTGGACCCGCAGCCGAGTGGGGATGTCATTGCAATGGCCAACACAATTAAAGTGATGCGTGCGTAGTTCATAGTTTGTTTTGATCTCCGCTTGTCGATCACCGGCTCAATCCTTGACGGAACGAGCGGCTAATTGAGCCCAGTCTCACTGGTCTTCGAGCATCGCATTGTTAATGCTCTTCGCCACAGTGTCGTCCGCGTTCGCCTTGGCGGCAATTTGTTTTCCGATGTTGGGCTCCACGTCTTTGGGCCAAGAAGCAGGTTTCCGCGTTTTGGAACGAATGAAGGCTTTTCCGCAGTGAAAAAACTTTCGCTTATGGTGACTCGCGTTGCGAGGATGGCAGGTTTGTTTCGGGTGGACTGGCGCTTCAGCCATTTGGGCTCGACTAAAGAGTCATTGACTCGACGAACCGTTGCCCGTTTCCATATCATGGCCCAATGGCCGATACGTCTTTCGTTTCTGAACTGGATCATCCCGCTCTCACCGAGTTCGTTGCGAACGTCTGGGAAGAGAGCATCGTTCCCGAGTTGATCGATTACATCGCGATCCCCAACCAATCTCCCGCCTTCGACGAGGATTGGGAAGCCCACGGTTATATGGCCCAGGCGGTTGCGTTGATTGAAACTTGGTGTCGTGCGCAGGCCATAGAAGGACTCACGGTCGAAGTCGTGCAGCTCGATGGGCGGACGCCCGTCATCTATATGGAGGTGTTGGCGACTTCCGGCGTTGAGGACGACAACAACGATGACGACTGCGTCCTTCTGTATGGTCATCTCGATAAGCAGCCCGAGATGACGGGGTGGCGCGAGGACCTCGGTCCTTGGAAACCGAAGCGCGAAGGGGACCGCCTCTATGGACGCGGTGGAGCGGACGACGGCTATGCGGCATTCGCGTCCCTTACCGCCATTCGCGCGCTCCAGACTTTTGGAGGCGCTCACGCCCGTTGCTCGATTTTGATTGAAGCCTGCGAGGAAAGCGGCAGCTTCGATCTCCCGTACTACATCGACCGGCTTGCCGGTCGCATTGGGTCGCCGAGCTTGGTGGTGTGTCTCGACAGCGGCTGCGGGAACTACGACCAACTCTGGAGCACCACGAGTTTGCGCGGTCTTGTGACGGGAACGCTGCGCGTCGATGTGTTGAACGAGGGCGTTCATTCAGGTGACGCGAGCGGTGTCGTGCCGTCGAGTTTTCGGATCTTGCGTGCGCTACTCGATCGCATCGAAGACCCGGCGACCGGCGAAATTCGCTGTCACGAATTTCACGCCGAGATCTCACAAGCCAGGCGTGATCAAGCGGCACTTGCAGCCCAAGTTCTCGGCGACGGCGTTAGCGCAAAGTTTCCGTTTACCGGTGCAACCGAACCCGTGAACCCAGACCACACCGCGTTGGTTCTCAACCGAACGATGCGCCCCGCGCTCTCGGTGACGGGAGTTGCGGGAATGCCTTCTCTCGAAAGTGCTGGGAACGTGTTGCGTCCATACACGTCTCTCGAACTCTCGTTGAGATTGCCGCCGACCATCAATGCCGAGGCGGCTAGCCTCCGACTCAAAGAAATTCTAGAGGCCAACCCGCCATACGGTGCGACGGTGTCGTTCGAACTGGGCGAGCCCGGTCAAGGCTGGGAAGCTCCCGCTCTTGCGAGCTGGCTTGGCAGCGCGGTTGACGAAGCATCGACTCATTATTTTGGCGCGCCCGCGGTCTATATGGGAGAGGGCGGCTCGATTCCCTTTATGGGGATGCTGGGCGAAAAATTCCCTGCTGCACAGTTTTTGATCACCGGGGTTCTTGGGCCCGGCTCGAACGCCCACGGACCAAACGAGTTCCTCGATATATCGACGGGCAAGCGCGTCACCTGCTGCGTGGCGGAGGTTCTCGGGCGCCACGTCGCACGCGAGCGCTAGGCCTCCGCGATTACGTCCAGCCGACACGTGCAAAACGCGAGCAGCTTAGACCCGGCCATACAACGCTATGGTTGCTCGACCGCGCGAAATCCCAACCAACGCGGCACGTAGCGGTACCCCATTTCGGGCCGCAGGAGTGAAATATGTCGTACGACCTTCTCATCAAAAATGGTTCCATCGTCGACGGATCGGGTAACGCTCCGTTCAAGGGCGACGTTGCGGTTCGCGACGGCAAAATTGCTGCGATCGGTGACATCGCCGACGCGACTGCGACCGAAACCATCGACGCAACCGGACAGATCGTCACGCCGGGTTGGGTCGACATTCACACTCACTTTGACGGCCAAGCAACATGGGACGAACTTCTTACGCCTTCGTGCTGGCATGGGGTGACGACGGTCGTGATGGGGAACTGCGGTGTTGGCTTCGCTCCCGTGAAGCCGGAGAAGCGGCAATGGTTGGTCGAGTTGATGGAAGGCGTCGAGGACATCCCGGGCACTGCGCTCAATGAAGGCATTGTTTGGGATTGGGAGACATTTCCCGAATTCCTGGATGCGTTGGAAAAACACAAGCATGTGATGGATCTCGGTACCCAGGTTCCCCATGGCGCCGTCAGGGGTTACGTCATGGGCGATCGCGGTGCGAAGAACGAACCCGCGACTCCCGAAGATATCGAAGCGATGGCGGCCATCGTAAAGGAAGGACTCGAAGCCGGAGCGCTTGGCTTTTCTTCTTCTCGTACACTCGTGCATCGGGCCGTCGACGGTGAGCCGGTCCCCGGCACGTTCGCAGCCGATGACGAACTGTTCGGTATTGGTCGCGCGCTCAAAGAAACAAACATGGGTGTGTTCGAACTCGCGCCGGGCGGCGTGATGGGCGAAGACCTTTCGCTCCCTCACAAAGAAGTCGCATGGATGCGCCGGCTTTCGAAGGAAACGGGACGCCCGGTGAGCTTCGCACTACTGCAGATTGATCAGGAGCCGCGGCTCTGGAAAGAAATTCTAGACATCGTCGATGAAAGCAGAGAAGAAGGTTCCAGGCTGCGACCGCAGGTCGGCTCGCGGCCGACCATGTTGTTGATTGGTCTGCAGACCTTCTCGCCCTATAGCTTTCGCCCGACCTTCGCTGCGTTAGCGGATCTGCCCCTCGAAGAGCGCGTGCGCGAACTGCGTAAGCCCGAAGTCAAGGCGAAGATCTTGGCCGAGGCGCCAGTGGATGAAGAGCCGCTCCTTTCGTTCGTGCTTTCGGGCATGCACAAGATTTTCGTGTTGGGCGAAGTGCCCGACTACGAGCCCACGTCTGAAAAGAGTATCGAGGCCATCGCGAAGCAAAGCGGTCGCGATCCCCATGACGTCCTCTACGACGAAATGCTCGAGCTCGACGGCAAGGCGCTCTTGATGGTTGCACTCGTGGGCTATCACGACGGCGATCTCGAAGCGATGCGCGAAATGATCGAACACCCTGACTCGGCATTCGGACTCGGTGATGGCGGCGCCCACGCGGGTGCGATCTGTGACGCGTCGATGACGACGTACCTACTCACCCACTGGGCCCGAGACCGAAAGCGGGGCCCGAAATTTCCGATTGAGTTCGCGGTCAAGAAAATGACCAAAGACACGGCTGAACTTTACGGCCTCAACGATCGCGGCCAGTTGAAGGAAGGCTACAAGGCTGATCTCAACGTGATCGACTTCGACAAACTACGACTTGACCTTCCGTACCTCGTGAACGACTTGCCTGGTGGGGCGAAGCGCCTGATCCAAAAGGCGGAGGGCTATACGGCGACGATCGTGAGTGGAGAAGTGACTTTCCGCAACGGCGAAGAAACCGGCGCGCGGCCGGGTGCGGTGATTCGCGGCGCGCAATCGCCGGGGTGAGCTGGGTGCGACAAAAGCGAGGAAACACGTTTGGCTATTGACGTCGTGACGGCGAAACTCCCACCGACTCCAATGGAAAGGTCGCCCGTTCCCGAGCTGGGTACCGCGCCGATTCCGAAGGAGCGCTACGTCTCGCCGCAATACAAGGCCCTCGAAGACCAGCGACTCTGGCCGAAGGTCTGGCTGTTGGCGGGTTTTGAAAGCGATCTTGCTGAGCCGGGTAGCTACTTTACGTACGAAGTGGGTCGTGATTCTGTGTTGGTCGTACGGCAAGCCGACGGCGGGATCGCGGCGTTCCATAACGTGTGTACGCATCGTGGAAACCGACTCGTCGAACCGGGGCGTGGCCGCGCAGGGGCCTTCACGTGTTTGTTTCACGCATGGCGTTTTGGAGTCGATGGATCACTTGAGCGCGCTGTCGACGCAGAAACCTTCAGTCAGGGATGTCCGAGTGACGAGTTGGGTTTGCGCCCCGTGCACTGCGATCAATGGGCTGGCTTCGTCTTCATCAACCTCGACCCCGATGCCGAAACGCTCGGAAGTTATCTAGAGAACATTCCCGAGCACCTCGACCCCTATCACTTCGAAGAGATGAAGATCCTCAACGAGTACACGATCGAGGTCCCGTGCAACTGGAAGACTTCGATGGACGCGTTCCACGAGTCGTATCACATCATGGGAACGCACCCCGACACCCTCGACGTAAACGACGACGTGAACTGTGCGTACGATTGTTTTGGTCGTCACTCGCGAATGATTTTACAGCTCGCCGTTGCAAGCCCGCGACACCCCGAGCATGGCAACGTGAACGAAACCATTCGCGAACATTTCCTCGCGAGCGCGGGTATTGACCCCGCGACGTTCACGGGTGGCGCGCTGGATGTTCGTCCTGCGATCGCGAAGGCGGTCCGTGAAATTCAAGGTCCCGCGATGGGGGCCGACTTTTCAGAACTCAACGACGCGCAGCTCGTCGACGATTTTCACTACAGCATCTTTCCCAATATCACGTTTAACATCTTTGGCCGCAGCGCTTGGTTGTTCCGCCATCGCCCGCATCCGACAGACCCCGATCGCATGTTCTTCGATTTCTATAATTTGGTGCGTCTGCCGAACGCGCAGATTCCCCGCCCGGAGCCCGAGTTCCATGTCGCAAGCGATGACTTGCTGCTTCAGCCCGTTGGCGGCGGTGGCGAACTTCTAGCCCAGGATACGTACAATCTGCCGCGCATTCAGAATGGAATGCATTCGGCGGGCTTTACCGGTTTGCACCTGGGCAACCAAGAAATCCGCATACGCCACTTCCATCACAACATGGATGAATATCTCGAAAGTGAGGGCTCGTAGTCGGTGACTGGAAATGTGGAAGCGATCTTTGTTGAAACCGATGTGCCCGAACCCGGAAACACGAAGTCCATCACGGTAAACGAGCAGAAGGTTTTGCTCTGCAACATCGATGGCGAAGTGTTCGCAATCGAAAACTCCTGCACCCATGCGCGGGTGCTATTGAGTTCGGGGCGCTTGATCGGTGGCGAGATCGAATGTCCGGTACACGGTGCCCGCTTTGACGTCCGCACTGGGGCTGTGATGTGCCCGCCTGCACGAAAAGGGCTGCAGTCATTTCCTGTGTGCGTGGTTGATGGCGGTGTCGAGGTAAGGCTAAGCGAGGAGTCTACGCCGCAATAGGTGTACGTGACCCAATGTGGAGACAATGCCGATGCCGATGCCGATGCCGCCGGCAGTAGAAGCTTTGGTCACGATCGTCATGCTCCTGGCGTTTATTATTATTGTGTCCGGGCTCTTGAGTCCGAGTCCATTTTCGGCCCCGGCAAAGCGTGATTAGTCGGTC
>Ga0115003_10003741_pt1 | contig 11920 bp, 8 predicted proteins | sample ArcticOcean_MG_C_7_FD_88736 | JGI IMG/M metagenome (GOLD analysis project Ga0115003, IMG submission 88736) | Marine microbial communities from western Arctic Ocean - ArcticOcean_MG_CB11_88 | ecosystem: Environmental > Aquatic > Marine > Oceanic | place: Arctic Ocean: Canada Basin | collected... | reverse complement strand
TAATCTACTAAGCCAATCGTTATAATCCTTTGTAGTTTTAAAAGGTTGAGCGCTTAATCCAGCTGCGTATTGTCCAATGTTTAATTGTAGTGTCCACATTTGATTTATTGGTGTATACTGCTCGTTAAAAGTTAATCTTTCCAAATTAGTATCACACTCCCACAACAATACTTTTTTACTTAAAATATCATCTTTATTTAAATTACTATTTTCAAATTCATTTAATTGTCTTTTATAACTAGAGTAGAACATTTTTTCTTTATTCTTAAAATCATCTGTTAAATCATTAGGTAAAAAATCATTGTACCTATTATCACCTTGACTAGTTGCATTTAAAGGATATAACTTAAGACTTTCTTGGTAGTAATTTTCAAAAATTTGATTAATTTCTAAAGATTGTTTAGTGTTAGTTTGGCAACTAAACATTGTCATAACAATGCTTAAAAGAATTATTGTTTTTTTCATATTTTAAATTAAAATTATTTGAATATTTACTTAAAATTAAAACTCTAATTTTTGCTAATTAGGCTTTAATTCTATTACTTTATTTTTTTTTGACCAATTTATATCAACTCTTGAAACTTTTGGCAAAAATTTATTATTAAGATTAATTAAATGCCTTCTTTTACCTGCACCCGCGTAATAATTAGTATTTAGTGTGTTATTTGAGGAATTATATGAAATGACATTTAATTGTCCCTTAAGATCATATTTATGAAAAAATTTACTGTTTTTATATGCCCTAATTTCAATATTTGTTCCATATTTATTGATTATTAATTTCCATCCATTAAAACTATCAGTATAAAAATCGTGAACCGAAGAGTTTAATCTATCTTTAAAATCTGAACTTATTGAAGAATTGAAATTTTTATTCGAATTATTATTTTGTTTAGAATTGTTAACAGTACTAGAAACATAACCACAAAAATCTTTATCGTACACTTCTCCATTATAAAAACCACCCTTTCCGTTATGATATGTATATATTCTTAAATTAGTATTTCTTTTACATCCACCCTTTTTGTATATCAATCCTCTTTTTGGAAACTTCTTAGTAGTGTTTATAGATTTAGGCGGGACTGGCATCAAAGAGTCTGATGGATTTTCAGTAATTTCAACTGTTTTTGAATTTTCTAAAAGTTCATTTTTTGATAACGCTTGTTCTTCAGAATTTGAATCTAAAGATAAACTAGAATCTAAAATAGTTTCCTGAGAAATTTCATTGTTAGGGCGATTAATTGTGAGATTAAAAATTACTAAAACAATAATTATAATTCCAAAAAATGTAGAAAGCTCAAACAGTCCTGACTTTAATGAATTAATATATTGATAAAGTTTTGAATTATAATATATTAATTTTTTTGAAAAATTATTTGTTTTAATTTCATCGAAATTTAAAAGTCCTTTATTTTCAATTAATAATATTATTTTATAAAAAATAAAAAAAATAAAAAAAAATGGAATTAGAGCTAGATTAAAAAAAACTGGCATTCTTTTTTTAAGTTCAAATTCAATTAACTCATCTTGATTTATTATTAATTCTTTTGAAACAGAATCATAACCTTCTTTATGAAGCTTAATTTCTAATTTATCGCCAGGTTTTCCTGAAAAAGTTAATTCTGAACCAACATACCCAAGGTTGTTAACTATAAATGATACGTCATCAACATTAGAAACTCTCAAGTCAATATTTTTTAAAATTTTAATATCTTTTTCAGATTTAGAATCTTTTTTTATTAAAATTTCTTTGAGTTCTAAAAGTGCTCTTTTAAAACTTTTACAACTATCATATCTTTTTTTAGGATTTTTGTTAGTGGCCTTTTTAATTATATCATTTACTTTTTTACTAGCATATGGATATATTTTTTGAATAATCTCTAATTCTTCATTTTCAATTTGAGAATAAATTTTAGCTAATGATTGACCCTCGTATGGTGCTTTTCCTGTAAGCATATGCCAAAATGTTATACCAAGACTGTATATGTCAGACTGAACAGTAATTTTCGCATTAGAGATGTGCTCTGGACTCATGTACATTGGTGTTCCACCAACACTTTGACCAACTACAGTAAGATTTGGATCATTATTGTAATCTTTTGCAATTCCAAAATCTAATAGTTTTATTTGATCGTTCTGATCTATAATAATATTTGAGGGCTTAATATCTCTATGAACAATATTTAATTTATGAATATGACCAATTCCATCGAGAATTTGTAAAAAAATATCAATTGCTCTTATTTCATTTATGGGTCCACTTATGTTTTTAATATAATCATCTAGTTGATTCCCTTTTAGATATTCCATAACCAAATGATATCCTGAATTATCAACAACATAGTCGAACAAAGTAACAATAGAAGGATGACTTAATTGACCTAAAAGCTTGGCTTCACCAATAAATCTTTCTTTTAAAACTGTATTAGTAACAAGATCTATATGAAGAGATTTAATAGCCACCTTTCTTCCCAATCTTTTATCCTTAGCTAAATAAACCTCACCTTGAGCGCCCTCACCTATTTTTCTTAATATTTCATAATTATTAAAATCTTTCATTTTTAAATTGAATCTTTTCTTTTTAAAATAAAGTATATTAATATAAACATTATTATTACTAAAATCATAATAGCAATAAAATCTAAAGTCAAACTTCCTGAAGAATCGAAATTTTCTTGATAAGAATTGTGAAAAGATATTTTTAATATTTCTATAGCCTTATTTACATTTCCCTCATGCAATATTTCACTTTGAATATTACCAAAGCCTTCAATACCCCATCTTGTAAAAGTTAAATAACTTACTAACTCAACAGTGGAAGACCCTATTTTTGCTACAAGACCCGCTAACATAATTTGTGGTATCAAAATAATAGGAACTACAGCTAAAACCTTTTCAGATGTATCGAATATTGCTGATAACAACAAACCTAAAAAAGTTGAAGATATAGTTAAAAAAGACATCCATAAAAATGCAACAAAAGGATTATTTAAAGAAATATCATTTGAGGAATTATTATAGTTTACATATAAAATAAAAACAAAAATTAGAGATTGTATAATTGAAAACACTGATAGAACTGTTATTTTTGAAAAAATATAAGGCATTAATTTTAAATTATACATTCTTTCTCTTTTGTATACAGCCAATTCACCAACAATCTCTCTAGCAGCATTTGTTGACCCAAACCAAACTGCAGAGACTGCCATAATAAATAAAACAGATAATTGTATTTCTTTAAATACTAAACATATTAATAATGCAATTATTGGAGCTTGTAAAAGCATTATTGAGGTGTTAACCTTATCATTAGTTTTAATTCTAAAATATCTCATAGTAAGCCAAAAAAATTGTTCAAAAGGATTTTGATTTGATTTATTTGTTAGAATTTTATTTTTTTGCTGAGTCTCAGGAATTGGTCGAGGGTTTGCATATTTATTTATCCATTTTTTTGAATTAGGACCTGAAATTTGTGAAAAAACAGAGACAGCATTATTAACATTAAAGTATTCCTTGTATTTAGACGAATCACCATAATAAACAATTTTACCTCCGTTATTATCAGCCATAAAAATAACCTCATCCATGTAGTCTAAATCTTCAGGTTTATGAGTAACCATAATTACAGTAGTTCCATTGTTAGAAAGTGATTTAAGAATATTTAAAAAATCTTCAATAGTTTGTGGATCAAGTGGAGATGTTGGTTCATCAAGAAAAAGAAGCATTGGATCAGTTAATAACTCAATCGCAATGGAAACTCTTTTTCTCTGACCCCCACTTATATCTGAAATTAAATTCTTTTTTATATGGCCTATATTTAACTCACTTAAAATTTTATTAATTTTTGTGTAAATATCTCCATTATTAATGTTTGCTATTCTGAGTTTAGCAGCAAAAAAAAGAGATTGCTCAACAGTAAGTTGTTTGTGAACAATATCATCTTGAGGAACATACCCAATTTGGGTTTTTAAATATTCATAATTAGTAATTAAATCTTGATTAAAAATTAATACTTTTCCTTTTGTTGGTGGAGATTCTCCATTAAGAGATTTAAGTAGAGTTGATTTACCACACCCAGATGGGCCCATTATTGCTAAAAGTGATTTTGAAGGGACAGATAAATCCAACTTATGCAATGCTTTTTTACCCTTTTTTTGATTTGGATATACTTTTTCAATTCCAATAGCACTTATAGCTAATTCATCACTCAAGTCTTTTGCCTTACCTTCAATTTTTAGAAGATATTTACTAATAAAAATACTATCTGATTTAGAAATTATTTTTGAACCATTGAGTTTTGAACCATTAATATAAATTCCGTTCAAAGAACCCAAATCTTTAATTAAAAATTTATCATTTGATAACTTTTTGATTGAAGCATGTTTTCTGCTTATTCTGATATCATTAATTCTTAAATCAGATAAGGAATCTCTTCCAACAATAATTAAATCTTTATTTTTAAATAATTCAAGGATATTTTCTTGATTATCTAAATCTCTAGATTGTGTGTTTTCAGAGCCAACAGAAATTAGAATTCCACTTACACCTGCCAACTGAACTTGATCCTTAAGATTTAAATTATAAGTTTTATTTGACTCTAATTTTAATCCATTTAAAAAAGTTCCATTAGAACTATTTAAATCAACTAGTTTTAATTCGCCAGAACTATTATAAATTATTTGACAATGATTTCTTGAAATTCTTTTATTTGAAATTATTAAATCACAATTAGAATTAGAACCTACCATTAATGAAAAATCTTCTTTAATAACAACTTTTTTAAAAAGCTGATTGTCCTTATAAAAAAATAATTTAAAAGATTCTTTTTTCATTGAATTGATATTTCAAAATTTCTGGGATTAATTATAATTTTTCTAGAAAGAAGGACCGGAAACTCATTATCAAAAACCTTAACCGTAAAATTAAAATCTACATAAAGATTCAAATCATTTCTTAGCGTTCCATATAACATCCTTGGACCTATACTAAATAGATTAAGATCCAAATTAATTGGAAAATCAATATTTTTTTTATTATTAACAGAGATTGTATTGGAGTTTTCAAATCGGGCAATAGCCTTAGATTTATTTAAATCTTTATAAATTAAAGAACTAAGATTATTGATATCGAAATCAAACCCTAAATCATTATAAAAATTTAAAAGAATTTCTAAATGTACTATTGGAATCTTAACCTTATCAAGTTTTATTCCTTTTATTTTAAAAACACTTTTTGAAATTTGTTCATCAACAAATGAATCCATTATGTTTTTTAAATTAAATATGTAATCGTACTCAAAATTTATCTTTTTATTTAAAATCGGAGTTTTTAAATATCCTTTTATTATTAGGTTTTTAGAGTTGTCATTAAATAATAAGGAATCAATATTTTCAGAATTCAAGTAAATTAATGTACTTATTTTTTTTTTTGATTTTTTTTCTATAAAAAACTCATCATTAATTAAAAACTCACCAATAACTTTTGAATTATAAAAGACTTCTGATTTAATCTCCTCAGCTTTTATTTTAAAATTATTATTGTTTAAAACTAAAATATTTGAAGAAAAAATAAACTTTTCATTTTCTTTTCCTAAAAACTCAAAATCTTCAATTGATATTAATTTTGGGGGTTCAATAAGATTTGAACATGACAGAAAAGATATTGATATAAATAAATAAAAGAAATATTTCATTATTAATTAGTTACAAATAACATTATAGTTGGATTTTAAATGATTTTTAATACATATTGTTCTACTGCTTGAATATGGATGTGAACTCATTAAATTGTCGAATGAATCATACTTTCTTTCATCATTGGCTAACCTTTTCCAAAAATTAATAGAATTACATGGATTATATTGTGAAGCTTGAACTAAATCAATTCCAAATAAATCAGCTTGAATTTCTTGTTTTTGATTAAAACTTGGGGGAGTAAAAACTTTTTCCAGTTCTAAAAAAATTTCACCAAATAATCCAAAGTCATTTGCAGCTTTTTGTTTTTTAACATAGCTCGTTAGATGTCCAATTTCATTGTGAGCAATTTCATGAGCAAGAACAGCTGCTATTTCTGAACTATTATTAAACCTATTGTAAAATTTTTGAAATACAAAAATCTTTCCTCCTGAGGTTATTACGTTATTAGGTTTTCCTAAAACATAATAAATTTGATAATTAAATCCTCTTGGATTAGCAATTCTAATAGTTAAATCGTTCAGAATGCTTCGTAAATAATTAGCTTCATTTCCTGATTTTTTCACTGTGTACTCCTTTTGATATGATTTTAGAAGATTATTACCCATTTTTATTTCATCACTTATAGATATTTCAATATCAGAAAGAAATATTTCATCAGTGGATCTTTTAAAATCACCCAAACCACTAATGATTTCATTTTCCGGGTTATTATCCATGCATGTAAAGTCATAACTTACATCCGTTTTTTGTTTTTTTTGTAAAGAAATATTATTTAATAATGGATCAACGTAATCTGTATACAGGGTTTCAACTTTTTTGAATATTGTAGCAGTAGCCTTAACTTTATGAAATTTATCTTTAAAAAGAATTGTAATTATCACTACAAAAGAAATTAATAATATAAATACAAGGACTTTTTTATAATCTTCAATAAAACTCTTTACTTTTGGTTTGGAATTAAATTCGTTTTCACCGACAAAACCTTCTTGTTTTATATCTATATTACTTTCTTTAATAACAATATTGCTTTCTTTTAAATAATTTTTCCATTTAATTAGTGAATTACCTGCTTTTAAGATATCTAATGAATCGAGTTTTGTAGGATCATTAATTTTTTTTCCATTAACAGTAGTTCCATTGGCGGAATTTAAATCAGTTACTACTACAAGTCCATCATCTCCAAAAAAAATTTCTAAATGATTTCTTGAAACTGTTGAATCATTCAAAACTTCATCATTCTCAAAACCTCTACCTACTTTTATAACTTTCATGATGTAGATAGTGGGTTATTATAATTTAAATCTTTTAAAAATTCACTGCATGTTTGATAGCGCAAATCTGGATCCTTTTGAGTTGCTTTATCAACTATTTTCTGAAAATCCTCATTTATAGCTGGATATACATCTATCATTCTCTTCGTTTTTTTATATTTTACTTTATCTTCCAATTCTTCATTAGAATTAGCACTGTAAGGAGATGAACCGCATAGCATCTGATACATTAATAATCCTAAAGAATAAATATCAGTTCTTTTGTCTAAATTTTTATCAGGATCCAATTGTTCAGGAGCACAATACATCTTTGTATGTTCTAAAACTTTTCTTTTCTCAGTTGAACCTTTGGAAATTCCATAATCAATAACCATAGCTTTATTATTTCTAGTTATTAAAATATTAGAAGGTTTTAAATCCAAATGTAATGCTCCATGTTCATAACCATTTATTGGTATATTTTTGTTGTGAGCATAATCGATAGCAGAAATAATATCATTTAGTAATTCCAAACATAATTTAGCTGGAATAGGTCCTGTCTCATTATTTATAAAATCCTCTAAAGTACTTCCTTCAACATAATCCATTACTAAATGAACCCCATTATTAATAATAAACGCATTTAATTTTACAATATTTGGATGTGATAGATCTAAATAAATATTTGCCTCTCTTTTAAAATTTTCTATTAAGTCATTTCTGTCATTGTAATTTTTGTGAATTGATTTAATTGCAACAGGCTTTCCAGTGTAAAGATCGATAGCCAAGTTAACTACACCAAAGCCGCCGCCGCCAATTCTTTTAATAAATTCATACTGTTTTGAGTCTAAGTTTGGAAACATATTTCAAATCATATTACTTATCATTCTTTTTTTTAGATTCTTTTTTGTCTTTATCTTTATCTTCATTTTCTGATTCGCTTTTTTTATTTTCATTTTTGCTAGGTTCGTTATTCTTATTATTTTTCTCTAGCTTTTCTTTTTTCTTTATATTTTTCTTAATTTCTTTTTCAACTTTTGAAATACTATCATTCTTTTTTTCTTCAAAAGCCTTTAATTGCTCTTCTTCTTTTCTTTTTTTCTCCTCGGTATTCTGTCTTGCTATTTCATCAAGTTCTTTTTGTTGTTTTTCGGAAAAGATTATGTCTTGATCATTACTTTCAAGAGTCTCCTCAATATTTTTGGAGCCTATTGAATGATTTACAAGTATTGAGTCTTTTATAAGAATTTTTAAATAATCCTCTTTACTTCTTTTGTCATTATTTTTGTTCCATTTTGTAGATCTTCCGAAGATTTCTCTGTATTCATAAATAGGTATTTCTCTATCCTCTTCTGAAAAGAAGAAAATTTGAAAATCTCGAGCAAAATTATTCTCTTTAAGTTTTGGAGAATTTTGAACTTTGTTCATGAAATCTTCATGAAAACCACTAATATTCATAGAGTCAATGTAGTTTTCAAATGTCAATTTTATATATTCTTCTTTTTTGACCTCAACTTTAGGTGGTTGATTTTTAGTATCATTAATTTCTGATTGGAATCCAAAATAATATAAACCACCAATAACAATTAAAAGAATCATCGATAATAAAAAGATTTTATTATAAATAAATGAAGATTCTTTTTTAGTTATGCCATCTTGAGTTTGAGTTTGATTAATTGAAGAATTGTTTTTACTAACAAAACTGGAAGCTTTATGTTCACTTTCAACAACCTCAATTAAATCTGCAGAAATATTATCATGTCCTCCTACTTCTTCAGCTAATTTTATTAATTTATTGACACATAAATTTAAGTCAGAATTATCTCTAATAGTTTTTGCTATTATTTTATCTGTAACAAGTCCTGTTAAACCGTCACTACACAATAAAAATTTATCAACTTTTTTGGCTTTTATTGGATCTGATACAACTTCAACTTCAACAGAATCAGCTATTCCTAAAGCTTTAGTTAACTCATTTTTTCTGGGGTGTGACTCCATTTCTGCATCTGAAATCTCCCCTTTGTCAACTAATGTTTGAACATACGAATGGTCTTTGGTTATACGACACAGTTTGTTTTCTGATAAAATATAACACCTACTATCTCCTACATGAGCAAGATATAATAGTCCTTCCTTTTCAGCTAAAACAACACATGTAGTTCCCATCCCAGTAAGACTTGGATTAGTTTGAGCTTGACCATAAATCTGAATGTTGGCAAACTCTATTGCTTCCTTTAAAGCAACCTGAACAATTCCGTTTGGATTTCCATTAAAGTATTCACTAATACTGTTTACAGCTGTCTGAGAAGCTTTAGCACCACCAACATGGCCGCCCATACCGTCACAAACAACAAAAACCCTTAGTTTATCTTTTGTAGTAAAATCTCCAATAAAGTCTTCATTGGCAGATCTAACTAATCCAATAACTGATTTTGAAATGTGATTTAATTTCATATTTATTTATAAAAAACTATTGTTATCTCGGTAACTTCAATTATGTCTCCATCATTTAGATTGATACTTCCTGAGCCTCCTTTATATATAATACCATTTACAAGAGTGCCGTTTGTACTTCCAACATCATTTAAAGAATAATTATTACCATCAAAATAAATCGTAAAATGGTTACCTGATATGTGTGGATTATTAATTGTTAAATCATTATTACTGGATCTTCCAACTGCAAATGATGGTTTATTAACCTCATAAGTTTTTGAATTACCCCCTTCAATTACCTTAAGAATTGGGAAGTTGCCATTTTGAAGCATTTTTTTTATTAATACACTTTCTGCTTCCTTTTTCTTTTTTTCTGCTTCAATTCTTTTTCTTTCACTTTCTTCATTTTTTATTCTATCAATTTCTTTGTTCTGTTTATCAATTTCCACTTGTTGAAGCTCTGTATTTTTTCTTTGATCTAAAATTTCATTTTCTCTAGCTAAAGCTTTCTCTTTATATGATTTGTATATTTTTAAAACTAAGATTATGATTAAGGCTATGAAAATAATCGAAATAATAATTGAAAGAATTAAGTTTTTTTGAAATTGTGCTATAATCCAATTTCCTGGAGCTCTATATGAAAGTTCTTCAACATGCTCCCCCGAATCAGTAACCTCGACTTGAATATCATAGTTTTTACCGTTCTTAATATCATTTTGAGTTAAAAAGGAAAATTCATAATTATTTCCTTTTGATCGTTTGACAAGGTTTTTAGAAATTTTTAAAACACTATTTTCTATTTCACTTTTCTTTTTGTTATTTACCCTTTGGTTTCCTAAGCTTTGAGACAAAACAAATCTTTCACCATAAGTTCCTTGAGAAAGTGTTGGAATACTAAACTGTTCATCTTTAAATCTGTTGTACTTAATAGTATTAATAACTACTCCATTTTCTCGTGCTTTTGCAATAGCTGAGGTGGTGGAAACTTGAGCGTACTTATTATTTCTTTCTTCGGATATTAATATAATTGCTTTTGGTAAGTTGCTATCAAGTTTATCCAACATCTCAACTCCTTCAATTAAGGCACCTGTTATATCAGACACATATTTATTAGTAAAGTCATTATCTGGAAGTCTAAATTTATTTAAATATGACTTTATCTCCTTAATGCTATCTGTAAATTTCGGATTGATATCATTTAAAACTTTTGTTTCAGCATTTCTAAGAGCAAACCAAACAAGTTTTACTTTATCTCCCTTATTGATAAATCTTGACAGAGAGCTATTAATTGCATTGAGTGAAGTATTTAACTGTTCGTATCTGTTAGAATGACCTAGAGTTTCAATCATAACCAAAATACACTTATTTTCATTTGAATATGTAAGCGAATCTTTTAAATGGATAAATGAGAAGGAATCAATAACTTCTAATTGATCCAATCTTTCTCTTAAAATAAAGTCAGATTTTATTTTCAAATCTGGATCTCTATCATTAATTTGAAAAGAAATTTCTGGAAAATTAGCTACACTTGTAGAATCATTATAAAACTTTATTTGTGAATATGAAGAAAAGCTAAAAACAAAAACTGCAATTAGAAGAAATAATTTTTTCATATAATAATGTTTACTATTTTATGGCAGTTTTAAATAAAAGACTAGTTTTTCCAACTACTATTTCATCACCATCAACTAAAACATTTGACTTATGAGAATCTAAAAGTTCGCCGTTCAATACAGTACCATTTGTTGACATTTGATCGGAAATTTCAAACTTATCTTTCCTAAACAAAATCACAGCATGTTCCGAAGATACTTCGTTGTCTAGTACTGTAATATCACAAGTTGATTTTTTACCAATTAAATTTCTTCCTTCAAATATTTTATAATCTGTACCAAACTCCTCAATATCAAAAGTGACTAACCATCCCCTTAACTTTCTTTTAGAAATTTGAACCTCATTTGACTTTTCAGAACCATCTGAAACTTTAGTAGGTGTAACAATAGTTCTTGTAGGATCAAAATCTTTCTTAGGAGTACCTACATTTTCAGATTTTTGATTACCAAACACAACAGTTCTAGTAGAATTATCTTGGTTATCATCTAAAATAGATGTTTTAACAGTTTCAGGAACTTGACCGACTGTAACTTTTGGGCAATATGGACATTCATCCAAACTTTCTTTGTAAAAGTGATTTTTTTCACATTGTTTAAATCCTTTCATTTTTAAAATCTTTTTAGTTTAATATTATTAATATATGAATTATTTATTAGTAAATACAATGTTGATTTATAAACTAAAATTTAAAAAACATTTCTATATTTAAAAAATGAAGGCAATAAAATACTATTATCGACACTTCGGATTCTTTCCTTACGTTTTAGTTTGGTTTTTAAGAAACTGGATAGATATTCCAATTTTTATTTCTTATCCTCTTGGACTAATAGCCATTTCATGGATAATTTTTGTTATCTATACAGTCGGCTTTAGAGATCAAGGATAATAATTATGAATAAAATTTCAAGATTAAATCTGCCTTTA
>Ga0115003_10003737_pt1 | contig 11926 bp, 14 predicted proteins | sample ArcticOcean_MG_C_7_FD_88736 | JGI IMG/M metagenome (GOLD analysis project Ga0115003, IMG submission 88736) | Marine microbial communities from western Arctic Ocean - ArcticOcean_MG_CB11_88 | ecosystem: Environmental > Aquatic > Marine > Oceanic | place: Arctic Ocean: Canada Basin | collected... | reverse complement strand
GGTAAGCCCAGGCAAGAGACAGGCCAATCGCGAAGAGGTTAAGGAGTGAGGGGCTGGAGAGCTGTAAGTATGAGAATGCCAACAGCGGTCCAGCCATAAAAATGCATGCCCTAACAACTATTCTACGCTCATTTTCTCGAACTGGTCTGAACATTAGAATAACCTTAATTTAAGGTCATGACAGCTAAAATTTCAAACATCTGCTTCGGCTGGTTGGCTATTATGTCAAGTTTGTGTAGCCGGGCATATCTCAGGTTTTCAAGCTTATCTAGCAAACTAAAAATTTCCTTATCAGATACACTCTTCAGATTAATTTCAAAAACATTAGACGTAACCAAATTAAGGTCTAATTTGTGGCCAAGATATTTTTCCCATAGGCCTATATTTAATCGTGTCTCTTCAACTTTAATAAAACTCTGAACATCATTTGATGCTATTCCATCGCTCCAAGACTTCAATTCTAAGCTTAGCATAATAACTATAGTTGAAAGCAGAAGTAATACAGACGTGGCAATTATTCGCGTCATTGGTCCCCCCCGCGTTCTTTAAAAATTACGGTGTAATCTGTAATGGAGATATCCCAATCACCTGTGCTCTCGGGCGACGTTAAAACGATTTCGAAAAACTTTGTTGCTTTTGTTTTTGACACAAAGGTTAGATGCGTTTCTTTGGTGCGCTGGTCAAAAGTCATCCGCTCAGCTGCGCCATTTGGTACAAAATTCTGAATTGTGTTTATGAGCTCTAGACCGAGCAGCCTATTGTCAAAAATTGCTGCGGGCTCGCGATTATTTCTTAAAGCGTCTTTTATTGAATATTCCCATGCAAAGATTATGCTGGCGAATAAAGCTAAGCCCGCCAATATGAGGGCATAGGGTTTTTTTTGTTTAAATAGATTGAATGCTGCCCGGGGCATGAAATTGAAGCCATCCAAAGTTGCGACGACTTTTCCGTGAATGGTTGCAGAATGTCTCGCGGCAAAGCCCGTCTCGTCTGAATTATTGAGTGTTATAGGGCCGGATTGCCAGAAAGTAGTATTATCATTAGCCGAAATTGCTATGCTTTCAGCGTAAATCTTGGCTCGTTTTGGTATATTTTTGAGAATGGATACCAGCTTGTCTTTTGGTGCCCAGGCCTGAGCCCAAAACCCGGTTGAAATGTTGAGATAGGGGGCCGTAATAATTAGATTTTCTTTTTCAAATAGGGATTTTGAAGCAAACAAATTGGCGTCACCGCGAGGCTGGTATGCCGTGTTCTCAATACGTGTCATATCCCAATTAACAAAATATGCAGATAAAATTAGGTGTCTTATTTTTTTAAAATTAAAATTGGCCGCCTCAATACTTTGGCAGAAAACTAATTTTCCATCTTTCTTTAAGTCGTAAAGTTCTAATTTTTCTGGAGATACCAGCCTGTATAAATCTGTCATGGGTTTAATTCATTGGGGTCCATAAAAAAAAGTTTCGATTTTTTATCCAATTACCTTCCCTATTCAATACATTGTCAAGATATGCAAAGGTTTCACCTTTAAAATTAAGTACCATAGCTTTATGGTCAAGTCGTGCTGAAATAGCCGTGTTTCTGAGAGACGCTGAAAAATCTTTACCTTTATGATGTTTGGCCAAGAAACTCATGACGGCTGCATGATTTGGAATGGTCCCATCAGCTAAATACCTTCCAAGTAAACGTGCTTGAGAAGCACTTAAATCAAAGTAAGCTTGCAAAGTTATATCTGAGGCTAAAGCTAGGTCTAGCTTATATGATCTTGGTAAAATACGTAGGCAGGGAAGTACCTCCACTCCCGTGTCGAGTGGAACTGACAATTCGTTCAAAAAATCAATCAACCCAAAACCTATTTCTACGTCACCAGCCAGCTTCAAATATTCCAAAATAGGTTCAGTGAGTTCTGGTTTGTTAGCGCACAGGGATAACAAACGGCGAACTATTGGTATTTGTTCTTCAATTATGTAGTTTGCATTGTGTACGTCCCGGGCCTTTAAAAAAGATAGGTTGTAAACTCCAGACAATGTCACAAACTGAGCTGATACATCCGGCTGCACTGGAATACTGTTTTCAAAGGGAAGCAGTTCAAATTTCTCTTGTTGGGCACTAATTCTGACGGAATTTTCGCTTTGTTTGAGTAAATTTGTGTGATGCCGAATGTACGTAAACCCGTTCATTGCAATTATGGAAACTACCAAAAGGCTTAATAATGCTAAAGGTAATAGAAACCCATTTTTTCTTGATGCATTCTTCATAATGCAAATAACTTAGATTTAGTGAAGTGCTGGTTTGTTAGCACTAATTTGATAACTTTTTCCCCAACTCTTTCTATTTCAGCGTTAACTTGTTTGCTAGAAAGTATACGTCTATAATTGCCTTCAGCTGAATTTATTGAACGCGTAATGCCACTATTATCAAATTTCCAAATAACCTCTACGCCATGTAGTTGCTGGGTGTTTGGTGAAATACCAAACCGCTTCAAATGTAGCCGCACTTTATTTTCGAGAGCATAGAACTTTATCGATTTCTGTCCGTTTGGTTGATGGGAGGCGGATAATATATCTGCATTTAGCTGTTCCAGAACGCTCTCGATTTCCAGACGATACTCGTTTTGTTTTTTTATTTTAACATCGGTGAAAATGGAATTGGTGATTTGGCTGTTTAAGAGCACAATTAGTACCCCTGACAAGGCAAGTGAGACTAACAGCTCAATCAGTGTAAATGCGGGCTTCCTGTAGCTGCTCATCTCTTGAAAATCTTTTTAGTTTTATAGAGATGAGAGGTTACATGTATTTCCTCAGATGTAATCATTAACTCTAACGGTAAGTAATGAGACGGATTTACCTCAAGAGATTGGTTGGCAGCCCTTAGAATATCAATATCGGCTGTCAAACGGCTCAAGGCATAATTTCCTTCTAATCTAGTGAGCATATGTATGCGATTGTTTGAGGCTTGCCATAACAACGACAAGGCAATAGCAGATACAGCGAGCGCCACCAGAAGCTCCAAAAGTATGAACCCACTGTGCCGCCTCAAGGTTCTTCGAGCCTCAGTTCTCCAAGTGCACTTATACTTAGAGTCCCCCTGGCGCATTCTATAGATATTGGCATTAACCATCCGCCCAAATAAACTTGTACAACTTTTGATGGGCAAATTGGTTCCAGATTTACTAATATAACCTTTTGTGAGCTGGGACGTGACTGCGCTAAAATGGCTCCATCAACTTTAGCCTGTGTTTGATGTATTTTATAATTAACACGATTGAGTAAATTGAAACCTATTAAAGGCCAGCGGGGCAATGTTAAAATGACCCCAACTATTACTAAGACCGTCAGGATTTCTAACAGACTAAATCCGGATAGCCGTCTTTTGTTATTTAAATATTTCGCTAAAATTATCATCGCCCTTACTCACTGGATCAAAAACCCCATCGGGGCCTGCAGATTTAATCTGAAGTCCGCCAGATGGTTTGAAGTCAATTTCATAAGGTTGGCCCCAGGGATCTTTAGGTAGGCTAGCCAGGTAACCTAAAGAATTATTTTCAGCATTAATCAGGATTGCTAGACCTTCATTTTTATTTGGAAACCGGGCGTTATCTAAACGGTAAAGGTTTAAGGCCGTTTCAATTGCTGAATAATCATTCTGCAGTTTTAAGTTACGGGCTTGGTCCGGTCGATTTAAGACCATAGGTGCCACAAACGTAAGCAAGACGCCAATAATAGTTAGTGCTACTAATATTTCAATTAACGTAAATGCCTGAACTCGTTCATGTTTTGATTTTTCCATAAATTATCCTACCGACTGCTGCAGTGACATCATAGGTGTAACCACTGCGAAGGCTACAAAAAATATAATTAGTCCTAATATGATTATAGCAAATGGGCCAAGCAGCTGGATAATTAAATTGATCCACTTCTGCCGACTTTTTATATTACTTTGATAGAGGGTTTCAAATGTTGCGGGTAGCCGTGCAGATTTTTCGGCCAGGCCAATTCTTAAAAGTTCCATCTGCCCAAATAATCCAGTTCGTGTCAGGGCAACTTCAAATGAAGTCCCCTCTAAAATTTCCTGTTCTAGTCGAAACAGCAAAACTTGGTGGTAGCGATTACTTATAGCTTTTACCGAAAATTGAAGTGCCTGCTTGAGGTCACTTTTTAGTGCGAGTGCTAAAGAAATATTTTCCAAAAAACTTAATTTGGTTTTAATTCTGAGAAGTGGCCCCAGAATTGGGAAAAAGTTAAGCATTTTTTCAAATCCCATTCTGGTAGTTTCTGTACTTCGTAAAAGAGCAAAGAAAAATAGAAGCCCTAAAGAAGACCAAAAAATGTAAAGAAGAGTGTCATAACCTCTGCCGGAAAACGATAGTATTAAAACGGTCAGGCCACTCTGGGAATCTTCAGAAATCATAGTTTTAAATTCTGGAAGTACATTGTCAAAAATAATAATTAATACAAAAATTGCGATAGCCAACACAAAGGCTGGGTACGCTACGGCTTTTTGAGTTTCTAAAATAAGTTCATCTTTTTCCGACTTAGCCACAATTATTTGAGAAAGAGATTTTTCAAGCCCCGCATTTTCATAACCCACCCTCAAAAGGGAAATAATCGCTAAATCAAGATCGTAGAAAACAGCTTCGAGTGCGTCAAGAAAGTCAGTACCTTCTGACAATCCGCTATTGAGTTGGTTTGCAATTTTACTGATGGTTCGGTTGTTTTGCGCCGCCAACAAGGTCAATGCCTCAGACAGAGTGGTGTTTTGATCAATTAGTGCGTGCAGGGCTTCAATGAAATTCCAAAACGCTTTTTTCCCAAATTTCTGAGCGCGCTTTATTTCAGTCGCTAAATAACCTTTATTTGACAATTCCTTCAGTGCATTTTTTTTGGAGATCGCATCCATAACCCCTGAAACAGGACCATCTGGTGTTTGTGCTATGTAATAGTATTTTGCCATCAGACGTTGTGCTTCAGGCGCGTTATTTCAAACTGGGGAGTAAGCCCTTTGCAATAGAGATCTAAGGCCTCTGTATACATAGTATCAATAACCATTATTTTGGCTGGGTTCGTCTCAATTAAAGAGGCATTCTCGGCAGTAATTTCAACGTGGGACATAACGGGAGACCTTCCCTTAAAGCCTGTGTAATGACAAGTTTTGCAACCTGTAAACGCGACGGGGAGCTTACTTTGGTGACCTTGCGAAGTTGAAGACACTTCACGGCAATTGGAGCAATAGACCCTTACAAGCCGTTGAGAGTAGACACCAAGTAAACAGTCAGACAAAAGAGTTGGGTCTACGTTGAGATTTGTTAGTCGCTTGATTGCGCCTACGGGCGTATTCGCGTGAACCGTCGAAATAACTAGGTGCCCAGTCATAGCTGCGCGCACTGCAATTTCAGCAGTTTCTGCGTCCCTGATTTCCCCAACCAGTATTACGTCTGGGTCGTTACGTAATAATGACCTAAGGCCGGTTGCAAAACTAAAACCCACATTTTCGTTAACCTGGGTTTGAATGACCTCAGGAAGCTCAACCTCTACGGGGTCTTCAATAGTCATAATATTCAATCCGCGGCCAAGTAATGTATTTAGAAGGGAATAGATTGTTGTCGTTTTTCCAGAACCTGTTGGCCCACAAACCAAGATCAAACCAGACTGGTTGGAAAGGGCTTCTAAAAGTGACCCAACGTGAGGTGCGTTAAGCTCAGTGTCTTCAACTGTTGCATGAGTTAAATTGCTAGTGAAAAATCGTAGTACAACACGTTCCCCATTCTTGGTGGGCAATGTCGCGACACGAATATCAACAGAATTACCTCTGAAGTTCACGTTCATACGGCCATCTTGGGGCAAGCGTTTTTCAGTTATATCAAGATTACATACAAGCTTGATCCGCGATATTATCATCTGTGCAACACGCCGATCTAATTCAGTAAAGTCTGTCATTACCCCGTCAATGCGCATCCTCACTAAGAGATTTTTGTTGTTTGGGTCAATGTGGAGATCAGAAGCTTCTCTAGAAATTGCGGCGGACAGGAGGGTATTAAACAATCGGACTATTGGCGCATCATTTTCGTCATGTGCGGAAAGGGCTATTTCTGCGGTTTTGACAAAGTCGGTCTCAGAAATATAGTCGTCAACTTCAGAAAAAATTTCTGTATCTCGCCGACTTGCCGTTGCCTTGCTGTCTTCTGTAGGCTCGTCGGTGGGGTGAAGTGTGATATTGCCCTCAAAAGCAAGCCATAAGTCATGCAATGTACTTTGAGATAGGTCGCTGGGGAAATACACTGCCACTGGTGACTGACCCTGGTCTATTTTTATACCTAATTTTTCCAGTGCTTCACGACTAACTGGCATATCAATTTTCGCCAACAGTTCTTACTTTTGGCCTTAGTGAACCTATTTCTAAACGCTTTCCAATGGGTATTGGATCCCGAGATCTTAGTTTATTGCCGCCATAATTAAAAAGCTTTTCACCAAGATCGGCGCGCCATGCCTTTACTACTTTTGCTCTTTGAATTTGGTTTGACACTATAGTTGGTCGCAAAAATATAGCGAGATTGCGACTGACTGTTTTAGAGCTTTCTTGCGTAAAGAGAGGCCCCAAAAATGGCAGGTCTCCAAAAAATGGTACTTTTGATACCCCAATTTCCTCTTGTTCTACTCGAAGGCCACCAATAGCAATTGTTTCGCCTTCTTTAGCGCTGACCACAGTGGAAATTTGTCGTTTAACCGTGACTACATCACTGAGCCCCACGGCTGACTGGTCGATGCGGGAGATTTCTTGCCAGATCTCCATGATTATATCGCCATTTTTACCAATTTTTGGCTTAAGCTTCAGTATAGTACCTAGATCTTCTCGCTTTATCGTCTGAAAGGGTGCAGCGCTGTCGCCCCCTTGATTAGTGTATTGGCCCGTTATGAAAGGCACATTTTGACCTATAAGGATTGTGCTTTCTTTGTTTTCTGTTGTCATAAGGCTTGGAGTTGCAAGAATTCTATTGTCCGTATCACCCTTCAATGCATTAAGCATAAGCCCAATGTCTGCTATTTTATTTGCGCCGGCACCAATCGCAATTACGCCTCCAGCTGCACCGGTAAGGAAGCTGTCGCCGGCCAGCGAGCCTATATTATTGCCTGTGAGGCCAGTGACTACGCTGGATGAAAAACTACCTTCGTTTACTGAAAATTGAAGCCCTAATTTTAATGCTGAATCTTCAGAAACTTCTGCAATAATGGCATCCACATAAACTTGGCGTGGCGCGCGATCCATTAAGGCTATAACTGAGAGCGCTTGTCTTAATGCTTTTGAAGATCCTGATAATATAACCTGATTGGCGCTTTGATGAGCGGAAACGCTTATTGCAGCCGTGTTAGCATCTGAGGATAATAATGGAGCCAAGGTAGCCACAAGTTCTTCAGCATCGGCGAAGTTTAGGTCAACAACTTCAAGGGTTGAGTTGCCTGTTTCTGATAGTTGGCCCTTATCATTAGAACTGAGGCCTGCGGCTAAATCTAAATTAGGTTTTTCTGGCTTTTTTACTGCATCGAGGGTGCCAATAAGTTTCTTGAGTATGCCTATAGAAGTAACCTCTCCTGAGATCAAAACTGCATCCAGGTTTGATCCGTCAGAAATGACTGTTAGGCTGTTTAAAATTGGTACAGTTCTAATAAGATCGCCAACCCCGTCTTTTGATATTTTATTACCTAAGTAGATACGCTGAAGTGCGATTTCAGGGCTAACCGGTTCCATTATAATATCTTGAATTTCCACGGATTCCGCGACTTTTTGACTAATTTTAAAAGACTTAGTTGCTGTTTGTTTAACTTCGCCGCCTAAGCTTTCAATCAAGTCAACAAACAAAGCATGAATATTCTCGCTTCCACTCACCTCTTTCAAGATAGAGACCATCTGTGGAGAAGAAAAATCTAGAATATAAGCATTTCCAGTAAGCTGTGAAAAATAAGCTGTTACTGCGTCAACTGGGGCATTAACTAATCGAACTGTATCTGCAGACAGTGAAGTTGCAAAAAAACTAACGCTAACAGCGGCCCATTTTAACATCTTCATAATCTGACCCGAATCATTTTTAATTTACCGTCTCTCTGAATTTCTACGTCGAAATAATCTATATTAGGTTTTTTAGTTAAATGTTGTTTTAATTTATTAACATCATTGGTGGCAAGGCCATCAATCGTAACAATAATATCATTAGATTTAAATGGGGAGGTAACTAACAGGATGCTTGGAATTGTTTCATCTAAGATCCAACCGGGCCGTCCAGAATTTGTCCGTGCTTGCTTCGGAAGACTGATAAATTGTGAAGTGATAAATTTTGGTATTCCCAGAAAATTTGCAACATCTTTGAAAACTCTTAGCGAGTCTTTATCGTTTGAGAATTCCATTCTACCTAATTTTTGGGTGTTATTTTTTGATTTAATATTAACTGCAGCAGGGTCATTTGACACCTTATTTGAAAAACCTAAAAAGTAGGTAGACCCATCCCTAGTTTCAAGAACAAGCCTATCTCCATCAAATGCTTTTGCCGTAACGGTCATTGAACCTAAACTAACGGCGCGGTCTAATTCAAACAGTACGTATGACTTGTCTTGATCATGGACAGCTAAGAACAGAGCACCTTCGTCAGACTCATATTGTGCGAGAAGATAATATTGTGGAAGTGGTTTTGCGTCAGGGACTTTTAAAAACATGCGAAAAAAATTTACTTCTGCTTTGACGGGGTTGCCAAAAATTGATGCTGTAATGACAGCCAAAACTAAAAAAAATTGATTTTTTATAATTTGCATCTGGTTCCTTGTTTGTCGCCAAATAAAGTAAATAATTGGCCTCATAAATCAATGAAGGTTTCAGTTTGTTTATCTACTTTAAAAACTGTCTTTGCTCTGTCTATTGGATTTGTTTTCAAGCAGAAACATACCAAAGTCATATCCTTCTTTATATTCTGAGGAGCGGCCATCTGTGGTCAATTTCTTAGACAATACAGCGTCTGACACCCCATCCTTAAAATTTTTAATATGAAAGAACGGCCGTATTTTATTATTGGTTAAATCAGTCATTTACTTAACTCCACAACGATAAACCTCACTGTTTCATAAATACTATTTGTACGATGGATGTAGCCCTCAGGTTTAAAAAAGTAAGAACGTCTAATGCTTTATAGCTCGGTAAGTATGTTTGCGTTGTTTTTTTTCTTATTTTGAGAAAACTATTAGTCTTAAAATTCTAGTTACCATTAGTAGCTTTCGTTTCATACATAAGTGGCGAGTTTATTGGAATAGCAAGTGCTGCGGCCACACATATTAATAATTTTACGGCGTGCGGCGAAACATGCCGTCAACTAATAGCATGTGTGGTACTGTTAATGCAGCCAGTCCGATAAAAATTATTTGAAAAATAGCCCCATCCAACATTTTAGTAGTCGGCATTTGCCAAAATATGAGTATTCCAGCCCCCCAACTGGCTAGCGTAAAAGATAGGGCCAACAGAACAAGGGTACGGACGCCATACTTGCGCGCGCGCAGTTTGAGCCAAGTGTAGCGTAGATGGCGTACTGAATGCACACCGCAGAAATACAATGCGAACCCAACCAAAGGCGGCAGAAGATAATAGGCGAGGCCTAGGCCCGCAAGCTCGGCAAATCTAATGCGTATTGCTGGCTGCATAAATGCTTGTACAAGATACGCTATTAACACCACTAGTAAACCAAAACTGGCTATGTTCAAAAACTGCCACAACAATACCGTTTCGCTTCCTACCAGATAGACAAAAATTGGTTCGACCTCAGTGCGATGCAGAATGCTAATACCAATAACTACCAAACCTCCGTGCGATATTGTCTGGGTGGTACGTGTTAACCATCCGCCTGATTGCCGGTCGCCAATTCCAAAATGCAAAACACTGATCGTTAAGAACAGGATAAGCGCTAGGTCTGCGAACATCATCCAAAACACCACGACTGAGGCTGCAATTGCAATATAGCCAAGAATGAAGCCCAGCATTGATTTTAACGATTTTCCATAACCTAATGCCAGCGCCACAGCTCCGTCAAAAGCGCCATGTGGCAAACCAATCATCACGATTGCTGTGAGAGCTATCAATGACTGTGGGCCAAGCGCGATGAGTGTGGATGAAGCCAGTGCGGCAATGGCATCAATCATTATGCAATTGCCTCCAACCGTAAAAGGGCGCGGATAAACGGCCATGGTGGCATGGCCATGATGACTTTTAAACGTAATATGATATCTGCCTCGCCACTAAGAAACTGGGCAAATTCGTCACCAGTCAGCCGTGTAGCCATCGCGGTGAATAACTTCGGGGCATAGTGGGGCTGGTTGCGAAGCACAGATAAGAATACCCGATCCATAAACAAATCAATTTTTTTATGTGGCGAAAAAAAACTTAACTTATTACCGTTTGCAACCTGATTAAGAGCTGTCGCAATCTGTTTTTGGATAAAACTGAACGCGTAGCCACTTGAGGGCCGAATTGCACCGCAATTACTTCCAATGCCCTGATAATCTGGATCATGGCGTTTCATCAGCCCTAACGGTATTGCCCCTTTCTCGCGCCGTAGAACCTCAAAGAAATTCACTCCGGCACAGTTAGATAGCCAAGTCGATATTGCATCCTCATAAAACTCGTCGTGTTCTATATTTGGTGAAATCAAAGTTGATTCCACTAGTGCTTCACGATCAGAGAAGGGCAAACAATAGATGAAATGTACTCCGCGTGATTGGTCACACCGAAAATCCATTAAGATGGCGCTATCCTCATTAAAGCTCCCTGCTTCCGCTCGCACCTCCCAACCTATAAAATGTTGAACCATCATATTGGCCCTCCACTTGGGTGGCCGACTGTCAAATACCTGTTCATTTGGAAAGTCGCCAATGCTCAACATGTCATTATGAAATTCCACACCGTTTTGTTTTGCATTTTTACGGCAATGGGCTAGCCAGTTATGGCGCTTTACTGCTTGATATGGATGGTGGCAGGCCCGCATCTCTACTTCAGAGTTAGCAGTTATAACTGACCATTTATACCAGGTTTTGAATGCCAGAGGAGCTATGGATTTCATCCAATCCATTTGCCAATAGCCCCAGATATGATCGTGTTTGGATGAATTAGGCTGAGATGAAAATAGATGAATAGCATGTTCGGGCAAAGACGCTGCTTGGGCTGCCAAAGATAGCCCCGCGCACCCATCCCCAATCACTGCTATGGCAATATTTGGCACTTCAGTACCGCCCTCATCTGACATGTGGCAACCCCACTAGTGCATCATGAAGAGCTGTTTGATGACTTGGATAAGGATGCAGTCGCCGCGGCAAACTGCGAAGAGCTTTAATAGAGCAGGTTAGCTTTGTCCGGTTATTAGTTACCTCACGGCCATTATACCACTGATGACCGGTCGCTGCTATCTGAACACCAATTTGACGGTAAACCTGCGCCGCCACTGCAATAGCCAGGTGTGCCCGAGGGGGGAGGTAGACCAGCCCCATAATACCGCTCTCATAGTAGGGTTCAGCGAGCTGCAGCAACCGCATCACTGCAGTGGAAATAGTATGTCGCTCAGAGCATGGGCCAAAGTTTGCTGCGGCTAAAATTTGAGTAGGTACCATGCCCTCCACCCATGTGGCCGGCAAGTAGCGGCGATCCATGCTTGCATCTTCAAGCACATCACGGGCAATGTTGGTCAATTGCATGGCAATCCCTAAATCCACCGCGTGCCAAAGGGCAACAGGGTCAGTACAGCCAAGTATTTTACTCATCATTAAGCCAACTGTCCCGGCTACCCGATAGCAATAGCGTAAAAGTGCACGCTCATCCTCTAAAGCAACTGTCTGTTGATCTTGAAGAAGGCCACCGATTAGGGCAACCATAATCTCGGCTGAAATACCTTTTTTTGAAATAAAATTAG
>Ga0115003_10003735_pt1 | contig 11930 bp, 9 predicted proteins | sample ArcticOcean_MG_C_7_FD_88736 | JGI IMG/M metagenome (GOLD analysis project Ga0115003, IMG submission 88736) | Marine microbial communities from western Arctic Ocean - ArcticOcean_MG_CB11_88 | ecosystem: Environmental > Aquatic > Marine > Oceanic | place: Arctic Ocean: Canada Basin | collected... | reverse complement strand
TTATAAGAGCCAAGATGACTCGGCATCAACCGGGCACAAGCGCGCGCGCGAATGGATGCAAGGCCTGCTTGAACTCCAGCAAAGCGCGGGCAACTCTTTGGAGTTTATCGAAAACGTTAAAATAGACCTGTTCCCAGATGAGGTCTATATTTTCAGTCCTTTGGGCGAGATTTACGAGCTGCCGCAGGGGTCAACCCCGATTGACTTCGCTTATGCCGTGCACACAGACATCGGCAGTTCTTGCGTTGCTTGCCGAATTGATCGACGTCTAGCGCCCCTCAGCACCGCGCTTGAAAGCGGCCAGACCGTCGAAATTATCAGAGCGTCAGGCGCCTTACCCAACCCAGCCTGGCTCAGTTTTGTGGTCACCGGGAAAGCCAGAAGCGGCATTCGTGGCGCCCTAAAAATGCAACAGTTAAACGAGTCGATTGTCTTAGGAAGGCGCCTGATTGACCGGGCACTCAGCAACCTCAATTCAAGAATGAACCTTGTGCCGCCGGACAATATCAAACAGGTTTTAGCCAAAGCCAAGCTCAGCCATTTAGATGATCTGCTGGCCGAAGTCGGACTCGGCAACCAAATGGCGAGCGTGGTTGCGCGCCGACTGCTCGAAAATCAATTGGATTTAACCGAGCTGCAAACCCACGACATTGGCCCTTTATCCATTAAAGGCACCGAAGGGTTGGTGGTGACCTATGCCCGATGCTGTCGTCCGATTCCCGGTGACCCCATCATTGGTCATATCAGTGCCGGTCGCGGCATCGTGATTCATTTGGAATCCTGCAAAAACATGAGCGAACTGCGCGACAAAAACGAAGAGATCATGTCGGTGCGCTGGGAAGACCATCTCGATCAAGAATTTGCCGTGGAGCTTCGGGTGGAACTTGAGCACGAAAAAGGGCTGATCGCGGTTTTAGCCTCAACCATCACCAGCAGTCAGGCCAATATTGACCGAATCAGTATTTTAGAGCGCGATGCGCGTCTGGCGACGGTGAACCTCGTCATCAACGTCAAAGATCGCGTGCACCTTGCTCGGGTCATTCGCAAAGTTCGGCACCTTCACAACATTAATAAAATCGTTCGCGTTCGAAGTTGATGGCAACGAAACCCCTTCAAAGCGTGCACACCGATCAGGCACCGGCCGCAATTGGTCCTTATTCTCAAGGCATGCGCTTGGGCGATCTTGTTTTTATCAGCGGCCAATTGGGCCTCGACCCTACCACGGGCCTGCTCGTTGGTGAGGATATCGCATCACAAACCCGGCAGATCCTCACCAACCTCGCAAGTATCGGCAAGGCCGCGGCGGATGGGCCAAGCCAGTTCCTCAAATTAACCCTTTACCTTACAGATCTCGCGGACTTCGAAATCGTTAACACCCTGCTTAGCGAAACCCTGACCGAGCCGTTTCCTGCTCGTGCAACGGTCGGCGTTGCCGCCTTACCCAAAGGGGCTGCCATCGAGATTGACGCCATTATGGCCTGCTCGAATGGCTGATGCCTTGGGGCAGATCAGTATTGGGGAGCTCAAAGGCATCGGCCCCGCACAAAGCCAGAAGCTCAGTCGCCTGAACCTCTACACGCTACAAGACTTGATGCTGCATTTGCCGCACCGATACGAAGACCGAACCCGGGTCACGCCCATTGTTTATTTGGCGCCCGACCATGGCGCCGTGATCGAAGGGGATGTGGTGCACACCCAGATACAATTTGGCAGGCGGCGCAGTCTAATTGTGACGTTACGGGACGAAACCGGACAAATCGCGATTCGTTTCTTTCATTTCTCCAAAGCCCAGCAAAAGAGCCTGGAACACCATCGTCGAATTCGTTGCTATGGCGTGCCCCGCCGCGGCGCGACCGGGCTTGAGTTCTACCATCCCCAATATACCAATGCTTTAGAAGAACCGCTGGCGAAAACGCTCACGCCGGTGTATCCCATTACCGAGGGGGTTTCGCAAAACCTTCTGCGAAAAATAATTCAGCAAGGATTAAAGCGCCCGGATCTTGCCCTAGGACTTCCTAGCTTACTGCCAAACCCAGACTATCCCGATTTAATGGATTGCCTAAAGTACGTGCACGCGCCGCCCCAGGACGCTGATGTGCCGCGCTTAATGACCGGACTCGACCCCCACCAACGGGCGTTGGCCCTGGAAGAGCTCACGGCCCATCAATTGGGCTTGGTGAAGCTCAAAAGCCAGCTGAGTCAGCGTCAAGCGCCAGCACTCGTTGCCGACCCAGCGCTCGTCACTGCGTTGAACGAACGCCTAGGATTTCAGTTAACCCAAGCCCAGCATCGAGTGATCGAAGAAATAAACCAAGACCTGGGCAAAGCAACCCCAATGCTGCGCCTGGTTCAGGGCGATGTCGGTTCTGGCAAGACGGTGGTTGCCGCCATGGCGGCACTGGTTGCGCTCACCGCCGGTCATCAAGTGGCCTTAATGGCGCCAACCGAGATTTTGGCAGAACAACATAACCGATCTTTTTCAGACTGGCTTGTGCCTCTGGGATTCGCGCCCGTTCTCTTGACCGGCAGCATGAAGGCAAGCCTTAAAAAGCAGCACTTGGCGGATTTGGAATCCGGGTCTATTCGATTGCTCATCGGAACCCACGCGCTGTTTCAAGAGGGCGTGTTGTTCGAGCGCCTCGGCTTGATCATTATCGATGAGCAACATCGTTTCGGGGTTAACCAACGGATGGCCCTTCGAGATAAGGGTCGCAACAACCAAACCACCCCTCATCAGCTGATCATGACGGCAACGCCAATACCCAGAACCCTCACCATGACGCTCTATGCGAGTATGGATTGTTCGGTAATCGATGAGCTGCCCCCCGGACGATCACCCGTGCAAACCAGTGTGCTGGCCAACGCCAAACGCGAGGCCGTGATGACCCGCCTTGAAGCCGCCTGCCAAATGGGCGCCCAGGCCTATTGGGTCTGCACCCTGATCGAAGCCTCTGAGGTACTCAATGCCCAAGCGGCAGAGGCCGTCTTAGCTGAGCTGAGCGCTGCGCTGCCGTCCATTCACATCGCGCTGATTCATGGGAGAATGTCGAACCCTGAGAAATCCGCGATCATGGCGCGATTCAAAGCGGGCGAGATTCAGATCTTGGTCGCCACCACCGTCATCGAAGTGGGCGTCGATGTGCCCAACGCCAACTTCATGGTGATCGAAAATTCAGAGCGCCTGGGGCTGACCCAATTGCACCAGCTCCGAGGCCGGGTTGGCCGCGGCGAACAGCAGAGTTATTGCTTGCTGCTTTATCAACCGCCATTGGGGCCTTTAAGCAAGCAACGCCTTGCTGTGCTTCGGGATTCGCAAGATGGCTTTTATATCGCAGAGCAGGATCTCGCCATTCGGGGCCCAGGGGACATTCTTGGCGAGCGGCAATCCGGTGAGATTGTATTTAAGATTGCCGACCTTGGCCGAGATGGGGACTTACTGCCGACAGCCAACCTCCTGGCAAATCGAATCGCCCAAAGTTCAGAGGCTACCACTCAGGCTTTGATGAAACGCTGGATCGGGGTTGTTGAGCGTTACCAACAGGCCTAAGACGCGTTACTTGCAACCGGCGCTTTGGGGGTCTCTTGCGCAAAAACAGTGTCGTCAAAATCGCCTTCCGAACGGGCGACGATGCTCGCGATCGTTGCGTCACCCACCACATTCACAACCGTTCGAGACATATCAAGCAGTCGGTCAACCCCAATGATCAGGGCAATGCCCTCAACGGGCAGGCCCACTTGCGACAGCACTAAGGCAAGCGTAATCAAACCCACGCCGGGAACACCCGCTGTACCAATCGACGCCATGGTTGCGGTTAAAATGACCATAAGATAACCGCCCAAGCCAATATCAATATTATAAGCCTGGGCAATGAAGACCGTGGCAACCCCTTGCATGATCGCGGTGCCATCCATATTGATGGTCGCCCCCAACGGCACAACAAAACTGCTGATGCTTTTGCTGACACCCAAACGGGTTTCGACCGCCTCTAGGGTCACCGGCAGCGTTGCGCCGCTCGATGAGGTACTAAAGGCAAAGGCCATAACGGGCAGCAGACGTTTGTAAAAAGTCAGTGGATTGACCCCAACGAGAAATCGGATGAGCAGCGAAAAGGTCACCAAAAAATGCAGCCCTAACACCAATAAAACGCAGAAGAAGTAGGTGATTAAATCGTTGATCGCGCTGTAGCCTAATTTGGCAAACAACGTAATCATCAGGCAGAAAACACCAATTGGTGCCACCTGCATGAGCATCAGCACGAGCTGCATAATGACTTCGTTCCAGCGGGTCATTGAGGCCCGGATCAGCTCGCCATGGTTACCGGCTCGAGTCATCGCAATGCCCAACAAAATGGCAAAGACAATAATCTGCAGCATATTGCCGTCGGCTAACGCCTTGACCGGATTACTCGGGAAGATATTAATGATCACTTGGATCAAAGACGGGCTGTCCTTGGCCGCAAAGGTTGTTGCTTCGGCGAGGTTAACCCCAAGACCCGGGTTGAGCACATTGGCAACCCCGAGGGCAAGCACAATGGCAAGCGCGGTTGTCATGAGATACAACCCAACGGTCTTTAACCCGATGGCCCCCATGTTTCGATGCCCCGCGAGATTACCCGCGCCACACACTAAGGAGACGAAAACCAAGGGCACGACCAGTAATTTCAAACTGGCGATAAACACCTGTCCGCCAATGTAGAAAAGACCACTGACCAGATAGGTTTCAATGAAACTGTCAGAATCTAAGGCCATGAAGTGGGTCACCGACCCAATCAAGAATCCTGCAACCATTGCGATCAGAATATTTCGCGTTAGCTTACTTCGATCCATAGCCCATCCTCAGTTCATCTTGGTTAATCGATCTCAATCATCTCAAAATCCGCTTTACCCACGCCGCATTCCGGACAAACCCAGTCTTCGGGAATATCGTCCCAAGCCGTCCCAGGCGCGATCCCTTCCTCTTCAAAACCTTCCGCTTCGTCGTAGATAAACCCACACACAATACATTGCCACTTCTTCATATCACCGATCTTCTCAATTAATTAAAAAGGTTTGAGGCGGGGGGTAAAATTGTACGCCCTCAATTTCCTCAGCTGGGTATACTAACGCATTTGAACCGAGACCTGCATATTCTCGCATGACCTTAAACACTCACTATTTGTCCGATCCCCGATTCAAAGCCCTGCTCGCTGTCGCGCGGCTGGATAAGCCGGTTGGCACGCTCCTACTCCTCTGGCCGACCCTTGCCGCACTTTGGATTGCCGCGGATGGCTGGCCAGGTTGGCATTTATTGCTGGTCTTTGTGCTTGGTACCTTTTTAACCCGTTCCGCTGGCTGCGTCATCAACGATATTGCGGATCGGAAATTTGATCTCTTTGTTGAAAGAACCAAAGATCGCCCCTTGGCCACGGGGCTCATCACAGTTCGTGCGGCGCTCGTGTGGATGAGCTTACTGCTGAGTCTGGCGGCCCTGCTCGTTTTAACCACCAATGCGGCGACCATTGCGCTCGCCGCCGTCGGGGCATGCTTTGCCGGTGCGTATCCTTTTATGAAACGCGTGACCAACCTCCCGCAATTGGTTCTAGGGCTCGCCTTCTCGATGGGGATTCCGATGGCATTCACCGCGGTGACAGGTTCACTCAGCGAGGCCGCCGGTCTTTTGTTCCTAGCCAACTTGGTTTGGGTCGTCGCGTATGACACCGAGTACGCGATGGTAGACCGAGCCGAAGATCTCGTCATTGGTGTGAAATCAACGGCGATTTTATTTGGCGATCTTGATCGATTCATCATTGGGGTATTACAGGCTTTTTTCGTGTTACTGCTCTGGCGAGTGGGTAGCCACTTAGACTTCAGCGCGGTGTATCAAGGCATGCTGGCCGTCATCGCTGGCTTATTATGTTATCAGCAGTTTCTGATCCGGGATCAAAGCCGCGAGGGCAGCTTTGCCGCCTTTAAGAACAATCAATGGGTTGGGGGCATCTTGTTCCTGGCCGTTTTAATTGAGTGCGAGGCAATGCTCTGATGGAAAAGATCGAAACTATGATCGATCAATTATCGGGCACCATTGGCCGTTTTGTTTCCTGGTTCATCTTCTTGATGATGCTCATCACCGCTCTGGTGGTCGTCATGCGCTATTTCCTCAATCTAGGATCGATTCCACTACAGGAAACGATTGTCTACTTGCATGGCAGCCTGATCATGTTGAGCATCGGCTATACCCTTAAAATGAATGGCCATGTTCGGGTTGATGTCGTCAATCGAAACCTGACCGAACGGCAACGCCATTGGGTTGAAGTGCTGGGCTGGATTTTCTTCCTGCTACCCGTGAGTCTGTTTTTGTTCATCACGAGTTTGCCCTATGTCGCGTTTTCTTGGTCGGTTTTAGAATCCTCCGGCGCGCCCGGTGGATTGCCCGGGGTCTTTGTTTTAAAAACGTTCATCCCGGTCATGGCGGTCTTATTGTTCCTTCAAGGCTTATCCCAAGGCTCAAAGGCCATTCGAGCGCTGAGGCGATAATATGGACTACGCCGCCCTGCTGATGTTTCTGGCCGTTTTCGGATTCCTGCTTCTCGGCTATCCGGTGGCATTGACCCTGGCCGGTACCGCCCTCATCGCAGCAGGCTTTGGCATCCTTGCCGGACATTTCGATTTGGCGTTTCTCTATGCCATGCCCAACCGCCTCTACGGTATTATGACCAACCAAACGCTGATTGCGGTGCCCTTGTTCGTGCTAATGGGCGTGATCCTCGAGCGCTCCCGAATCGCAGAAGACTTACTCGACGGGATGACCCGTGCCTTTGGCCGGATGCCAGGCGGGCTTGGGTTGGCGGTCTGCTTAGTCGGGATGATGATGGCGGCCAGCACTGGGATTGTTGGCGCAACCGTGGTCACCATGGGCCTCATGGCATTGCCCACGATGTTACGTGCTGGCTATCATCCGGCGCTTGCAACCGGGACCGTGTGCGCCACCGGGACCCTTGGCCAGATTATCCCGCCATCGATCGCCTTGGTGCTTCTGGGTGATGTCATTAGCAGCGGTTACCAACAGGCCCAATTGAGTCTGGGTATTTTCAACCCTAAATCCATTTCGGTCGGTGACCTGTTTGCAGGCGCGATTCTGCCTGGCTTTGTCTTAGTGGGATTGTATTGCTTACTCATGCTCACCATCGCCATCGTGAGGCCGTCGCTGGCGCCAGCAGCGAATCTGCCCAAGGTGCCACTGCGGCAACTTCTGATGAGCGCCTTGCCACCCCTGTCCCTCATCGGCCTTGTTTTAGGTTCGATTCTTTTTGGCGCCGCAACCCCAACCGAAGCCGCCGGGATCGGGGCGTTAGGGGCCTTCGTTCTAGCATTGGTACGCCGCAGCCTGAGCTTTGCTGAGTTAAAGTCTGGCCTCGTCTCAACTACTGAAACCACTGCCATGGTGTTCTTTATCCTTATCGGCGCGTCGATGTTTTCACTCGTGTTTCGCGGGTTTGGCGGCGATGAAGTGGTGGCGCACCTGTTTGATCAGATGCCGGGCGGCGTGACCGGAGCCTTGATCATCGTGATGGCGGTGATTTTTCTACTCGGGTTTATCTTGGACTTTATCGAGATTACGTTTGTCGTGGTCCCCATTGTGGGCCCGATTTTGATGGCCATGGGCGTCGACCCCATTTGGTTGGGCATTATGATTGCGATTAATCTGCAAACCTCTTTCTTAACACCGCCATTTGGCTTCGCCCTGTTTTATCTGCGAGGGGTTGCCAAAGATACCGTCAAAACCGCCGACATCTATCGGGGGGTCGTCCCCTTTATCGTGATTCAGATCATCTTGCTGCTGACCCTCGCGTGGCAGCCGTGGCTTGCAACCTGGCTGCCAGGAAAGCTTTACGGCGCGTAACCTTCAAGCTTGGCCCGGGTATTGTGAAACGCGCGCTCAGATAATTCGTTATAATCCATCACACTGCGGCGATAAGCCTGGTAAGACTCAAAGATGCGTTGATTCAGCGGATCATCGCCGACGAGCGCCTGGACCTTCTCGTCCGAGATCACTTTAAGTGCGGCCAAGACATCATCGGGTAGACGTCGCACCTGAACCTTGTGCACCTCAACCAGTTCTTTCAACGCCTGGTTATTCCGCGCGGTATATTCAGATAACACATCATTGTTCACCGCAAGTGCGGCATTGCGCAGCATGGCTTGTAAATCTTTTGGCAGCGTATTGAAGGCTTGCTGATTGATGATGAGCTCAAGGTTTGGCCCGGGCTCTTGCCAGCCGGGGTAATAGTAGTATTTCGCGACCTGATGAAAGCCGAGGACCAGATCGTTAAAGGGGCCAACCCATTCTGCCGCATCAATAACGCCGGTTTGCAGGCTGGTGAAGATCTCGCCGGCAGGAATATTCACGGCCGTACCGCCAGCCGCTTCAAAGACTTCGCCGCCCAACCCTGGGATCCGCATCTTGACCCCTTGAAGATCACTGAGACGATTAATTTCTTTATTAAACCAACCCGCCATCTGAGTTCCGGTGTTCCCACCAGAAATCGGGACCAAATTGAAACGCGCATAAAGCTCTTCCCACAAAGCCATGCCGCCGCCATGCAAGAGCCAACCGTTCATCTCTTGGGCTGACAGTCCAAAGGGAACTGCCGTAAAAAATTGTGCCGCCGGGACACTGCCCCGCCAGTAATACGACGCGCCGTGGCCCATCTGCACCGTCCCCTGGGACACCGCTTCAAAGGTTTCGAGCGCCGGTACAACCTCCCCAGCACCATATACTGTGATATCCAGGCGGCCCCTGCTCATGACCCGAACCCTTTCGGCAATTTTTTCAGGCGCCATGCCCATCCCCGGAAAGTTTTTCGGCCAGGTGGTCACCATCCGCCACCGATAAATTTTATTCAGATCAACCGAGGCCCCTTCTTCGGGCGCAGAAGTGGTTGGCCCACAACTTGCCAAAAACAGGGTGCATATAACGACACTCACCGATAGAAATTTCATGAACGATCTCACTTAAATGGGTTGTAATTTAGCGAACGACAACATCAGCCACTTGGTTCCAACGGCCTCAAATTTAACCTGCACTCGGGCCTGCTGGCCATGGCCTTCATAATTCAAGATCACGCCCTCGCCGAACTTCGCATGGCCCACCTTTTGGCCGAGTTGAAATTCAGTGCCCGAGACGTCGCTCGCAACCCGTTTAACCTGATGGCTGGTTTGATAGGCAGGCCGAACGATCGCCTCGTGGGAGCGCACCTCTTCGATGAGCGTTGCCGGTATTTCCTGCACAAACCGGCTGACCCGGTTGTAGCGATCTGTACCATTAAGGCGCCGAGACTCGGCATAGGTTAGGTAAAGCTTTTTCATGGCGCGCGTAACCCCAACATAGCAAAGCCGTCGTTCTTCTGCCATGCGGCCCGGCTCATCCATGGACATTTGATGGGGAAACAGACCTTCTTCAAGACCGGCCAAAAACACGAGCGGGAACTCCAAGCCTTTGGCGCTGTGCATGGTCATCATCTGGATACTGTCTTGGTTTGGATCACCTTGCCCGGCGCCAGCCTCTAACGCCGCCTGGCTTAGAAACTCATCCAACAAGGTCATATCGGGTTGCACCGCGTCGTCAAATAGCGGCACATCATCCGGGTCAAACGTTTGGCCGGCAGTCACCAGTTCCTCTAAGTTTTCAAGCCTGGCCTGACCTTTCTCTCCGCCTTCTTTTTCATAAAAGGCCTTCAGGCCGGATGCATCGATAACCTCTTCAATCAGATGAGCTAAGTCGAGGTTTTCCGTTGCAACGTCTAGATCATCAATCAGACTCAGAAAACCGCTGACGGCGCTGCTCGCCCGGGGTGTTAGTCCGCCCTCGGTTGTAAGCTTCAAAGCCGCCGTCCAAAGCGATTGGTTTGATGACCGCGCTGCATCGCGAATAATCTGAATCGATTTATCACCGATGCCTCGGGGCGGCAGGTTCACTACCCGCTCGAAAGCGGCATCACTATGGCGCTGACTGAGTAATTTAAGATACGCCAAGGCGGATCGGATTTCTGCCCGTTCAAAAAATCGTTGGCCGCCATAAATTCGGTAGGGCAATTGACTGCGCAACATCGCTTCTTCCAAAACCCGGGATTGCGCGTTAGAACGATAAAGGATGGCGCAGTCGCGGTAGGCATTGCCCTCGGCAAAAAAGTTCTTGATGCGCTCAACGATGTAACGCGCCTCATCGATTTCGTTGTAAGCCGCATACAGGGACAATGGATCACCCTGACCCAAATCCGTCCAAAGCGCTTTGCCCAAACGATCGGTATTGTGCTCAATCAAGGCGTTGGCCGCATCCAAAATGGTGCCGGTTGAGCGATAATTCTGTTCAAGGCGATAACTGACAGCCTTTGGGTAATCCAACTGAAAACGTTGAATGTTCTCGATTTTTGCGCCCCGCCAACCATAGATCGATTGGTCATCATCCCCAACAACCATGAGCTTATCGGCATCCCCAGTGAGTATCCGCAACCAAGCATACTGAATGGCATTGGTATCTTGAAACTCATCGACCAAAATCGCTTTAAACCGATCCCGATAATGATTGAGCAGCGCTGGCTGCGCCAGCAAGGTCTCGTGCATCCTAAGCAAGAGCTCAGCAAAGTCGACCATACCGCCGCGGTCGCAGGCCTCCTCATAAGCTCGATAAATCGATAGATGAGTCCGGATATACAAATCACCCTCATCTTGAATATGCGGCGGTCGAAGGCCTTCATCCTTCTGGGCATTAATCCACCATACCGCTTGTTTCGCCGGCCATTTTTTATCATCAATCGACAGGCTCGAAAGGATCCGCTTAACCAAACGCAGCTGATCATCGGCGTCGATGATTTGAAAATTTTGATCCAAGCCGGCATCCATCCAATGGGCTCTTAAAAATCGGTGTGCCAGACTATGAAAGGTGCCAACCCACATGCCCCGCAGCGGCATGTCGAGGTGTTCTTCAATTCGAGAACGCATTTCCGCCGCCGCTTTGTTGGTAAAGGTCACGGCTAAAATGCCAAAAGGCGACAACCCTTGAGTTTGTGCAAGCCACGCGATGCGTTGGGTGAGCACTCGGGTTTTACCGCTGCCAGCGCCCGCTAAGACGAGCGCGCTGCCTTGCGGCGCGGTGACAGCCGCGCGTTGCTCAGGATTCAACGACTCAAGTATTTCAGTAACATCCATAAAAGGGTCCATTCCTGGATTGGCGTGCCATTTGCACCATCACAAACCGGCTTTGAAACGAAAGGGCTTGCAAGTTCCAAGTGTAACATTTCGTTCTGGACCCGCGCGGATTATGACGTTGCAATTGCCTTGATATCCCCGCTTAGTGATATTCTTGCGTTCTGCCCGTTAAGAAGATTGCCTGTGAACTTTGTGAATAAGTGGACGCTGTCGTTACGCAAGCGAAATAAGAATTTCCTGTTTGATGGTGATGATCAGATTTTCAAATCTGTGATGAAAGATGCCCAGGTCTATGCCGAATATGGTGTGGGTAAATCCAGTATCTGGGTGTTGCAGAATACAACGGCGCGGGTGCTGGCAGTCGATACCTCCGAGCATTGGATCAATCACGTACGCGCTGAGGCCAAAGCATCAGACCGGTTTGATGTCACCTGGGTCGATCTTGGCCCAATCGGTTGGGCAGGCAGACCCAACAACTTCGATCGGCGCCTTCAGTTCAAAGACTATGTCCAATCAGTCTGGTCAAGGGGCGCAGATCCTGACCTTGTTCTGGTTGACGGCCGATTTCGAGTGGCCTGCTTCCTGTATAGCCTCGCCAAAGCAAAGCCAGGTTGCACCATCTTGTTCGATGATTACACCAATCGACCGAAATACCACTTAGTCGAAGAGTTTATCCAACCAACCGGTTTTTGTGGACGACAGGGTCACTTCGTTGTGCCCGAGACACTCGATCGGGAAGCCATTCT
>Ga0115003_10003734_pt1 | contig 11930 bp, 8 predicted proteins | sample ArcticOcean_MG_C_7_FD_88736 | JGI IMG/M metagenome (GOLD analysis project Ga0115003, IMG submission 88736) | Marine microbial communities from western Arctic Ocean - ArcticOcean_MG_CB11_88 | ecosystem: Environmental > Aquatic > Marine > Oceanic | place: Arctic Ocean: Canada Basin | collected... | reverse complement strand
TGGAGCCGGTCGTTCACGTACGATTCAAGTTGAAGTGCGCAAGAAGCGGGTTATTGTAAAAGAGCCTGAGGTCGAAGCTAAGATAGAGGTCGAAGCCAAGGTCGAAGCTAAGATAGAGGTCGAAGCCAAGGTCGAAGCCAAGGTCGAAGCTAAGGTTGAGGTCGAAGCTAAGATAGAGGTCGAAGCCAAGGTTGAGGTTGAAGCCAAGCCTGAGGTTGAAGCCAAGGCTGAGGTTGAAGCCAAGGCTGAGGTTAAAACTATTGCTCCGGATGTGGCGCCAAGTGTTCCAGTATCTTCTGTTAAAAAGACTGCGGAGCAACTCAAGCGTGAAAGGGAGGCTAAGCGTCAGGCAGATCTGAGGGCTATTCAAGCAGCCGAGATCATTCAAAAGGAAGAAGACAAAAAGCGTCGGCAAGATAAGAAAGAGGCCGCCGCCGCAGAGTTGATTGCTGCAAAAGAAGCTGAAGTGTCGGGTAAAAAGGAAGTAGAGAAAGCTAAAGTTAAAGCTAAAGCCCCAGAGGGCACGCTGCATAGCCCGATTACAAAAGACGAAGCCAAAAAAGCCATTAAGAAAAAAGAGAATCAAGAACGTTTTGACGCGGAAAGTAAAAAGCGTGGGATCAAGACGCGGGGTGGTTACTCGGGACCAGGTGGGCGCGACGGTTGGAGAAATTCAGGCAGAAATAGAAATCGAAAAGGTCATGGGTCAGACAACGCTGCAGCCGCGCCGCAAGAGGTTGTTGTGCGTGAGGTGTTTGTTCCAGAAACAATTGCCCTATCAGAGCTTGCTCACAAAATGTCAGTTAAGGCGGCTGAGGTCATCAAGGTGTTTATGAAGCTTGGCCAAATGGTTACGATCAATCAGGTGATTGATCAAGAAACTGCGATGATTGTGGTCGATGAGATGGGTCATATTGGAAAGTTGGCAAAAGCAGAGGACCCACAAGCCTTCTTAGTGGAAAGTGCCGATGAGGACGTACCGCGTGAGCCAAGAGCGCCCGTTGTCACCGTTATGGGGCACGTCGACCATGGTAAAACTTCTCTTTTGGATTACATCAGAACGACTCGAGTGGCGGGTGGCGAGGCTGGTGGTATTACTCAACACATTGGCGCCTATCACGTCAATACGCCGAAAGGAATGGTTACGTTTTTAGATACTCCAGGTCACGAGGCGTTTACTGCGATGCGTGCTCGTGGGGCTAAGGCAACCGACATTGTTGTGCTTGTAGTAGCCTCAGATGATGGCGTTATGCCTCAAACAATTGAGGCGATTAATCATGCTAAAGCAGGGGGTACGCCGCTCATCGTGGCGGTGAATAAGATTGATAAACCTGAATCGAGTCCGGAACGTGTCAAGCAAGAATTAAGTCAACATGAGGTTATTGGGGAAGACTGGGGTGGAGACACGATGTTCGCACACGTCTCTGCTAAAACTGGGGAAGGAATCGATGGGTTATTAGATTCCATTCTGCTGCAAGCTGAAATGCTTGATTTAAAGGCGCCCGTTAAAACTGCAGCAAGAGGAGTAGTGATTGAAGCTAGATTGGATAAAGGACGAGGTCCTGTTGCAACAATTCTAGTGCGCGAAGGTACGCTTAACCGAGGAGACGTTTTATTGGCTGGTGGGGCGTTCGGTCGAGTTCGAGCCATGGTCGATGAAAATGGATTATCGATCGAGTCAGCAGGCCCATCGATTCCGGTCGAAGTCCAGGGGTTATCAGACGTGCCCGCGGCGGGAGAAGAAATTATTGTGCTTCAGGATGAAAAAAAGGCTCGAGAAATCGCGACGTTCCGACAAGGTAAGTTCCGAGAGGTTAAGCTTGCCAAGCAGCAGGCAGCAAAATTGGAGAACATGTTTGATCATCTCAAAGAAGGCGCAGCTAAGTCTTTAGCGCTGATCATTAAGGCTGATGTTCAGGGTTCCAGTGAGGCATTGGGTCATTCATTGACGCGTTTATCAACTGAAGAGGTTCAGGTCAACATTGTGCACTCGGGTGTGGGTGGTATTAATGACTCAGATATTAACCTTGCCTTAGCCTCAAACGCAGTGATTATTGGGTTTAATGCCCGTGCAGATGCTGCCGCGAGAAAGTTGATTCAAACGCATGGTATCGATGTGCGTTACTACAACATAATTTATGATGCTGTTGACGAGGTGAAAGCCGCTCTAAGTGGTTTGCTCTCACCTGACAGAAAAGAAGAGACACTTGGTCTGGTTGAAATCAGGCAAGTATTTAGAATTTCTAAAGTGGGTACTGTAGCGGGGTGCTATGTCCTTGAAGGTTTGGTCAAGCGTGGCTCCTCCATTCGATTGCTTCGAGACAATGTCGTGATTCATGAGGGCGAATTAGATACACTCAAGCGCTTCAAAGATGATGTTAGAGAAGTGAAGTCTGGGTTTGAGTGTGGATTGTCGATTAAGAACTTTGCCGAGATCAATGAAGGTGACCAACTTGAAGTATATGAGATTGTTGAAACCGCTCGGTCCTTATAACGCATTTATTCGATGATTAATTTTGGGTAAAAGCACACAAAGATCAGGCCGACTTAGAGATTATTTACTTCGCGAGATATCGGAGTTGATTCGGTCCAAAGTCAGAGACCCTCGCGTGGGACAAATAACCATCACGGACGTTGCTGTGAGTCCAGATAGTTCCTTCGCTAAAGTTTTTTTCACACGGTTGGGGGAAGATCACGATAAGTCGACGGTTGAGGACATCCTCAATAAGGCGCAAGGTTTCGTGCGTACGCATATCGCTAAAAATTTAAACATGAGGGTGGCGCCGCACATTTCGTTTAAATATGACGATACGCTCGAACATGGTGATCGCATCAGCCGACTCCTCTCGGAAGCAAATCTCAAGACTTAAAGTACAAGATCATCCTGCGAGTTTAGGGGGTAAGGTATGCCGCATAGTTACAATGGAATTTTACTATTAGATAAGCCCTGCGGCATGTCTTCTAATCGCGCCCTACAGCAAGTGAGGCGGCTATTCGGAAACGCAAAAGCGGGATATGCGGGAACGCTCGATCCGCTAGCCTCGGGGTTACTGCCCATTTGTATCGGAGAGGCAACTAAGTTCATCAGCTTCTTTAGTGATTCAAGTAAATCGTACGAGTCAACTGTAAGGCTTGGCTACCGGAGTACAACGGGTGACGCCGAGGGTGACCTGTCACAAACTAACCTTACACCGATTGATGACGCTGGATTGGACACCGCCGTTACATTGTTTACCGGCGATTCAGACCAGTTGCCACCAATGCACAGTGCGATAAAGGTCGATGGTAAGCCTCTATATAAATTGGCTCGTCAAGGTAAAACCATTCCGCGTGCCAAGCGGCGAATCACGATTCACTCATTATCCATCGTTAAGAAGGCAGATGATGTGCTGAAACTCTCTGTCTCGTGCTCTAAAGGTACGTATATTAGAGTGCTTGCTGAGGATATTGCACTGAGCTTGGGTACGGATGGCTATTTGACGTCATTAAGACGCACGGGCTTAGGTGATATCTCTATTTCTGAAGGTATTACCATTGAGCAGATCGAAAAAGAAGAATTAGATTTTAGGGTTAAGCTACTGAAAAATATAGATTTTTCCCTATCGCATTTACCTCGAGTTTCGCTGATGCCGAACCTCGAGCGGGGATTTACGAATGGAGTTGAGACAGAAATACCGTACTCAGAATGTGCTGCTGGAGCTGTTTCGGTTTACACGCATGACGAAATTTTCGTGGGACTGGGTGATTTAACTGATACCGGCTTACTAAAAGCTAAGCGTTTGATGTCGCAAGAGTATATCGAGAGCGCTCGTAATACTACGATTGTTAACTAATTACAGTTTATGCTGTATAATTCGCGCTTTTTTCACCGTTAGGAAAAGTATTAATGTCGATAACTGCTGCGGACAGAGCAAAAACTGTAGGTGACTATCAGAAGGCGAAAGGGGACACGGGTTCTCCGGAAGTACAAATCGCTTTACTGACGCAAAGAATCAACCATTTGACCGCTCACTTTAAGGTCAATGCGAAAGATAACCATTCTCGACGAGGACTTTTAAAAATGGTCAGTCGACGTCGTAAGTTGTTGGACTACGTCAAACGCAATGATGTTGATCGCTACCGCAAGGTGATTGAAAGCCTTGGCTTGCGAAAGTAAAACGGTCAGAGGTGAGTATCTCAAGGAGTCAGGGTCAATCCAATTGGAGAAACTTGAGATTTAATTAATTTATATGGCGCGGGTTGTCCGCGCCTATTTTTTTGAGGTTACGATTTTGAAAGCTACGAAAAAAACGATTCAATATGGTGCACACGAGTTAACTATAGAGACCGGTGAAATTGCGAGACAAGCGTCTGGCTCGGTTGTAGTCTCTTTAGGAGAAACAGTGGTTTTGGTGACTGTTGTTGGGAAAAAAGAAGCGAAGCCCGGGCAGTCTTTCTTTCCCTTGACGGTTGACTATACTGAGAAGACATATGCGGCAGGCAAGATTCCTGGCGGATTTTTTAAGCGTGAAGGGCGTCCCTCAGAAAAAGAAACGCTCACGAGTCGCTTGATCGATCGTCCCATACGACCATTATTTCCAGATGGTTTTTTAAACGAAGTACAGGTAATTGCGACTGTGATGTCGTCTGATCCGGAAATTGATGCGGACATCCCAGCTTTGATTGGTGCGTCGGCGGCTTTGTCGATATCTGGGATTCCATTTGACGGTCCTATCGGTGGGGCGCGTGTTGGATATGTCAATGGCGAATACGTTATTAATCCATCTGCAAGTCAATTACTAGAGAGTCAATTGAATCTCGTCGTGGCGGGCACTCAGGAAGCTGTTCTGATGGTTGAATCAGAAGCTCAGCAACTATCTGAAAGTGTCATGTTAGGAGCCGTGGTTCATGGTCATGAGCAGATGCAAGCCGTGATTAGCATGATTAATGATCTGGCCGAAGAAATAGGTAAACCCCTTTGGGATTGGAAGGCACCAGAAAAAGATGCAGTGCTTGAGGCTCGCGTTAAAGAGCTTGCTGAGGCGGGTCTGCGAGATGCCTATGGAATCAAGGAAAAACAAGAGCGGTCTCAAAAAATTGAGTCAGTCTCTGATGCCGTTATTGATGCGCTGTGTGGTGATTCTGAGGATGCTTACGATAAAGGAGCTGTTTACGATCAGCTTAAATACATCGAAAAAGACATTGTGCGCAGTCAGATTCTTGCTGGAGAGCCCAGAATTGACGGGAGAGATACGCGAACAGTCAGACCTATCTATATCCGTACAGGAGTTTTGCCTCGAACACACGGTTCGGCATTATTCACAAGAGGTGAAACACAAGCTTTAGTGGTGTCTACGTTAGGCACTGCTCGTGATGAGCAAATCATTGATGCGCTAGAGGGTGAGTATCGCGATCATTTCATGCTGCATTACAATTTCCCACCTTATGCGACTGGAGAGGCTGGTCGTTTTGGTGTACCAAAGCGGCGAGAGATTGGTCATGGACGTCTTGCAAAACGTGCGCTATTAGCAGTATTGCCGTCTAAGGAAGAATTTGGGTATTCCATTCGTTTGGTCTCGGAAATTACGGAGTCTAATGGTTCGAGCTCAATGGCCTCTGTGTGTGGTGGATGTCTTGCACTAATGGATGCTGGCGTACCTCTTAAGGCGCATGTTGCTGGAATTGCAATGGGTTTGATTAAGGATGGTGGCCGATTCGCTGTATTGACTGATATTTTGGGTGATGAAGATCATCTTGGCGATATGGACTTTAAAGTAGCAGGATCTGAAGCAGGCATTACAGCCCTTCAGATGGATATCAAAATTCAAGGTATTACCAAAGAGATCATGCAAATCGCACTTCAGCAAGCGAAAGATGCTCGTATGCACATCTTGGAAAAAATGAAGGATGCGATGGGTGACTCGAGAGAAGAGTTGTCTACGTATGCACCGCGAATGATTCAACTTAAGATCAAGCCAGAAAAAATTCGTGATGTGATCGGTAAAGGTGGTGCAGTGATTCGCGCTATTACGGAAGAGACTGGGACGACTATCGACATTCAGGATGATGGCTCGGTGACGATTGCTTGTGTGTCTGCAGCGGGTGGTGAAGCAGCACGTAAGAAAATCGAGGAATTAACCGCAGACGTTGAGGTCGGTCAAATCTATCAAGGAGAAGTCCTCAAATTGCTTGATTTTGGAGCGATTGTTAGTGTGTTGCCTGGGCGTGATGGTCTGCTTCATATTTCTCAGATTGCAGAGGAACGTGTTAATGCAGTATCCGATTATCTTAAAGAAGGCCAAAAAGTCCGTGTCAAAGTGCTTGAGGCAGACGATAAAGGTCGTTTAAGGCTCAGTATGAAAGCAGCCGTGGCTGAGGATGCAACGCCTGCCGTTGCGCCTGCTGATGCACCTAGTGTCGGGGAAGATTCAGAGTAATTCAGTTATAGTTCTAAAAAAACCCGCCTGGTGGCGGGTTTTTTTTTGATACATTAAACCCAATAGCTTAATTATGGAGATTCATACGTGGATAAAAAAATGAGAAGTGGTGGGCAAGTGCTTGTGGATCAGCTCATTCACCAGGGGGTTACAGACGCATTTTGTGTCCCCGGTGAGAGTTATCTTGCGGTACTTGATGCTCTGTATTTAAAGCGGGACCTAATCTCTCTCTATGTGGCTCGACAAGATGGTGGGGCTGCGTTCATGGCAGAGGCGTATGGTAAGGCAACGGGGAAACCGGGTATTTGTTTTGTGACAAGAGGCCCAGGAGCGACTAATGCCAGTATTGGCGTGCATACGGCGTTTCAGGACTCCAGTCCAATGATTTTGTTTGTTGGGCAAGTTGGTGGGGACATGGTTGATCGAGAAGCCTTTCAGGAGATGGATTATCGTCGAATGTTCGGGCAGATGACCAAGTGGGTTACACAAATTGATCGTGCTGAACGCATTCCTGAGTACGTTGCACGTGCATTTCAAATTGCATGTTCGGGTAGACCTGGTCCCGTAGTACTGGCTCTGCCTGAGGATATGCTCATTGAGTCAGTTGATGTAACTGATGCTCAGAAGGTGGTGCGTGCTAAAAATCGTCCCACTGATAAAAGCATCAAAGAAGTGCAAGTGTTGTTTGAACAGAGCAAAAAACCGCTTGTTATTTTGGGGGGTAGTGGCTGGTCAGAGCGCGCGTGTGAGTTAGTAAAGACCTTTGCGGAAAATAATCACTTGCCTGTCGGATGTTCGTTCCGAAGGCAAGACTTGTATGATAATCATCACCCAAATTATGTGGGTGATATTGGTATAGGTATTAACCCTCGGTTAGCCGACATGGTTAGGGAGTCCGATTTGCTCTTAGTCCTGGGGGCGAGGTTAGGGGAGATGACCACAAGCGGATATACGCTCGTTGAGGCTCCAATGCCCAAACAAAGACTCATTCATATACATCCTGGTTTAGAAGAGCTTGGACGAGTTTTTCAAGGATCAGTATTGATTAATTCAGATATTGAAGAGGCCGTTGATGCGTTAGTATCAATGCCATCTATGGAGCCAACTTGGACGGCCTGGCTGCAGGACGGTCGTCAGAGTTACCTGAATAATCTTATCCCGCAATCGTCTCCGGGTCCCGTGGATTTGGGGCAAGTGATGGTAGCTTTCAAAGATCTGTTGCCTTCAGATGCCGTAATTACTAATGGGGCGGGGAACTTTAGTGGTTGGATCCATCGTCATTGGCAATATGCTGGATATAGAACGCAAGTCGCACCAACAAACGGTGCAATGGGGTATGGAGTTCCCTCGGGTGTTGCTGCGAAGGTCGCATTTCCTAACAAGATGGTTGTGAGTGTCTCTGGAGATGGGTGCTTTCTAATGAATGGTCAGGAAATATCTACAGCCATTCAATACAACCTGAAAATTCTTTTTGTCGTTTTTGATAATGGGATGTATGGCACGATTCGTATGCATCAAGAACGAGATTATCCAGAGCATGTATATGGAACAGATCTAAAAAACCCTGATTTCGCGGCGCTTGCTAGGGCCTATGGTCTTTACGCTGAAACGATAAATACGACGGCAGAAATTAGAGGGGCCTTCGAACGCTGTCTGGATCAGACTGTGGCCAGTTTGATTCACATTAAGGTTGATCCAGAGGCAATTACAACTCGAACAACGTTAACGGCGATTCGTGAACATGCATTATCTAAACAAGGATAACTGGGTTTAAAATGTAACTGCTTGCCCATCTCTCCTTGGTTCCGATCCGGCCGCATAGCCATGCGTTCCTTTCGTAATCATTTGTGCTGCTCCAAAATCATAAGCACCATAGGGCATCATAAGTATCTCGTGCCCAAGAGACTTGAGTCCGTTCAGTGTTTCTGCCCCAAAAGTCTCCTCAACTAAAAGCTTACCGTCTTTATTCAACTTCCAACGTGGGGCATTCACAAGCGCTTGAGGATCCAAAGAGTGTTTTGCGAGCGAGCGATATATCTGGAGATGTCCTTGTGCCTGCATGTCACCACCCATAACGCCAAAACTTGATAATGGCTGTCCATTTTTTGTGATAAAACCTGGAATGATCGTGTGAAATGGAAACTTATTGCCATCTACGTAATTGGGATGATTTCTTTGAGTCGAAAAACCAGCAGCTCTATTTTGCAGGCTGATACCGGTGTTGGGGACAACGACCCCAGATCCAAAGCCCATATAGTTAGATTGTATGAGTGAAACCATCATGCCGTTCGAATCTGCAGTGGTCAGGTAGACAGTGTCCGACGTGACTGGTTGGCGTGTCTTGAGCTTAAGAGCCTTCTTGGTAGAAATGGTAGCGGCAAGCGTCCGATGTAGCTCCTCAGACAACAAGTCATCAACTGTTTTACGCATATGCGAGGGATCACCCACCTCTGAATAGACCTCATGAAGCGCGAGCTTCATTGCTTCTATCTCATTATGGAGTTCTATTAAATTTGAGTTTTTTGTCAGGTTGCTCTCAAGTTGATTAAGAATGCCGAGAGCGATTAAGCTGGCGATACCTTGCCCGCTAGGTGGAATCTCGTGGAGTTCGAGACCCAGGTGATTCATAGAAATTGGGGCGACCCATTGGGGGCTGTGCTCATGAAGATCCGCGAGACTTAATTGTCCGTGATGCTTTTTTGAATCTTCAACCATGCGGTGCGCTAATTGTCCTTCGTAGAAATCCTCCCCATGCGTGGCTGCTATCCTTTCCAAGGAGTCTGCATGGTCAGGAAGATAGAATCGATCACCGGTTTGAGGGGCTTTTCCTTGATTCGTGAAGATACGGTTAAATTCCGCAAACCCATTGAAGCGATCGAGTTGTTTGTGCCACTGGTCCGCAATGATGCTTGAGACCAGAAAACCTTCTGTGGCATAACGTATGGCCGGTTCGAATAATTCCTCGAATTTCATGCGACCAAAACGACGTGACAGTTCGACCCACGCTGAGACTGCTCCGGGTACAGTAACCGACCCCCAACCATCGATTGGCATGGGTTGATCTTGTTTGAAGTCATTATGGCTCCACCCCTTTGGGTACTTCCCTGAGGCATTCAGACCATGTAACTCGGTCCCATCCCATACGATGCAAAAAGCATCTGAGCCGATGCCGTTCATTGTGGGTTCAACCACCGTGAGTGTGGCGGCGGTCGCAATGGCTGCGTCAATCGCGTTGCCACCCCTGCTGAGTATTGTGATTCCAGCCTGGGCTGCGAGTGGCTGAGATGTTGAGACTATATTGTCTCCGTAGATGGCGCTGCGGTGAGCTTCAGGTCGAATAACCATAGTGTGTGTGATGGCCCGTTGAAATCAACTATAATCGTGTCTTGTGAATAATGTCATATTTAAGATTTTATTTTTTTGAATGTTGTGTGCGCAGTGGATTCTACTGATTCCGTGATACGTAAGACTCATGCGTTCCATATGATTTCGATAGACATTATCTGAGGACTTAAGGTGGATATAGGTTATTGGATTCAAATGTTGAGCCTCTACGCAATTCCTGCGGTATTGGCAATCACATTGCACGAAGCTGCACACGGATACGCCGCGAAGCGACTGGGAGACCTTACTGCTTATCAACAAGGTCGTATTACGTTAAACCCTATCAAACATATAGATGTTGTCGGTACGTTGATTGTGCCTGCTGTCCTGTTGTTGGCGAGTGGCGGAAAAATGGCGTTTGGATGGGCCAAGCCGGTACCGGTAAATTTTGCTGCGCTTAGGAATCCTAAAAAGGATATGTTTTGGGTTGCTGCGGCGGGGCCAGGAGCCAACCTAATCATGGCTATAGGTTGGGCCTTAATTTTTAAGTTGACGTTGATCATGCCTGAACATTATTTTAGTTCGCCATTACTTGAAATGGCTAAAGGCGGGATTTTGATCAATTTAGTGTTGATGGTGTTAAATTTAATGCCAGTGCCCCCCTTAGATGGAGGCCGTATTGCGATCAGCGTCTTGCCGCATGCATTGGCTTACAATTTAGCCAAGCTTGAGCCATACGGTTTATTGGTCATCATGCTGTTGATGGCATCAGGTGTGCTCAGTTCCATAATGTATCCAATATTGGGATCAATCATTGGGGTTTTATCTTTTGTTTTTGGTATTTAGAGGAATGATTTAATGTTTGACGACCGAGTATTATCCGGTATGCGCCCAACTGGCGCACTGCACTTAGGGCACTACAATGGGGTTTTGGAAAACTGGTTAAAACTCCAGAATGAATACCAGTGTTTGTTTTTTGTGGCGGACTGGCATGCATTAACGACTCATTACGAGTCTCCTGAAGTGATCGAGAATAATGTTTGGGACATGTTGATCGATTGGTTGGCTGCGGGCATCGATCCATCTCAAGCTACTTTATTTATTCAGTCGAAGGTTCCGGAACACGCAGAGCTGCACTTGCTGATGTCTATGATTACCCCACTTGGTTGGCTAGAGCGAGTACCGACATATAAGGATCAACAAGAGAAACTTTCAGAGAAAGATTTATCAACCTATGGTTTTCTAGGGTATCCATTGCTTCAAAGTGCCGACATATTGATTTATCGGGCCAATTTGGTGCCAGTGGGTGAGGATCAAGTGCCCCACATTGAGTTTACGCGGGAGATCGCACGTCGTTTTAATCATCTTTACGGCAAAGAAACAGGATTTGAAGCTAAGGCCGAGACAGCGGTAAAGCAGCTTGGTAGTAAGCGCAGTAAATTGTATCGGGAGCTTAAAAATCGGTATCAAGAACAGGGGGATGACTCAGCGCTCGATTCAGCTAGGGCGTTACTCGAAGAGGCTGCAAATTTATCTCTCGGTGATCGTGAGCGGCTTTTTGGTTACTTGGAGGGTGGGGGTAAGATGATTCTATCCGAGCCGCAGACATTACTTACGGCGGCTTCGAAGATGCCTGGGCTAGATGGGCAAAAAATGTCTAAATCCTACAATAATACGATCTCGCTGAGAGAAGACGCGGCATCTATTGAGAAAAAAATAAGAACGATGCCCACCGACCCGGCGAGGGTTAGGCGGACTGACCCTGGAGATCCAAAAAACTGTCCTGTATGGCAGCTTCACTGTGTTTATTCGGAAGAGTCAACGAAAACCTGGGTTCAAGAAGGTTGCAAATCGGCAGGTATAGGCTGTATTGAATGTAAGCAGCCGCTGGTTGCGTCGATAGGTAAAACTTTAGATCCCATTCGCGAACGCGCGCAACAATATATTGATGACCCAGCGCTGATTAGAAATATCATTGCCGATGGTAATGATCGCGCTAGAAAGTTAGCTTCAGAGACTATGAAAGATGTTCGCGAGGCTATGGGCTTAGATTACGGTTAGGCTATGACTATTGGCTAATTTTTTTGCCGCATTATTCGCTGTTGTTCTCTTTGCCAATCTTTCTCTTTAGTCACCGCGCGTTTATCGTGTTGCTTCTTACCTTTCGCCAATCCGACGGAGAGTTTGATT
>Ga0115003_10003729_pt1 | contig 11937 bp, 7 predicted proteins | sample ArcticOcean_MG_C_7_FD_88736 | JGI IMG/M metagenome (GOLD analysis project Ga0115003, IMG submission 88736) | Marine microbial communities from western Arctic Ocean - ArcticOcean_MG_CB11_88 | ecosystem: Environmental > Aquatic > Marine > Oceanic | place: Arctic Ocean: Canada Basin | collected... | reverse complement strand
GCACAGCACCGACGCGCAGCCGCAGCAGATTATCGTGAACACAATCTGCAACCCTGCCAGGTACAAACCGACGCTGCTGAAATCGATAATTTTCTCGTCTTCCATTGATTCTGTATGAAACTCGTCTGAGATCGTGCGCAGTGCCTCAAGCTGCATTGTGCCGTGTCGCAGACGTATGGACATCTACAAGCATTAGCGCGCCACCCGCCACAATACTATGCTAGCGGCCCCGACCGACGAATAACCCGCACGGTACAAGTTAGCGAGGGCTCGCACACACTCAGTCCCTTCCCCGCTCGCGCATAATTACTTCACGAAAAGATATCGTCGTCGCCGCGATCGGACGCTTCCGACGCGGCGTCCGAGGGCACCATGCCCTTTATAACTTGGATGGCCTCCTCGGCGTGTGCAAGATCAAGGCCCAGCTTCCCCGCCAGCGCAACGTTCAGTGGAGCTGGCGGAGCAGAAAAGGAGGTGGACTGATCGGATTGTACACGCGCAATAGCCACGAGCGCACAGAAGGCGACGCAGGTAATCGAATACGGCTTGAGGACCTCGATGCCCTTGCACCCGGACACGAATCCGGCCGATTGCATCGCCTTCATAGCCCCGTCGCGCACGGCGGTCGGCAGCTCGCACTTGTGCGCCAGAAAAACTTTGGACAGTGCGTCGCGGAACTGCAAGTTCTCGGAGGGCGGCGGCGAGTTCTCGCGGAAGGAGAACGACTCGCAGCGCGTGGTTGTGCGGATGGAAGCTAGCTTCTTGCCAGAGGCGCGGTCGCGTGGCGTGGCCGGAACCGGTGTGCATTGTTGGCACTGGACACAAGCGTCGAACTCTGGCTCCTGCATGAGCCGGATCATAACCTTGGCGGTGGCCATCTGTGTAAGGCTTGCGCTGTTGTTGAAGGCGGCAGAGCGCTGCATGCGGGTCTGCAGGTCGACCACGTGCTCGTGGCTGATTTGGTCGGGCTCCAGCTCGCGCGTGATGAGGCGATCGATTGTGATCTCGAACACAGCGGCCGCAATTATGAACGCACTGCGATCGGCAAGGCGGAGTTCACAGCCGGCATTGGAACAGCACCCCGAGTGGACAGCACAGTCGTTCCAAATGACATCGACTGCTCTGCGTACCGCGCGCTTGACTGCGTGGTCCACCGGGGAGAGCTGGATAAACATTCGCTCAGTTTCCTCAAGGATGCGCTGAAGTTTTAGGATTTGGCGCTGGTCGAGCGTTTGGTGCGTATCTGTCTCCTTGGCCGCCATCTGCTCCGATATACGCTGCACGTTGCAAAGGCGCCCTGAGCCCTTAGAGCGGCCGCCGATGTTGGAGATCTTGCCGGAGCACCGCCGCGCAGCGCGCCGCTCTTCGGTAGTCTGAGGCGGGCGGTCGTACTTGTCGGTCTTATCCTCGTGCGGCCGATCGGCGTGCTGCGTCTTGTCCTCCGCCTCCGACGCGCCGAGCTTCTCGCGGTGGGTGGAGACAATGCTGCCCATGCAGACGACGATGCCACACGGACAGACCGTTGCCTCATTGCAAACCACCTGAGACTTCTCGTCGGTATTGCCGCAGCTTTCGCACTTCCACCGTGGCATCGGGACGCCGCCACGAGCCTTCAGTTCCTCAACCTCCGACGCCCTGCGCATGCGATGGGCGTCGAGACTCATGTCGGGAACCAACTCGCCAACTACGGCTATAGAAACCTTGCGTTTCTTGGGGGCCGCCTCGAGCACGCCAAAGACGTCGTAGTCTGCGACGCGCTCCTCCATGCGCTGCATGGCGTCGACAATCGGTCCGATGATGTCGGATTTATGGTACATCTTGCCCGGCCGGCCCGTGCGGAGGGGGTGCTCGTGCGGGTAGCACCACTCCGGAATGCGCGCCCACTCCGCTTGCCGCTTCTTAATACCTATGACCGTAAGCGCAATGTTGCGTCGGCAAACGTCTCCACCTGGCAGGTTAATGTCCATGGCATCGTAGTGTTTGAGCGCATCCTCGAGGCTTTTGCAACCATAGGGCCGATTTCTCCACGCGCCAGTCTCGCGCAAAGAGTAGGAGCGTGCGGCGCCAGACTTGTTGCGCTTCCGGGAGCGTCCGAAGCAATGCAGAGTCGACGCAAGGCTTTTGCTTGGCATGAAACAGTGTCCAGTGTGGATCTGTAATGTCTATCGGCGCACGCTATCACTTGATAATCTGAAACGTATCTCTTTTCCCGCCAAGCCCGAGGTGTCACCACCCATCATCAAGCAAACGTGCGCACATTCCTGTCCCAAGCGTGTGTCACCATTGGGTATCGTCAACCCTTGGATTTTCCGTGCTGGACGCTCCAATGGCGGATACGTCTCCATCTTTGGCACCTCGCGATTTGGTGGCGGCGGCAAGATCAAATCCGCGTGCGCAATTTGCCTCCAACTTCAAGCAAGCCGGTAAGGACAGTAAGCCGGCTGTGCAACGTGTGAGCAAGAAGCGTGGGACACCGGTAAAGTTTAGCAGCGCCGAAACGAAACGGAAGCTCAGCGATAACAACAACACGAGCGCGGCGGTGGCGACTGTTACAGCTACGGTTCCAAAGAGCGGCTTTACCAAATGGCTTGAAGAAGGCAACGGGGATCGGCTCGGATACGAATACGCACACGAGTACCTCAAGGCGGGCCCGCCCTACAAGGGCGATTCGGACTTTCATGCCAAGGACACAATTAGAGACCTCGGAGGCAAGTGGATGGAGAACCCGCTCAAGATTGACAAGGATGCCAGAGACGGCATCATGCGCGGCTGGCGCGTTGCATGGGACGCCAAGGACCTGGAGGCGCTGATCACCGCACCGCGCAACTCGAAAGGAAAACGGATCTGGACGGCCATCGACGTGCCTGATAGCCATCACGACAAGATGCTGCGCCTCATGCGCGAGTACGAGGGTCATCAGCTTGTGACGACTGAGGAGGCAGAGAAGAAGCGCAAGGCCGACGCGGCTGCGTCGAGCAGCCGCGCCGAGGCGCAGAAAGAGGAGCTTAAGAATCTCAATCTGCAGCAAGATACGGAGGATGACATCAAACGGCTCAAGGACGAGTACGACGTCGACTGGTCGTTTGATTTGGCAATGAAGGCGCAAGGTTCCGCATGCCTTGGGCCGCAGATGACCACTGCCATTGGCCGCGTGCTCAGAGGGCTCAAGTTCAAAATAATATCGCCCGAGCAGGCAAGCGTAGGAAACTTTGAGGCCGTTACAACGGCGCGGCGTGCCAAGGCGAGGGTGCACCAGACCGATGGCCACGAAGCCGCAATGGTCGACGCAAGCAACGCTATGGACGAGGAGATCAACTATCGTCTTCTCTCGGCACCCAAGTCGGCATCCTCTGGATGCTTCATGTTTGGAAACAACAACCCCAACCACATTCCCATCCCCACACCGGCCGAGAGGGAGAAAATGCAGGAAGCTGCGGAAGAAGCGGTGCGCGCTCTCGTGAGTGGAAAGGAAGTGCCAAACCTTCCGGCAGTGCGTTGCACCTATTGCACTGGATGCGTCACGGAGCTGTTTGAGCAGTTTCTCGATTGTGGCTGCGACGGATACGCATGGAGTAAGTGCTTGGTGTGTCACGTGCTGCATTGCTCCTTCCAACCGTGCGCGTGCGCCAATCGCGAGGAGTGGAACCGCCTCCAGAATATGGCCGTGCGCGAGCAAAAGAAGCAATTTGACGCCGCCGAGCAGTTGACCATCGACTCCGGAATGGGCGAAAGTAGTAACCCACATGGATACTGGGATGACGATCCAATGAACGAACCGTCGGGAGGCCAAGACAACACGTCAGAGCACGGCGAAAACAGACATATGATGGATAACTGGCTAGACTAGTAACAGTACACGTGTGCAGAGACTGCCAAACCCACAGCAATGCCACCGCTCTTAAAGCGTAACATTGAAAAGTGCCTTTCACACGTGGTGGTTCGTGTCATTTGCGGATCCGAATCCCATTCGGTCACTCCGTTTCGCGTTGCGCGGCGCGCAAACGCCAACGTCCCCCCGACCCGCCCTTCCGGTAGTGGGTCCCCGCCCGATCCCTCCAATGGCTTGACCAACCAATCAAAGAAACCGGATCCCAACAAGATGTGCTTTTGACCATTTAGAGACCCAGGCCTTCCAGAATGTCGTCGCCAACCTCACTTAGCGCCTCGTCGCTCCCATCGCCAAACGCGTCATCCGACTCGTAGTCGACGTTGGCAAGCGTGGCCTGCGCCGCCGTCACCAACTGCGCTTCCTGGGTTGTATGTATCACCGGATCGGACTGGGGTTTGTGGATGCGCTGTATGTCTTTAGGGATGAGCGAGAGTAGGCGCGAGGCGGAGGAGTGACGCAGCAGCTCGGGGAGCATGCGCGAGAACGACGCAAGCAGGTCTCTCTCTGTGCGCGATCCGGGTAAGTTGGCGCGGCCTGTAGAGTAGATCTCGCAACATGAACTCTCGTTTTCGGGGCGCCAGGCCAGTCCCACAAAGCTCTCTACGTCGTAGTGGCTGGTGCTGCGGTGATCGTTGGCAAAGCCCTCGCAGTTGAGCGTCGCCCTGAGCGAGATAGCTCCCACTTGGTTGATGATTGAGAAGTTGCGGATGTGCACGTGCACTCCCGCCTCTTCGGCCAGCTGCCGCTGCGCGCGCGCGATGGCAAGCCGCGCTGCCATGGCTCCGCTGCATCCTGTACAAACGACAAAACGCTAAGGGTCAGGGGTGATCCCCACACCGGAGGAGAGAAAGCGCATGTACAGGGCGATGTTGGTTTGATAGAGCGTGCTTACCGGTGCCAACGACGCGCCCGGTGTGGAAGAAGAGGATGCGGCAGCGGGGGTTGGTGTAGGCAAGCTGTACGGCGGCAAAGCGCTTGGGCGCAAAGTAGGCGCCGTTGCAGCGCGCCGCAATCATGCTGAGGTCGAGGGGCAGCGTCACCCCCGAGCCAGCAACCGGAATCGCTTCCGCTAAAGTGACCTGTGACGCACAGAGCGGGAAGGGGAGGTGTGTGCCGACAACAAAGTCATGGTCAATATCGGCGTATTCATATTCTTGTGCTCGCTGCTTCCCATCCTCGCGGTGGTGTGCGACCGCGTGCTTTTAAAGGCTGGAATTCAAGACTTGAGAGATGAAAAGGCAAAGGCGGAGAAGGAGGAAGAGTTAAAAAAAGGCGTGTAACTCACAATATTGACCAGTCTGGGAACGTAGTGTAAGAAGGGCTCGTACGGCTTAAGCGCCATGTCATCGGTGAACCGCGCGTACTTACTCAGCGTCGCTTCGTCAAGAGCTTGTTCGGCATCTTCGTCCACGCGACGCTTGCGCTCGTCGCGACATGCCTTGACCACATCAGCTACGCGCTCGTTGGTGTCAAACGGCACCGTTGAGCGTTGGACGGGCCGACCAAGTGGCAAACGGCGACGCGTGCGTTGTTTGGGTTGTTTAGGAATCCCCTTGCCGCAGACGAGCGACTCTAGAGTGGCAGCGGCCAAAACGTCTCTAGTCAATTCATGTAAAGTCTCCATTATAGCCACGGCTACACCCACGCCCAAGTGCAACCACACGAGCACTTCGCTCAGCAGATCTCTACCGTACAACAGCGGGAGTCGTGCCTTAGCGATCACACACACACAATTACCCCGTCCAATTCTAACGCCCGTCACCACGACGGCGCACCCGGCTGCGGCTTCCAGCAGATCCGGAACCACCCTCAGAACCCTCAGAGGGCGAGGGAGCCGTATCGTCGGCGGCAGACGATGTTGGCGCCGGTTCGACCGGTGCGGTCGGCGCAACTTGTGAGCCGGCGGACGACGCACCGGAAAAGATTGACGAAAAGACGTCGGCCGTGGCCGCCGCACCACCTGTGCGGCGCTTGGGCTGCTGTGGCTTTGCTGTGGGCGGCACTGTCGCGGTGGAAGCCGCCGGCGGTGCGATAGACGGCGACGCCGCAGGACTGGCCCGCTGAGCAGCAGCAAGGGCCGCTGTGGCGCCTCCGGGTGAAGCGCCCAGAGTTGGGATAGCCGACGAGCTAGAGACGGGCGCCTTGCTGCTAGCACGCATCGGTGACTTGCCACGTGCCTTTGGAACCGTCGCAGACGAGGAGGATGCGCTAGACGCACACACTGCAGCCGCAACGCTGCCTGTGGAGGCCGGGGCCGCTGGTGGCGGCATTGAGGCCCGCGCCACCGCCGACGACCCACCACCAGCCGGCGGGGCCGATGAGATGCCACGCGCCAGACGGACCGCCGCAGCAAAGATACGGCTGTTGAGACGCTCGGTGTCGGAGGCAGAAAAGAAGCGTGTATCGGCGGGATTGCGAACAAGACGAGAGTCAATGTCTGGGTCGACATAATCGTCAAACTCCTCCTTCTCGACACCCCACACGTCGTAACCCATGAGGTTCATGCGCATCCAGTGCTTGGCGAGTGCCACCAAGCCAGGGTTGATACCGGCAACGTCGGCAATGTCCTCTTGCACCTCCAACCGACCCGGTGGGGTGTTGACACCACGACCTCCTGCAATCGGCGCCGGGATGGGGACGCCGGGTTCAAGGAATGCGGCGACAGCAAGCTGTTGTGTGGCAGCGCCTCCGGGGGCGGCGCCGTTGAGAATGCCGATGGTGGTGTTTACAAAGTCGGCGTATGGTAGAATGACGCCAGGGGCGTACTCATTCCACAGTGCGGTGGTCTCGGCCACTGTCAACGCACGAGCGTTGGGCGTATCTGTAATGTAGATCTCGCGGTTGGTCAAGATGCGCTCGCGGATACCACCGGTGGCAGGCTGAGCCACTCGATCCACCTTAGCTGCTGCCACGCTGTTAAAGGCCCTCACCATCTGCTGCTGATGCGTTACCTTGAGCGCATAGAGGGGGAATTCAAGCGCGGAAGCACGGGCGCGGTTTCCCGACGCTTGGAAGGCGGCGCGCTCGGCATCCCATGCATCATGCAACTGGCGCTGAACGGAACCGGGTGGTCCGTCCATAGGCTCGGGTGCGTCCTCGGGGATGCCTTCAGACAAGTCAGGCTGGCCCTGGATTCCAATTTCTGTGCGCTGCTCAACGATGGGCTGGTCGGAGCCCGACACGCCCCCAGCGCGAGCGCGGAGGCGCTCGGCGTTCTCCCTGGCAATTCGCCGAGCATTTGTCTCAAGGATCGGCGGAGTTGCATTTCGGTCAGGCGCCGGATCGCCGGTAGCATCCAGGATGTCCGATACCGACTCAAAGCGCGTCGGGTTTATCGGCGTTGAATCGTACAGCTTGCCACCGGGAACAGTGAGCCCAGCCACCGCCCCGGCTGCTTGGGTGTAAGCAAGGCGCTCCTCGTCGGTGAGCGGCTCGTAGCGCGTTGGCCACTGAAAAAAGCGCTCCGACTCAAATGCAAGATCAGCGTCGGCGCCCAGTGCAGCATCCTGATTCTGTACCGATAGGATCTCCGCCTGGGGAACCGCCTGCCCCGAAATCCCGCGAACGCCAAACGACGCCTGGTCGAGATACCTAAGTTCTGCAATCCACGCCCGGGCGCCCGGCATGCGCATGCCAATGTCCGGCCGGTCAAAATCGCGGCGCAGCTGGCGCCAGCCTTTGAACTCAATGTCGACCGAGACGGTGATGCCCGTCGTGGTATCAGACGGGCCGCCAATGTACTGGTCCTTGCGCATGGCGGAGATGTCGTGGACCTTTCCAATCTTCCACGCTCCGATCATACCCTCAAACTCGCGCCGGGCCGGGCCAATGTAAGGATCAAACGTCTTGCCGGACACCGCGTCTTCGTAGTGCACCTTGGACTTCTTGGTGGGCGGCTCGGCAAAGCCGTGCTCTTGAGTGGCCCGGATATTGGTCCACACAGGGTCGTTGTGGTCGCCACGGTCCGCATTGGGCGCGTGGCCAATCGGCGCGCCCGACCTGCTGAAGTTGTTGTACGTGCGCGCGTCAAGCCACGCCTGCTGCGACGAGAAGAAGGCAAAGTGGAATGTGTAGAAGCTTGAGATTGCCTGTGAGATGCAGCCACCCGCATTGCGAGATGCATCACCGTTTGCCGGGTCGGGAGTTGCAAAGAGCGCCTCGTCCGGTGACCACGGACGGGGGCCAATGCGCTGACGCATGATGCCAACAGGCTGTGTCGGATCCTGCTCCATGACCGCCAACCCCGTGTCGGGGTCAAACTCCGGTTGATCGTCGGTGTTGCCGGCCGCGTCGACCCAAACTGTCCGCCGCAGCCGGTCGTACTTGTTCTTAAGCAGTGGCGTATTTTGCACGAGCTTGCGGCGCATGGTTGCGGTCATTGGGCGCTTGGTACCAACAAGGCCGACGTAGACCGTATCACTTGGACGGAGCTTGCGATCAAACATCTGCAGCGGATACGAGTTGTAGTACGGACCCCCAAAGTGGCTAAAGAAGTCACTTGTGTGCGACTCGCCACCGTCGTTGTATCCAACACCGGCGCCGTACGCGCGGTGCTCCGACGCAACGCCCTCGCCGCGAAAATCTTGGTATCCGTTATTGGCCATGCAACGGCCCTGCACGCAGATATTAAAAAGCTGACCGTCGCGGTCGCCATTCGAGTTGTGGCAACCCGGTTCGTCGTTGGAGAGCACGACGCCATCGCACGCCCACTCGCGCAGAAAAGTCAACTGCCGCCAGTTGTCGGCAATGTTGTCCGCAATAGGGTCAATGGTAATGTCGGCCACGAGCGCACCGGCGGTGCCTGCTTCGTCGGTCACTGGCGCGGAAGGGGAACCAAGAAGCACGGTATGGCCCACCGACCACATCTCGCTGTACTTGTCAAAGTCGTACTCGGGGCGGCCACCAAGCATCTTGTTCATCCAATCGACGCCGACGAGACGCGGCAGAGTTGCAATGCGATCCGTGACATTTGGCTTGGGGTCCCAATTCCCGGTGGCGGCGTTGTAAGTTGCCCATTGCCCTCGCTCAGTCATGTTGGAGTTGACTCGAAACGTCGAGCAGAAGGCAACGTCACCAGGCGACAGACGGCCGATGTTCTCGAGGTGATGGAGAGGCACGACGCGCGCGTAAGGAATGGTCACATTGGTACCGCGATCCTGGCGATTGTACGAAGTACGGATGGACGGAGCGGCCACGTTCGACCCAGGGGTGTTCTTACGGCCTCGGAAGGCCGGCATACCACCGGGCACCGAAGTCGGACGGCCAGGCGTCGCGCGGCGGACGCCGCCCTCGCCGCCAAACAGGGCGGCGCCCTGCGAGGCTGACACGGGGTCGGACATCTTCTCGACACTGCTACCGACACTGATGGTAGTCGGTGCGCACAACTTATGACTTAGCGGCGACTGCTGCGCTTTTGGTCCGGGTCGTAAAAATGGACCAAGTAAGGATAATGTCAACATTAAACAAGTCAACCAAAGCGCGGGACTGGCTGGCGCCAAATCATCAACAGCGCCACTCGACATAATTTTTAACGCTGCCCAGCGCGCCGAGTATCTTCAATAACAAGTTTGAACCGCGCGCTGAATCTTAGATTTGGCGCGCTGAATAGTCGCTATTCAACGCGCTGAATAGCAGATGCTGCGCAAAGGCCACGCAAGGGCCACGCAAGGGCCATCCAGCGGCCATCCAGCGGCCATGCACCGTCTAGAGCCCCTGGGCTCTTTTTAACTGTGCATTTTCCTCGTTTGGTTCCTAATCGAGATTTGGGGCAGATTGCAAAAATCGAGAGGGACTTTTGAAGGGACTATTGAAGGTGACCTGAATGGTGGAATAATTTTGTGTTTTGGGTAAAAGGGTCTGTTTATTGGGGTTCCTGGAAAATTTATATGGACCAAGCGAGGACCATTACAAATTCAGAGCGTGCGGCCCACGGTCGGACTTGGCAGACGCTAGCTTCGCTTTCTGTAGCTTTCAAGATCCGCTGTGGACGTTATCTTTGTGGATCCGATGCCGTGGCTCATTGAGACCAACCCGCATCCGAAAGACGGTGTAGTGGAACTAATCGAGCCGGGCCATTGGTACGCGTACAAACCAGTATCCGAAACGCCCGACGATGAAAGGCTGCATGTACGTAAATCCGTAACCGGACTCCTCAAGCCGTGCTTTGACACGTTTGATGGCGGGTCGATTGTCAAGGTGGGTGTGCCCAAGTGGCTCAACAATGAAGAGCACAAATACCACTTTCTTTGCCAGTACCTGTCTCGCGTTCAAGGGTTTGACAACAATGCCATTGGCAGGGAGATCATAAAGATGTGGAACGCAACCGGCGCGGCGGCCGCCGACGAGGGCACCGCCATGCACGAGCGTCTCGAGCTCTACATTCAGGGCCAGCTTCCAGTGCCGGACCCTGAAAAGCCACCTCCACTTGGCGTGGCGGCCTACCTTGGCATGCTCGAGTGGTTCTATCCGCAGATGGAACTTAAGCCATGGAGGTGTGAGTTCCCCGTCGTGTTGGTCGTCGATGGTCTTCCCATCATCGCCGGGACCATCGATTACATCATGATTGATCGTAACGGTCGCTACTGGCTGTTTGACTGGAAGCGCGTCAATCCCAAGAAGAAGGGGTTGCTTGGCAAGCGCAAGCTCAACACCTTTTTTAAGGACGAAAAGGCCAAGGGCGCATTCTCCGAGTGGGACTCAGACTCGTACCACCAGTACAGCGCTCAGCTGTTGGTGTACAAGTGGATCATTGAGCACGGAGGATACAACATGCAGATCTCCGGGTGTCACATTGTGCAGATGCACGACGACCTTGAAAAAGCGCACGTGGTGGAGGTTGCCGAGATGGAAGAAAGCGTTGACACTTGCATGCTCGCCGAGATCGCGCTCGCTAAGGAAGAGGCAGCGACCGCTGCTGAGAAGCACCAAGCAATGCTACTAGAATGACCACAAATCCACTTAGCTACTTTTGCCTTGCGTTCACTTTGCTCGGCACCAAGCTCCTGTTTTGGTCGTCGCAGCCAGTGACGTTTGGATCCGTATTCCTAACCGCGTGTTTGTCGGCAGCAGTTTCACAGTTTGCCGCCGGAACCGATATTGGAATCGTATCCAACGCAACGAGCGTTATGATGGAAGGAGCCGTATCAACGGCATGTAATGCGGTAGGGGACATGAGTTTTGCTCGACTTGCGTGTGAGATGCTGGGCAGCAGTTTGGAAGAACCGGAGCAAAACGAATTATAAAGTGTTACGTTTTCAATCCAAGCGATTCACGAATCACAATGAAAAAAACACCGATACACATCCCAATGATCACCATGGATGTGATGGTCTCACATTGCCCCATTACCCATGCAACCGGACCCGGTTCCGGAAGCTACACGCCTCTTAGCGCACGTTTGCGCATCAAGCGGCCGCAGTGTACTTGATCACGGCCTTGCGAGCTTGCTGGTAGCCGTACTCGCGCAGCTGGCCCGTGAGTAGGCCTTCGAGCGACGCCTGGCCGTGCTTAGACGAAAGTGTCGACTTGCCGTCCAGTTGAGCCTCCTTGGATGCACGATCAATCATGCGCTCAAGAAAGTCGACGACGATGCCGTTGGTCACAGCAAGCGACTCGCGGCTGAGGCTGTACTCGGTGCCGAGATTCTTGTGAATCTTCCAGAGGTAGATGCCGTATTTGTCGGCGGGGTTGCCCTTCTTGCCAATCTTCATGTTACCTTTGACCATGGCTACGGATCCGAGAAAGAAGCGTCCAGTGTGGCTTTGTGGTTGAGCAGAAGGGCGACCGAGGAGATGGTAGCCTAGTGCGAGCGTGCGTATTGAGTTAACAAGGTCGTGCGCCCACGCGCAAGTTAGCGTGGGGTTGAGCAAAATTGGTGCCCAGGTGAGTGCCACCTGTCACTCACAAATTAGGTGTGTATTATCCTCGTTTGGTCCCAATAAAATTTTCCAGAACCCCCAATAAACAGACCCTTTTGCCAAACACAAGAAATTGTTCCACCATTCAGGTCACCTTCAATAGTCCCTCCAAAAGTCCCTCTCGATTTTTGC
>Ga0115003_10003726_pt1 | contig 11941 bp, 9 predicted proteins | sample ArcticOcean_MG_C_7_FD_88736 | JGI IMG/M metagenome (GOLD analysis project Ga0115003, IMG submission 88736) | Marine microbial communities from western Arctic Ocean - ArcticOcean_MG_CB11_88 | ecosystem: Environmental > Aquatic > Marine > Oceanic | place: Arctic Ocean: Canada Basin | collected... | reverse complement strand
CTTGCGGTGTCGCGCTCAGTGCGAAGTGCGAGGTTCCGCTCGATAGGGGTGACAACGCCGGCTCCTTCATGACGGCCAAAGAACCCCTGGCCCAAAAGGTAGAAGGCGGCTCCAGCGACCACGAGCGATCCGAGCACGGACCAAGCGATACGACGTCTCATCTCAGATCTGCCGAATCATGGAAGCCAAGTTTTCATCAAATGATCACGCAAAGCGGCGTTGTCAACGTCGATGGCGGCTTCGATATTGTCTGGACCCCTTGCTGGCTGTGATGCCCCAACGCCATCGACTTCGATACGACGCTCTTCGAAGTGACACAGACCCGGCTCAACCAGAGTGGCCGCGGTAAGAGGGTCGTGAAGGGCGATCCGTGGTGGCGCTTTGCTGATGGATGTTCGTAGAACATCGAGCCATACGGTGGAGAGCTTCGACAACATTTGTGCAAGCGCATCGCCTTCGGACAGAAGCGAGACGTCGCCGTCGTCGAGCTGTGTCGCGAAAGTGACTTCTGCCGGAATGATTCGCGGCAGCGTCGCGTGCTTTGCGTCGAGCACCACCTGTACCGACACCGGATCGCAGAACCAATTCCATTCCGCAATGTTGGGAAGCATGCCGGGCAGCATCACGTCTTGCAGCTTGCCACCCATGATGGCGAGGTGAGGCAGCGATACACCCGCATTCAACAACGCGGCCAGATTCGTGAGCGGACCGATGGCCAGGATGACGTCGGGCCGCGCGATCTCGAGTGCGGCTGCAAGCCGATCTAGCTTGGCACCGGCGTCCGGCTCTTCTTCGATTTTGCGCTTCGGTTCCGCATCGACGATTAGCCCCTCGCCTTCATGACCAAACATCAGACCGTGGCGATGCGGCGAGATTGGAACACCGAGACCCGTGACAACGGGTACGTCGCGGTGTTCGGGCACACCCGAGATATGGAGTAACTCGACGGCGATCTGGCTTCGCAGGTCCACATCGCCAAACACAGTTGAGATTCCCACGACATCAAAGCCTGGATGCCGCAGCGTGTACGCCAATGTCAAAGCGTCGTCTACGTCCGTTCCGATGTCGGTATCGATCCAGATTCTCATGGCGACAGGAGTCTAAACGGGTTCGTGAAGATCAGCGAGACTTCCCTCCCCCATTGGCCAAATTGCATCTACATCTGAGACGATGGAGGGCGCCTCAATATCGCGGGTGGCCGAACCCGCCCCCCGGCTTCTCTCTCCCCGGCCCCTGATTAGACATCGCGTCCGTTATCAGCACGTTTGACGAAAACGCGGCTTGTTTCTGGGTTGCGAACTGGTGCCGCGGGGGTGCGGTCTGCCGTCGCCGTGGCTACTGAAGTTCTTCGCCGAGCACCAACGCGTCAATGCGGTTGCCATTGAGCGAGCGCAACGTGAGCAAACCATCTGCCACGCGTTCGACGGCGTTCCAGTCTGCCGTAAGGAGCCGACTCGCTTCGCTCCAGTACGTTTCGTAAAACTTATCTGCTGGGCGTTCAACGCCAATGCTACTCGCGAGTTTTGCAAGTGCTTCGCGCGTGCCGAGATGATCGTTCTGGTAGTCGAACGCTTCGGCGCGACCTTGATCGCGATAGTGCATGTACACCGCAGCGCTTCCCGAATAGGTGAGGATGCCGTGTGCGTCGACGATGCCTTCAACCTCGATCGGTTTGCGATCTTCGCCGCGCTTATGACTCGGCGGCCGGCACGAAAGCGGAACCGGCAAGCGCGAATAAGTTTCGAACTTCCAATCGGTGACCCGGCCCCCTGACAAGCCCAAGTTCTTTACGACCCGCGCGCCAAATAGGGTGACGCAAATGACTGCTTGCCCCGCTTGGTGGTAGGCGGTTTCTTCGTCGGTTTGCGTGGTCGCTGCTGTGTCTATATCCGTCACATCTGCTCCTGTTGCGGCTCAACTGATTGCGCTTTGCTCGCTCACGACTATCAACCAATTTTTGCTTTGGTCTCAAGCACAAGCCCCCACTCCTGCATTTCGGCGCGCATGATAGCAACGCGACATAAAACGTCCCGTCGTGAACCGGGCGGTCCAATTCGAGTTACCGGTGATTAATTGATTGACTTTTACGCACACCCGTCCGTATTCTGCCTTCGCGGGTCAACGGTCCGACCCGTTGCTGGATTGACTTCTTCTACTGATGTACCCGGGGTGGCCCTTGTCATTCGTTTCGCAGCCGTTCACCAGCGCGATTATGTTGATGAAAAGCAGCGAATTCTGATGGCTCGGACCTGGGAAGGGATTTCGGTCGGTTGCCTTATGCAGCCGCCGAGCTTATAGCCACACGGGTCCATTGGTGAAGCGCCAAGCGAGCGTTTGAGGGTCGGTGGTCTCGCCCCCGAGGCCTACGGCGAGACGCGGGAAATTCGGTAACTGGAGAGTAGAGGCCGTCCGGGTTGAGGTGATGCTCCCCGGGCGTCCCTCTATATCTGGAGACCTGTGTTCAGCTTGTCGTTGCATCGCGTCAATTGAATGATTCGTTGACGCGATGGAAGTTCGGCGTCGTGCAAGCTGCGTGGATGGTGCATGATCTCTACTGCACTGAACGCAGGGAATGCCCAATCGTCGGCCCACGCCTGAAGCTAAGTGTCCGGCATTGCTAATTTTTTATTTTCGGCATGGTCATTGCTTTATAGTGGGGAATGCTGGCTTATGGACGACGACCGCACTGTGACGACGCCTTTCACTCCTTCCCTCGATGGGAGTGCGGCGTCTCGAGTGGCGGCACCGACGGCCATCAATCTGGCGGTGTCGGGGGGAGAGCGATGAGTCACCGCAAGCAAAATCGAGAGCAAGGTTTTCCCGATCGCTTTGACTCGCACGGTGCGTCGCGACGACCGCGTCGTAAAACGGTCGCCTGGGGCCGGGACAGAAAGAAGCGCGAATGGACCCTCGAAGAGCGGCGCTACCGCACTGCGCAGAGTCGTGCGAACCGCCGGGTTGGTTGGCTCATTCATTTGACCGCTTATGGGTCGGTGTTGACTCTGATTCTCGTCAGTAGCCGCAGCCTTCGCGCCACGATCATCGTCGCGTTGTCCTGGGGTATTGGCCTCGCACTTCACTACGTGGCGGCGTTGGCTGCACCCCGGCTGCGCGAACGTTGGATCGCCGATGAGATGGACCGACACGTTGAGCAGGGTGCGAAAAAACTCGACGTCGCACAGAGCGCCAATGCGCGATCGCTCGAAGATCTTTCGGCATCGATCGCTCACGAAATTCGCAACCCCGTCACCGCAGCCAAGAGCCTGGTGCAACAGATGGGTGAAGATCCCGTTTCTGGGGACAACATTCAGTTTGCCCGGGTGGCACTCGAAGAACTCGACCGTGTCGAACGCTCGATCTCTCACTTGCTCAAGTACGCCCGCGAAGAAGACTTTTGTTTCGAGCCGTTGTTCCTGCCCAACATTATCGACTCGGCCCTTGCATCTATGCGCGACCGTGTCGACGCACTTGGCGTAAACGTCGACGTTGAAACCGGGGCCATCTGCGAAATGCAGGGCGACACCGAAAAGCTGCGTCGTGTCGTGATCAACTTGCTCCGCAACGCACTCGACTCCCTCGAAGAGTCCGCAACCCCAACGCCGTGTGTTGTGATCTTGGCTGGGGAGAACCTGGCGAGCACCGAAGTCTGGCTGCGCATTCGCGACAACGGCCCCGGCATGGACATGGCAGTTCGTCAGAGCATCTTTAATCCCTTTTTCACCACCAAATCGAACGGGACTGGGTTGGGACTGGCGTTGTCGCAGAAGGTTGTGGAGTCCCACGGCGGCAGCCTCGAAGTGGTCGACGGCAATGACTCGGGTGCAGAATTTCTGCTTACTTTCCCGAAGGCGCACGCCGGCTCGGTAGCGAAGTCATGAAGACAACGCTGCGATACAACAAGTTTCTCCTCGACACTCTTCAGACGGCTGGGATGACCCAAAGGCCGGAGGACGCGCGCATGTCGGATCACCTGAAGTCGAACTGGGACAAGGCGCGGTCGGAGGCAAAGGCCAAAGTGCAGTCGAAAATCCGCGGCAAGCGTCGTCTCCGTCGTCGAAACCCCTCGCGCCACGACGAAGGCGAGCTCTTCGAATCGGACGACGACCATGGAGACATCGCGCGACCGCACACACGAGTTCTGAGTTCTGAAGAACAAGAATATCAAGACGCGCGAACGGACGCAGAAGACCGGGCAGAGCTCCTCATCTCGACCGCGAAGCAGGCCATCATCGTATTGCTGCTGCTTGTCTTTGTGCCGTGGCTTGGTTTCGCCGCGATCCTTTACTGGTTCTTCCGCCACGGGCGACGCTTCTTTTCGCAGATGGTCGAGCCGCGCTTGAAAGAACGCCTCGTTGAAGAACAAGTCGAACGTCATGTTCACGCCAACGTGAGCCGTGAACGAGTTGAGCTTGCGGACGACCACGCGCAGTCGCTTGAAGTGTTGTCCGCCTCGGTTGCCCACGAAATTCGCAACCCCATCACAGCGGCGAAGAGTCTGCTTCAACAGATGCGCGAAGACCCCAATTCGATCGACAACGAAGAATACGCCCAGGTTGCGTTGGTCGAACTCGAACGTGTTGAGCGCTCAATTTCTCACCTGCTCAAGTTTGGTCGCGAAGAAGAACTCCACCGCGCTCCGCTTCTGATGCGGGACGTGCTCGACTCGGCTCTTGAAACGTTTCGTGAACGTAGTGAACGCGAAGGCATCGCGATCGAGCGCGAGTTTGACTGCGACGGCGAAATGCACGGCGACGCCGAAAAGCTTCGGCGAGTCATGATCAACTTGGTTGGGAACGCCCTCGACGCCCTCGCCGAGGCGCAAGTGACCGAGCCGGTGGTGCATGTCTCGATGGGCGAAAACCTCGCCGGAAACGAGGTCTGGGTTCGTGTTCGGGATAACGGGCTAGGGATCGATCAAGAAATTCAGGATCAGATTTTCACGCCTTTCTATACCGCCAATCGCAACGGCACCGGGCTTGGGCTTGCGATCACGAAGAAGCTCGTTGACGCCCACCGCGGAAAGATCGAAGTCAGTGCGGTCCCCGGAAGTGGTGCCGAATTTATTTTGAGTTTGCCGAAGGGAAGCCCGTCGGCCTTCCAAGGAGATCGCCTGTGAAGCCTCGTATCTTGGTCGTCGAAGATGAAAGCGCGATCCGTGTAGCACTTAACGGCCTGCTCAAGCGTGAAGGTTATGAGGTGGAGCTCGCCGAAGACGGTGAGAAGGCACTCGCAGCCCTCGAAAAGCAAAGCTTCGATCTCGTGCTGACCGACTTGGCGCTTGGGCGCGGGGCCACCGGGATGGACGTGCTCAAGCGGGCCAAAGAACTGCGCCTCGAAACGGCCGTCGTCATGATCACCGCACATGGTTCTGAAAAGATCGCCGTAGTCGCGATGAAGGCGGGCGCCGAAGACTACATCCCGAAGCCTTTTGACAATGACGAGCTCCGCGTGGTGGTACGTCGGGCCATCGATCGATACCGACTCGAACGGGAACATCGGCTGCTGCTCGAACGCGTTCAGCGCGAGTACGGTTTCGAAAACATCATTGGGACAAGCGCCGGAATGCGAAAAGTCTACGAGACGATTCAAAAAGTCGCGGAGACGGACCTCACCGTTTTGATTCGCGGCGAAAGTGGCACCGGAAAGGAACTCGTCGCCCAGGCGATTCACAACACGAGCGGTCGTCGTAGCCGCCCATTCATCGCGGTCAATTGCGCAGCGATCAACCAGGAACTCGTTGAAAGCGAATTGTTTGGTCATGAAAAAAACGCGTTCACGGGCGCAGATCAGCGGCGTGAAGGTCGCTTCGAACTTGCAGACGGCGGCACGATTTTTCTGGACGAAATTGGCGACATGGCGTCCGAAACCCAAGCCAAAGTTTTGCGTGTCTTGCAAGAACAAAAGTTTGAACGCGTTGGCGGCAGCGACGGTGTCGAAGTCGACGTCCGTGTCGTCGCGGCAACTCATCGCAATCTAGAAGAAGAAGTTAAGGAAGGGCGCTTTCGCGAAGACCTCTATTACCGTTTGAAGGTCGTGCAGGTGGAGCTTCCCCCCCTGCGCGAACGACGCGAAGACCTTCCCTCTCTTTGTGCGCGGTTTCTCGAGCGCGTCGCCGAACGCTTGGGGCGCGAAAAAAAAGAACTTTCCCCCAGTGCCATGGCGCGTCTCATGCAACACGACTGGCCCGGCAACGTGCGCGAGCTCGGCAACTTGCTCGAACAAGCGGCGGTGCTTTCGAGCGGCGACGAGATCGAAGAAGACGACTTGCAGCTTGGTGCGAGTGCGATCACACGGCTCGCGGCGACACCGAGCTTTGCCTCAGAACCCAACGGAAAGCTTCCCTTTTCGGAAGCCAAAAAGTCGATGATCGAAAACTTTGAGCGCGAGTTCTTGGTGAGCGCGCTGCGAAAGAACGACGGCAATGTGTCGCAAACCGCTCGGGACATCGGGATGGTGCGACAAAGCCTGCAACAGAAGATCCGCGAACTTGGGCTCCGTTCCGAGTCGCTTGGTTCAGCGCCCGCGAGCCAACAAACCAAAGGGGAAAACCAATGAGTGGAACCAAATCCGCAAGCGTGTTTGGACGAATGCGTAGCCTGTTGCGAGGCATCTTCTCGGTATGGGTGCGCGACCGGGAGCTCGAAAGTCCCGAAGCCGTCTACGAGCAAGCGATTCGTGGACGACTGAAGCAGTACCGGGAACTCAAAGACGCCGTGGCGGGGATTCTATATATGCGCGGCAAGCTCGACGCCGAAATCGCCGAGCGACGTGCCGAGATCGCCCGCCTGCATGACGAAACCCGGCGCTCGCTCTCGCGCGACGACGAAGAAGCCTGCCTGACCTTGATCGCGCGCAAACAGTCGTTGTTTGAAGATCTCGAAAGGGCCGAAACGGAGTTCGGCACTGTCCGGGTGCAGGCGGACGAAGCCAAGGCGAATCTCGTCAGATTTCGCGAAGAAATTCGGTCGCTGGTACGCGAAAAGGGCCGCATGATCGCCACCCTCGCGAATGCCAAGGCCCGCCGCCGACTGCAGGCCGCGATGGAAGGGCTCTCAGTTGAGGCCGAAATGGATGCCCTCGAAGGCGTACGAGAACAGATCGAGCGGATGGGCGCCGAGAGCGAACTCGACCGTGAAATCGGCGGCACAGAGGTCCGTGGACAGCTTCGAGGTTTCCGCGACCAAGCCCGTCGAGACGCGGCCAAGAGCGAGCTCGCGGAACTCAAACGCGAAATGGCCGCTCGCATAATTCCGGCTCAAAATGAGCCAATACTGGCTTCTCACTAGCAGTGGGGGAGGAACGCGAGGGTGTCGGGTGGATTTTGGCCCCGAAGCCCAGTTTCTCGCTCTCAGGCTGTCAAACGCTGCTTGACCGGGCCCCGACCAATCGCTATCCATTGCCCTCGCTTTCGCGCCCTTTGGGAAATTCTTTTTGGATTTCAGGGGGTTCGGAACAAAGACCGGCGGGAGTCCGGCGCAAAAGCCGCAACAACACCGTCACATCACCACCACCGTAACACCACCGTAACACCACCGTAACAACACCGTAACAACACCGTCACAACACACGTCGCCAAAATTCATCCATCCTATACGCAGACTGTGTCACGGTCGCAACTTAGTGATGGACTTCGAGGGAAATCGTCATGGGTCAATGCGCGCTTACCGGTAAGAAAGTTCAGTTTGGGCACAACGTCTCGCACAGTAAGCGCCGGACCAACCGGACCTTCATGCCCAACATCCAGAAGGTGAGCTTGCCTTCTGACGTTTTGGGATGCGACGTGTCTCTTCAGGTTTCCGTGCGCGCTCTTCGCACGGTGCAGAAGAAGGGTGGGCTCGACGCCTTCTTGATCAAGACTGCGGACAAGGACCTTGCCGAAGAGGGCCTTCGCCTGAAGCGCCGCGTGCTCAAGCGGTTGCAGAAGTAACAAGCCGCGCCGCGTTTCGAGGTAACTCGATCGACGCCGCGCCTTGGTGCTGCCTCGCGGTCCCTGGTTTCTACACCAAAGTTTTGTGGTCGGTGATGGGTTGCGCCCGCTTTACGGATACCGCAAGACCATCTGCTCGCTGACGGGGTAGTCCTTGTCTTCGCCAAGATGCGGGCTTTCAGCGATCAGGTTTACGACCTCAAAACGCACGACTGCGTCATTGTCGTTCCCGGTGCGTTCGTGGTGACGCAGGATCCAGTCGCGTAGCGCACCATGATAGGGCGCGTGGCCGGGCATGCGTTCGACGATGCTGACCCAAAACTGACTAAAGCCGAGGGCCTTCGGGATGTGGTCGCGGATCACCTCGTCGGTTCCGCGTGACGCCCACGCGATGGGGTCGACGTGCCTGCCGTCGACAGTGCGTGCATCGACGACGAGCAGCGTCTCGTTGATTGGCGAGCGAGGCGCGAACATGCTCCAGCCTTGCCGCAACCGCGGGTAGCCGATCATCGCTTGTACAATTGCGGGTTTCTCGAGCCGGAAACGTTCTGGAGTAAATGGGTTTTCGTTCAATAGTTGGAACCCACATGCGATGAGAAACGCAACTACGGCGGCTTCGCGCAGCAATACAGTCCAGGCAGGTGAACTGCATTCGTCTGAGTCCGAATTCACAACCTCGGGTTCCTGCCCACGGCGTCGAGCGATCCAGTCCCAGTCTTCACTCGTAAGTAGCAAGGGGAGCCAAGCCAACATTGCATACGAAAACAGGCCGAGGTTGAGGAAAAGCGCGAATGAAAGGTGGAGACCAGGCGCCGTGAGCAAAACGACGCGGTGCGCGTAGCGTCTTAAGAATGGCGTCAAGATCAAGGCTGCGAGGACGTACTCGGTCGCGATTGCAAGCCACGTCATGGCTTTAAGGCCGGCGAGCGGGAGATTCTCTCGGGCGGCAACTGCGAGCGCGGTCGCGATTCGGTCTTGGTGCATTGCGTAGTGGACGGCTGAGCCGTCAAGCCATTCAACGCCGTACTTGTTGAAAGCGTTGAAGAGATAGATGACGCCGAACTGAAGAATGATCGCGAGCACGGCAAGTGATGTGATGGGCCGCGTGTCGTGCACGAAGTTTGGATTCGTCTCTGCGGCAATTTTTGCGTCGAGGGAAAAGCGTCGTCCGAGTGGCAGGAAGGTCGACCAGAACAGCAAGTTGCTGAGTACGATGTCCCCGCCGTTTTCGAGCATCGTGACACGCCCGTGCAGGCTAATGAGGCAGACCAGCGCGAGCATCTGAAAAAGTCGCGTTCGCCAACCGAGGGTGAAGCACACGAACACGCCCAAGCAGGCAAGCAACCCAAGCAGCGCTTCGGCGGGTGTCGACAGGGTGAAGAAGAAAGAAATCGCATGCGGGCGCAGCGGCTGCCACAGTGTTGTGTGGTTTGGCAGCATTCCCGCATTCGTATAAAAATGAGCGAAGTCGGGTAGCCGACGCAGCACGTCGGCGATCAGCATGCTGCCGATCGCGATGCGCAGCAATCCCAGGCTTCGCGGGTCCGCGGCTCGCAAGTGACTCCCCCTGCACCGTGTATCGGCATCGCTGGGGTGAGGCTGGAGCGGGATGAAGGGTGGGAGAAGAGCTTCGCTTAGCCCTCGATCGACGCCTTCACGAGATCTAGAAGTGTTTCGGGCAAGAATGGCTTATGTAAGAAACCCGCGAGTCCGGCGCCGGCGAGTTCGGCTGCAGCACGCTCTTCTGAATAGCCGCTCACAAGGACGACTGGGGTGCTGGGGTGGATCTTGCGAATTTCTTGAAAGGTCTCGTAGCCGCTCATGGTGGGCATTGTGCGGTCAAGCAGCACGAGATTGATTTCATTTGCATGAGCGCGGAAAATTTCGAGGCCGTCGCGACCGTTCGCTGCTGCTCTCACTTCGAGGCCAGCGCGCGATAAAATGTCGGTCGCCAAGTCTCTCATACCTTCGTCGTCGTCGATCACCAACACCATCGCGTCAGCCGTCCAAGTGTTTTTGCCACCGATACTTGTCAGCTGGCCTAGCGGTTCGGCTCCTTGCGATACGGGAAACAGCACCCTGACGACCGAGCCTTTACCCGGCTCGGATCGAATTTCGAGTGCACCTTGATGCCCTCGCACGATCCCAGCAACCGCTGCGAGCCCAAGTCCGCGGCCCGTGAATTTAGTCGTGAAGAATGGATCGAAGATCTTCGTGATCGTGTCCGCGTCCATCCCGCACCCGGTATCTGACACCTCGACATAGATATGAGGGCCGGCCTCAAGTCGTTCGGCGAAGACCGACTTGTTCGGAGGCGCCAATAGATCCACGCCACCCGTACGAACAGTGATCTTTCCTTCACCGTCCGGAAGTGATTCACTCGCGTTGGTGATCAAGTTCATCACAACCTGACTGATCTGCGATGAGTCTGCCTCGATCAGCAACATTGCCGGCGTAAGGTCAAAGTCGAGCACGGTCTTGCCTGAGACTGCGGACTCGAAAAGTCGCCCCATCTCGTCGACGAGTTGACTGAGGTCGAGTCGCTCTAGATGTACCGGGCCCCTGCCCGCATAGGACAGCATCTGGTTTGTCAGCGACGCCGCACGCTCGGCTGCATGCCGAATCTTTAGCATTCGCTCCCGCAACGGAGAGTCTTGAGGCAGATCTTCGAGTACCAAGCTTGCTTCGCCAAGGATTGGTGTGAGCAAGTTGTTGAAGTCATGTGCGATCCCGCCCGCCATGACGCCGAGGCTTTCCAGTTTTTGCGCGCGAACCATCTGCTCTTCGAGCTCGCGCCGGTCCTCTTGTTCCCGGCGTTGTTCGGTGATGTTGTGTGAGACCGAAAGGATGCGGGTCTCGCCGTCGCTTCGCTGATAGATCATCGCAGAAGTTTCGAACCACAGGCATTGGCCGTTCTTGGCGAAGATTCGAAATGCCTCATAATGACTTGGCTGACCTGACGCCAAGGATTCCTCAGTGACCCGTCGAACTCGCTCCACGTCGTCGGGATGAACCTTCTCATACGGCCCGTGTGCTGCGAGTTCTTCTCGGGACCAACCGAGTGCTTCCGAAACACCGGGGCTGACGTAGACCGTCTGGGAGTCGGTGGTGCTTTCGGTGATCAAGTCCCGGGTCATCTCCGACACGGCGCGGTAACGCTCTTCACTCTGCGCGAGGTCGCGCTGGGTGTTCATCAAGCGAGTCACGTCCCGGTTAAGAGACATTGACCGGTACCCGCCTTCCGAAGTCTCGTAAGACGACAGCGAGCTGATCTCAATCCAAAGCCAATCACCACGCTTGTGCTTCATCCGAATGATACAGCTAAAGGCACGGCCGTACTTTGCGAGCGCAATGGCACCGTTGGCGAGTAGGTGATGGTCATCTTCGTGAATGACGAGACAATCACCGGCGATCACTTCTTCAGGTGAGTACCCGGTAACTTCAGAAACCCCGGGGCTTACGAATAACGTTCGGGGGGCGCTGTCTGCTTCGGTGACATACGCGTCCATGCTGGACAGCAATGTGAGGAGTCGGTCGGTGCGCTCGGGCAGAACCGGAAGTTTCAGTCCTGGCGTGGGCGCCGGGATCCTCGCGATCACCGAGCCTGCCATATTGCCGACTACGTCGTCTCGGGCATTTACCATCAAATTACTCCTGCTCGGCCCCCGCGCGAGAGTGTAGCCGATGCAGCCGTCACGTTCCTCAGGTCGGCAGTGTCAACGTAACGAAACTTATGACGCAGCCAACGTTGCAGATTAATTTCACGTAGCTTTGGTTTTCCCAGTGCCAATGCGGGGCGACTACTTTCACTAGCGCGCGTGCCACCCACGCGTGGTCACGATGTAGATTCCCCCCGTCGATTTTTCTTGGTTCTCCGCACTGTGTTACGACGACTACGAATTTCTCGGCGCCTCGGCCCCCAAATTGTCAAGAACTTTCGCGCACTGCGCCGAGGTCGTTCGTCGTGCCGACACGAACCGGTGCGACAACTGCCTTTTGCCTTCGGGATATAAT
>Ga0115003_10003721_pt1 | contig 11949 bp, 8 predicted proteins | sample ArcticOcean_MG_C_7_FD_88736 | JGI IMG/M metagenome (GOLD analysis project Ga0115003, IMG submission 88736) | Marine microbial communities from western Arctic Ocean - ArcticOcean_MG_CB11_88 | ecosystem: Environmental > Aquatic > Marine > Oceanic | place: Arctic Ocean: Canada Basin | collected... | reverse complement strand
CCTTGGCAGCGGCTCGCGCACGCCCGTGAAGATGGGGCACAAGTACTCACAGTTCTTGTCCCACGCCCTGCGCTGCAGCTTGCACCCGGCCAGCTTGTCGTCCCGGGAGCCGAACGCCTGCTCATCCGCTGCGGACACAAGTAGACAAGGTGTTAGTACAAGACATGGTTAAGAGTGGTGCAGGGCAACGTACCCTCTGTTTGCACCGGTGAAATGGACTTGGCGCTGCGCTCGTTGCCCTTGTCATCCAGGATGTCGGCGGCGCTGCTGACCCTGAGCGAAAGTCCTCCCTCATTCCGAGAGACCTGGCAGCACACGTTGGGCAGGTAGGCGCCCATGGCCAGCGTGCACACCTGTCGCAGCTGGTGCGGCTTCACGCCCACCAGGCACCCGCGCTGCAGCACCCCGCGCTTCTCGTTGCCCACAAACACCGGGTCGATGATGGGTCGGCGCACGCGCTTCGGCTCCGCTGCCTCGCTCGCCGGGTGGTCCGGTGGCGGTGGGCTCTTGCCGTCAGGCGAGGCGACCAGCCAGGCCGCCTGCACGCTGCGCTCCAGCGCGTCGCGCACGTCGGCGTACTTGGCGCGCGTCACATTGTGTGAGCCGTTGTGCTTGTCGAGCAGAGACAGCAACTCCCCCAACGGCCCTCCCTTCCACACCCCGCCCTGCTCCCGCACAAACGCCTTCCACCAGGCGCGTCCCTGCTCGACAAGCTTGTCGTCCATCCCCATCAGTCCAAACAATGTCCCCACGGGCGGCTCGTCGGCGTGCTCCTGGAGCTGTAGTTTGCGCTGCACCGCAGGCACCGCTTCGGCCCAGCATGGCAGTACAATGTCATCGCCGACGCCGTGTTTCTGGGGGTACATCATGCTCAGCATCAGCAGCGCGTCGGCGCACAGCGCCGCGTTCTGGATGCCCGTGCCGTAGCTGCCATTGACCCACGCGTCGATGCGCTCACACAGCACCACCGTCGGCTCCCTCATTGGCACGTCTGTGCACTCCATGACTGCACAGCGAGCGACCAGCACCAGCGAGTTGGCAAGGTTGAAGAAGGAGTCCATGTGCTCGTACGACGTGGCAAATGGGTTGTCGCTGATCGACGCCTGGCACGGTCGACGGAACAGCGGCTCGCGCACAATGGCTTCCTCGTCGGGCGTGCTGTCCGGAAGGTAGGCCTTGCCGCTCTGCACGCTGAGCTGGCTGGGGTCGCGCACGCAGAGCCGCATCGACAGGTCGGCCGTGGCCTCGATCACCGGCGCCAGCGCCTGGGACCAGGCACTGAAGCTGAGGCAGGTAAGGGAGTCGGTGGTCGGTGCCGTCTCGCGGCCCGTGTGCTTGCGCAGCGTCTCCAGTGCGTCGAGGTAGTCGTCGCAGCACTTGTACACCCCTGGTGTCAGGTTGTGCGGCACGCCGCGCGCCGTGACGGGCGCCTCGCAGAAATGCTTGCGGTCCTCGTACTGGACCCAGTGCCCCTTGGCGAACTCGACGCTGAGCTTGTCGGCCATGTCCTCTGACAAGGCCATGTTACCTGCAGAGAAGACAAGGGCATGTAAGCACAAGCATGTAGACAGGATGGGTGAGAGGGGCGTACCATGCTGCCGTTTGTCGCTGCGGTAGTTGTGCGCCATGTGACCTGTGTGTGAACACAGCGCTATCGGGGTCAGAGAAAATGAACACGGAGCTAGAGAGGGTTGCAAAGCAGGGTTCGAGGGCGTATTAGCGTACCGGGAGGAGAAACGCCATGGTCGAAGCAGCACCCGTACACCCCCGCGTACGGGGTGTTGAGCAGCGAAGGCTCGAGGTTGGTCATGCCGCTGGCGTACACATCAAAGGCAGAGAGCAGAGGAAGCCGGTGGTTGTCCGCAACGCTGATCTTTTTGGACGAGGAGATGGCCGAGTTGGCAAAGCCCGCTGAGATGGTAGCGCCCACGTTGGCTGCGCACAAGGGAGGGGGCGCGCGCTATCGTGAAAGCTGGGTTAAGTTCACAAGTTGTTGGATGATGGTGGGCCCCGCACGCCGCTCCCGGTTGGAGCGGCCCGTTTCTCCATCTCTGTTGAAGTATCCAACTGCGGATTGCAGTCCACACGTACGTTGTTCTGTCACCTCCAACACGAATTGGCGTTGCTACAACTGGTTTGAACCAGACGGCACCTCAACCAAATGTGAACACCATCGCCTGTTGGCCAGAAAGAAGCGCAAGAAGTTTCTCGCAACACCCAAGGGCAAGAAGTACAAAGCAGCAAAGAACCGGCGCAATCTTGACACCCCTCAAGGGAAGGCCGCGCACAATAGACGTTCGGCTGCACGGCGCGCCCGCTGCCCACAAGAATGTGCACTTGCCAGCAAACTCAGCAGCTTGTGCAGCGGTCATCAGCTGTCCAGCAAAACCATCTGGCAAAAAACGGCATTCCAGAGCAGGAAGGAGTTGTTGGAACATTTGGAATCGACCTTTGCCGGTGGCATGTCCTTTGACAACTATGGGAGTGGTGCCGACAAGTGGAACATAGGCCACCGCATCGCGGCAGCTATGTACAACCATAGCAATGCAGACGATGTGTACGGATGCTATAGTAAGCCCAATCTCTTTGCGCAGTGGCAGCCAGAGAATTTCCACGCCAAGGTGACACTTCCAGAACCATCCAAATTGGCGGAGCTTGTCGCATCAAATGTGGAGCCCGCCAGCTGGGAGGGGCGTGTACCAACCATTGAAGAGAGGCATGTTCTAGAGCGTGCCGCATGGGGGAAAGGCTAGGGCCGGGGTCAGGGTTCGAGAGCGTAAATACTTACAGATGTAGCTGGACTGGGACATGGCAGCCCACACCGTCGCACGTGCCTGGCGCACAAACTGCCACACCGGATGGCACTCCGAGTGCAGAGCGTTGAGCATCTCCGGCACGCGCGTGACGCTGTCCCCACAGACGTGGAGGCCGAGGCCAAACTGCACGTCCGGGCAGGGGTTGGGCATGCGATGCTCCGGAGGCGGGTTGTCGAAGCCGCGCGCCTCTGGCATGAGCTCGAGGTGAAAGTCCACAATGGTGAGCAACGGTGGTGGCTCGGCATTGATAATGGCTGGCGCATCGCGGGCCTTGTCCTGTGCGGTAGCCACCCCCAACAGCACCTTGCAAGGATCATTCTTGCGCGACTTGCCGGCCATCCACGTGCGCAGCTCCTCGTTGAGGGCAATGCCCAGCGCCAGGCGGGTGGAGGGACCGCACAGCGGCTCTCGGCGCGTCTTGTCAGCCTGCTTCAACGAGAGGAGCGTCGGTATAGACGACTCGACACTACCCTCCTCCGCCTTGATCTCTGGCTCGAGGTCCGCCAGCTCTTTGCCAAGCTCGCCGCCTGTGTCCCTCTGCGACGTGTTCACACTGAGGCAGATACCGGTCGAGATGGTGGAGCGGGTGACGCCGGAGAGGGCGGTGGGTCGCGGGGCCTCGGCCTCGCTCAGCACCATCGCCGCCATGCGCGAGGCCACCAGCTCGCCGCGCTTGCTGCGCTCGGCGAGCCGTGCTGCGCCATAGAGCCGCTCGAGCAGGGAGGGCAGCACCGTCGTGGTCTCGGTGCGCGGCGCATACTGCATGCTAGCAATGGACCACGCGATGCGCATGTCCGTGCCCTCGCGAGGTTGCAGGGTTGCAGGCGCCATGTAGCAAGCATGCAGTGTCGTGGTACGAGCCTCACCCTGCGTCCGGGTCATGCCGCGATACTCCCTGCCGTTCCATTTCCACGACATCAACGCGGGGATCTCTGTGGAGCGCCGCCCGACAAAGGGCACCAGCGCCTGCGCACTGGAGACGGCGTTCTGCTCGGAGATGCCGCGGATCACCACGTTGCTGGCTACCCCAGAGGCACCCTCGGCCTGCTTTTGCAGCGTAGCCGTGGCAGCATCGCGCGCGGCCTGCTTGCTGTGGGCGATGAGCGACATGAGCACCGACGAGTTCTCGCACCGCAGGGCGCCGTACCACCATTGAAGCATCCCACTGGAGTCTGACGTGGAGGCAGAGGCGCAGCCCTTGGCGCCCCGCTTGCGCTTAGTGGCCAGGACCTTGCGCTCGTCCTCAAGCGTGCGGTCCACAATGTCCATGGTGCTGCTGGGCGAATCGACCTCCATCTTCACGCCCTCCTCCACTGGACCCGAGGTCGCCTTGCGCTTACGGTTGCCTGTGCCCGACTGCTGCGCCTCCAGCCTGGCGCGCCGGGTGATCTCGGCGCGGCCGTACATCTCGAATGCCTGTGCCGTCTGGTAGTCCACGTCGGTCAGAGGCGTTTCTCGCAGGAGCACGCGGCCCTCGGGGTGGCAGCACAGATACACGACGAGGACCCACGAGGCCCATACCGCGTCGAGTTGGTACTCTCCGGGGTTGACAATAGCCTTGCATACGCCCTCCAGCATGTAGTTGGCCGAGCCCATGCGCTCGCTGATGGCGTACTCGTCGAGCTCCGCGCGCGCCAGCTCCTTGGCCACCGTGATCACGCTCCCCGACCCCAGCTTCGTAGGGACCGCGTTGAATACGAGGCGCGTGGTCATGGTTAGGGGGAACACCTCGTCCCAGCCAAGGTCGGGCACCGTCATGCGGAACAGCGTCGCCGAGTTGGCGGCGTTTGTGGCCATCGGGTTGGCCACCGTGAACTTGGTCTCCTTGTACTGGTTCCAATAGTGGGCCGAGGAGCGAGCGATGGCCATGGTGATGGACACAGAGACGGCTTGTGCAGCCGCCGCCTGGCCAATGGCCTTGCAGTTGATCCGGGAGGTCTGCGCGCAAGGAGAGTGAGACAATTGAGTCCAAATGCATGGGGTGGAGTGTGTCCGGTGTAAGCATACCTGGTTAGCCGCGCCCTGTGTCTTCTCGCGCTTGATGACCGATGAGTTGACCGCGTTACTGCGCACAAGGATGGTGTGTTAGCCACGTGTTACATAGCATAGACGGGAGGTGTCTCGCACCTTTTGATAGCATTCGCAGCCAGCCGGCCGTACATCTGCGGGCAGGCGTTCTGCATGTCCATTAGCCAGGTGGGCTCCTGGTTGTTGGACTCGACGTGGCGGCTCTTGATGGAGACCATCTGTGTGCAAAAACAAGTGATCAGTAGGAGAGCAATGTGTAAAGAAGGGGGGTCTGCGTACATGGTTGATCTTGGCCTGCGCGACCGCGTCTCTCTCGGGATTGCCCGTGTCGACTTTGACAGCGGGGCCCTTGCCTGTGGAGGCCGCGTTCAGGCGGAAGCGCTGCATGTCGTCGTAAGAGATGCGCTCCATGCCTGCCTCGCGCATGACAGATTCGTTCGCGAACACGTGTGCCGCTGCGACCCGCTGGGCCTCGAGCGAGGGTTCTGAGGGCCGAGCCATGCGGCTCGCGCGTCGGCACACCGCCGTTGTCATCCGCGCCGACGCCTTGCCGGCGCGCGCCTCCTTGAATGGGAGGGTGGCGTTCTTCATGGCCTCTGGTGGAATCAGCCCGAGACTGGGCGAGGCACAGGGTGAATTGGTGGGAGACGGCATCAGTTCCGGGATGTCAAGACTCGGCGACACCGGTCGAAAGTGACCATCCGGTGGACCGGTCGGCTCACCCAATGACGGAGACCGACACCCCATTCTTGCTGCTGGCTCGTTGAGCTGCAGCGAAGGGCTCACTGTCGTAAGACGACGACGCGTTAGCATTGCCCGACACGTGCTTTTAGATTCCAACTAGATGGCAACTCAGGGTCGAGGTTAGCGGGCGCCCCTCCGGTCTAGGGAAGCGGAACTAGCCTCAGTGGGCTCGTATCGTCCCCTGGTAGCACTAGACCCTTGCCCTTGACTCAGGGGAGGCCTCAGCACTACCCTCTAGCTGCTAGCTATACGAAAGGACGTGTCCACAGTTGAGGGGAAGCGTCCACGAATAGGCAGAGGCAAACTCCAACCCCGCTATAAGCGTCCGTCATCCGGGCCTCGCATGCCTAAGCCTAAAGCGCATGATAAGTCGTATGATAACTTCAAAGCGTGGGCAAGCGAAGAAAGACTCGATCCCAAGACGGGCAACAAGACGCTGAACAGACGAGGGGTCCCTCATACCAATGTATCAGAGCGGACAAGGATGGTGATTAGCTCGTGGGACGAAGAGTTTGCCAATGGAGACGCGCTTCACTACACATTGAGCTTCGCGTCCAAGGCACGCTTTACAAATCCGAAGTTCGAAGGTAAGAACGAAATAGCTTACGACCCTGATGACTCTACGATCGAAGAGTTCCATAGATCTGCGACGCCTGGGACCTATGTGAAGTTTCCGCCACTGCAGCGCTTCGAGAAAAACACCCCGCGCTTGCAGTTTACGCTGACCGGCCCCATTCCTTGGAACTACCCCGACAAATTCAAAGAGCTGTGGGAAACCTGGCACAAGGAGGATCTGGCCGGTGTCAACCATGCACTGGCAATTCGTATGGATGCAAAGAAGGCCGGCGCACTTTCCAAGTCGCTTGGATATCCAGTCCTCTACGACAGCGGCAACACGCATTGTTACACCATGCTAAAGAACATGCACACGTACATCACCGGCGAGTCGCCACCTGATGTGAAGTCCGCAGCGGCGCAACAGGAGTGGATAGATGCTTACCACAAGAACCTTGATGTGGTTGCCAAGAATCATCGTGAGGACAACCCCGAGGCCGCCCAGAATCATGTCGATGACGTTCAGCGCGCATTGGGCAACGAGGTGCGCTCGCCCGAGGAGGTGGAGCGCGACAGTGCGGCGGAGCAAGCAGAGGTGCAAGCCGCCTACGAAGCACACGAGGAACTCAAGAACAACGACGCTGCACTCCCAAACGACTTGACGGTCATCAAGTCACTCGCTGACCTTGACCGCGTGCTCAGAAAGTATTTGGAACTGTGGCGACCCAATGTGAGGAAGCTGTTCTTGGACGCGATTGTGAAGGACCAGACAGACGCCAATGGCAACCTCTACTGTGCCCGATGCAAATGCACCACATTCTCTTGCGGTGTGAAACTTGTCGCAGCTTTCCTGGAAATAGACCACATTCTGGCGGTTGCCCTGGGTGGAGGTCACAGACGACCTAACCTTCAGGGACTTTGTCCATGCTGCCACAAGGTGAAGACGGTGCAGGAAGACTTGCCTGCCATTTATGCTTCAAAGTGCCATCCGTGCAAAAAGCGCGCGCGGGAGTAGCAATGTTTAACGGACGAAAGGGCCGGGCCGAGCTCACCAGCCTGGGCTCAGCCTAGAGGGTGGTGATGTGTACTGTGAACAGACGGGAGCTGTGAATCAAAAAGCTGCATTTTTACACAGCGCTCGCTTTTCCGGGGTTTCCCGCCAAGCTAGATGGCAGAGGTTGCTTTTAGTTTCCATTTAGTTTGCCCAGCACCTAGCAGCCATCTATGTTTCCAGGAACCGTTCACATGGATGGTAACTAGGTTGCCCAAAAAGACCCGAGCCTTCCCGAGGCATTTCCGACACGCTTCCAGGAATCGTTCACTCAGTTTGCTTTTGGATTCCAAGCCCCTGCAGAATACCATCCAGCTTGTAGCACAGCGCCTGGGCGTACTGGTCAGCGAAGTCCTCCGACATCTCCATCTCATCCGGGAAAGGTGTACTGAGGATGCTGTCCAGACTCATGGCATGCGCGTTGGGCGCTGCTGCTGGGATCACAATGTGGGTTGCGACCGGTGCTGCATTAGTGAACTGCAAAGGGGGAGCAGGAATGGCTTTCACCCTTTTAAGCGCTTTGGCCGACAGCTGTCGCGAGGACCTTGCTGTAGACGGCATGACCCCGGTTACACACAAGCCTAGGCCCGCGGGAACTCCCTCCTCGCTCTCACCTCTTTACTGCGCTCCAAAGAGGACCGCCTTGAGGTCTGGGTTAGCAGCAAGGTACTGCGCCGACCGCGGGTAGGACGTGGCAAACTCGGCCGAGCTCGAGATGGTGGCCAGCTCGCCGACGGTCAGCTCCGCGCTGATCCCGCCGGCCAGAGGGACGGAAGTGCCGGACGGACCACCCTTGTCTTTCTCTGCCTTCTCCTGCGCAACGAGGTCGGCGTACTCACGCAGGATCTTCTCCTTCTCCGCGCGCTTGGTCTTGTTGTCCTTCTTGAAGTTGTAGCGGAACGACTTGAAGCCGGATGAGCCACGGTTGCCCTCCATGGCCTTCTTGCGCTTGGAGGCCTCGAGGCGCTGGCGCCACAGGCGAAGCTTCGCCGTGGCCTCCGCCCGCTGCTCATCGTTGGACGCGGAGGTCAGAAGGGTCTGCCACTCGTCGATGACGTGCTCGATGTCGTCGTCGTCGGTATCTTCCGGGTCGTACGACTTTTCGAGATACTCGAGGCTGTCGTACTTGTTGGCATCCCACGCGGCCGTGGGCGCCGTGAGGCCCAGCTTCGAAAAGCTAGTGGCAATCACGGCCTGGTCACGGCCAGCCGTAAGCACGTGGCCGAGGCGGACGGCCTCCGAGTAGGTCGGGGCCGCCCCCGCAGTGTTTCCACGACGGACACTCATTTTGCGGTTACCAATCATGTACCTCATACAACCTTATGACCCCTGAATGGGCACTACTCCTCCTCGTCGTATGCCATGTCCCCCCAGCGCATCCCTCCCCATACACCCGCCGCCTGTGCCTCGATGCTAAAGTTTCCCGGCTTGGCCGGGTCATCCGGGGCCTTGGCTTTGCTGGCGTCTCCGTGGTAGACGTAGGCCAGCAGCCGCGACAGCATGCTAGACAGCGGCGGTGCAGCGGCTGCGCCGGACTGGTACGTGTAGCAGCGGTTCTCCATGTACATGACAACCCAGAAGCGGAAAGCGCGTGCAGCCTCGAACTCGTCGTTGAACATACCATAGATCTCGTATGCTGGCGCGCCAGGGGCCGTGTGCGGATTGGGACGTCCATTGATAACGTCCGGGCCCTTATACCGGCTGTAAGTTGGCTTGAGCGCGCGGAAGACGGCCGCCAGCCCGTCGGGGTAGTCCGTGTTGATAGCCTCGAGGCGCGCCTTCAACTGCGACTTGGCCCAAGGGGCAAGGCTCTTGTGCCCAGGAAAGCACCGGGTGGAGGCAAAGTACTGCGCCGCATTGATGAGCGCAACCACATCCTTCGGCAACCACGGCACCAGCTTGACAAAGAACGGGTCGAAGTCGATGGCACGCAGCTCGAGGTTGTTCCACAACGGCTTGGCCTTCTTCTTTCCCGTATACCATGTGCGTTGCACGATGTTGAGCGCCTTCATGTCGCAGTGGAGGATTCCCGCCTCACCCATCTTGTCGAAGAGATCAAAGAGCTGTTCCGTGGCGAGTTCCTTCTGTTTGTCAGTCTCCAGTGACAGCTTGCTCATGTCGCCCTTGAAGGACTCCATGACGACGACCATCTTCTTCCACGGCTGCGTGACAACCTCGCGTCCGCCGCCGTACGTCCCCGTCCATGGGGTGTGCGCATTGTACTCGTCGGTACCGAAGCCGGGTTTGTGTGCGGCAAGCAGCTCGCTCCACGGCGCCGAACGCGTGTACCAGGCGCGCGGTGGCGCAAACTTTGTCGGGTCGTCCGTGGGGTCCCGTGGCTGGTGGATGGCCGGTCGGTGGATGGGGTCGGCAAAGCACTCGTTTGGGTCGCCAGGGTTCATGAGCATGGAGGGTGGGTACGCCCCCAAAGGGATGATGTAGGCGGCAAAGATCTTGGGCCCAATGCCGTGCGACGCGGCGTAGCCAGCTAGCATGAGCTCGCGAATCGAACTCTGGATGCCAAAGGTGTCGTCACTGTCGGCACTGCCATAGGCGATGCGGTAGAGGATGCCGTTTTGCTTGACCGGTGCAAACAGCTTGTTGATGCCCGCCTCCGTGCCCGACAGGCCGTAGGCAACTCGGGTCGGCGGAAGGAAGAGGAAGTGGTCCGGAAGCTCGTCGCCGTCGGTGCGCACCAGGCGATGCGCTGAGTTGAACCCCCCGCTCCCTACCTTGTGGAAGCGTAGGGTCGAGGGCAGGACGTTGAGCTTGGACTCCCACCACCAGACATTGGAGCAGCAGAACTGCTCCGGGAAGAACTGGATGGGCTTGTCCGCACCCATCGAGAACATCACGTTACCTTTGACGACCATGTGATCGTAGACGTGTGTCAGCTGCTTGTCGCCGAAGAAGCCGAGCGACTGTGAGTCCTCGGGGTACACTGCAAACTTGGCCGACACGTACCTTGGAAACGGTTTCCGGACGAAGTGGTCCTCCATGAACCAGCTCTTGCCATTGTACTTGAAGGCGGTCTGAGCCGCGACCTCGTTCTGGTTGTCCGTCAGGAACCCGAACCGTCGCATGCCTAGGGGCACAACCTCGGTTTCCGTGAAGTAGTACTTCTCGCGTTCGCGCACAGACGGGATCATAATCTTGAGCGCCTCGTCAAAGGACGTCTTGTCAAGCTCGAGCTTGGAAGCGTGTTTGAGGTACGCCGTGGTCTTGAGGTAGTTCATAATCGTGTGGAACGCGGATGGGTGTGGCTTCACCATGCGCGCAGCTTTGGACACCGAGGCAATCTGCACCTCCTGCACGGTCTGCCCCGCGGCAGGAGGCGGGTCCGGGTTCTGCGTGGGTGGCTTGAGGCCCGAGTCCTTGTTGGGGATGACCGCCTCCAGCGCCGCTTCAAACTCTTTGTCCGACGTGGACGTCCTCGGGTTGTAGTAGCTGTCGCTCACAGACACGTAAGGCATGCCTTCGAGCCCCTCGTTGAACTTGCTGCGGATGGCAGCCTCCAGCAGCTCTGTCGGCATGACGACAGCGCCGCCATCGGTTGGTGCCAGAGCGGGCGCGACCCCGATGACCTCATCCTCTGTGAAATCTTCCCAATCGGCGCGCAGCTTGGTGAAGCGGCCGTCCTCGCCAGGGGTGTACTCGTTCCGCAATGCACCGAGAAGCCGGTCCAGGATCTCCGGGTCCGGTATAGCCACCGTCGATGCGGACTTTGGCGGCTCGCCCGCAGGGACGTTCTCGCGGGTCAACACGATAGCCAGGCGCAGCACCTTGCTGATAATGAACCCCGCCCGCTGCAGATAGGCTTCCTGTGGGTCTTCGGGGATGGGCTCGAGGCCCGGGTTCCCCGCGGCCACCGACGGAGGCATGACGCCCTCACTCTTTTCGACGATCGTCGGCGGGGCGATGGACAGCTGCTTGTCGGCTTCGTATGTGCCCGGCTGTGCCATTCGCAGGCGCATGTACTCGGCGTAGCTCTCCTCACGGGCCGTCTCCTGTGCCAACGCCACTGGGGCCATCTCACCCGCCGTGTCGTCGCCAGAGGGCGGCGCATTGTAGAGGTACGGACCCACTCCACCGGCGGCCCAGTCGGGGTCCACGATTGGAATGGGCAGCACCCAGCCCGAGACGAAGATGCCGAGCTCCTTGGCGACGCTGACCTCGACGGCCCAGTGCTGGAGCACCTTGTTGCCCATGAAGTTGACAAACAGGTCAAAGCCAACCGACTTGAGCAGCCCCACCGTCGGTGGGTACTGGAGGATGCCCACCTGGTACCATGGCGGGGCCTGCAGTTGATCAGCCCCAAGCCCAAGGGCGACGGCCTGCTGTTGCAGCTGTATCAGAGCTGCGTACCGTGCCGCATCCAGAGGGAGGCCCATGTTGGACTCGCGCAGTATCAGCCACCCCGGTGGGATGTTCTCGACAAGCTCCATCTGGAAGTAGCCTTTGCTAAACCAGGCACGCAGCGTCTGCTCGTTGCTCACGCGCTGGGGGTCGAGCTCTCGGCGATTCTCGGCAAACGCCTTCTGCACGGCGGCGCGCCCCTTGAGCCGCACCTTCTTGACAGCGGCGTCCTGGTCGGACACCCCAGGCCCCTTGCGCATCTCGCGGGCCTTGGTCAGTCGCCGTTCCTTCTTGGCCTGGGTCAGGACGCCCTTCACAGCAGTGTCGTCTCCATGGGGCAGACCAGGCGCACTCGGGGCTACCACTGCCTCCATCGCGTGCAACGATAGTCTGCCTTTG
>Ga0115003_10003720_pt1 | contig 11956 bp, 14 predicted proteins | sample ArcticOcean_MG_C_7_FD_88736 | JGI IMG/M metagenome (GOLD analysis project Ga0115003, IMG submission 88736) | Marine microbial communities from western Arctic Ocean - ArcticOcean_MG_CB11_88 | ecosystem: Environmental > Aquatic > Marine > Oceanic | place: Arctic Ocean: Canada Basin | collected... | reverse complement strand
CCAACAAAATTTGTTCCATCATATTCTATTATAATTTGATAGGTGAACATTATTCAATTATGTCACCTATTTTAAAATTAATTCCTAACAAAAAATCTTCTAACAATAATTTATTTTTACCTTCTTTTTGTATTTCAGTAATCTTTATAGATTTATCCTTACAACCAATTATAAAATTATTATCTAGGATAGTCCCAGCGACTCCTGTTTTATCAAATACAGATGCTTTCCATATTTTGTACCTCGTATTTTTGTATTCAAACCAGGCACCTGGATCTGGATTTAAACCATTAATCTTTCCAATAATATTTTGTGCATTTTCTACCCAATTTACTTTACTTTCATTTTTTTTTATTTTTTTTGCATAAGTAGAATTATCATGATCCTGGTCAATAAATTTATCTTTTTTATTAAAAATATCATCCAAAGCTCCAACAATATGTTCAGAGCTAATTTTTGATAATTTTTCTGAAATTATACCGCTTGTATCAGAAGAATTAATATCAATTTTTATTTTTTTCATAACAGGACCAGAATCTAACTCTTCTTTAATTCTCATTATACTTACACCCGTTTGCTTGTCTAAATTTATGATTGCTCTTTGTATAGGAGCTGCCCCACGCCATTTGGGCAGAAGAGAAGCGTGAATATTTATGAATCCTTTCGTGGGTATATCAAGAAATTTTTTTGAAATTAATTGACCATATGCAACTACAACTACAATATCTGGATTCACTTCCTTAAAAAATTTTAATTCTTCTTCTGTGTTTAGGTTGTTTGGATTTCTTATAACTAATTTTAAATTTTCAGCTTTACTCTGAATTGGCGATATATTTAATTTTTGACCTCGTTTAGATTTTTTTGGAGGCTGAGTGTAAACACATGAAATTTGATATGAGGATTTTGCGAGACTTTCTAATATTGGGACTGAGAACTGGGGTGTTCCCATAAAGATAATTTTATATCGCATTAGTTTAGTTAATCTAAACTACTATTCTTTCTAATACTTTTTTTTGTTTTGAAAGTTTTTTAACAATATAATTTTTTTTCAATTTTGATAAATAATCTATAAATAAAATTCCCTCAAGATGGTCCATTTCATGTTGTATACAAGTCGCCAGGAGTCCCTTTGCTTTTAGCTCTCTTTTTTGACCATTATAATCTAAATAACTTACGTGACATTCATTAGGTCTATCAACTTCAGCAAATTGTCCTGGTACGGATAAACAGCCTTCTTCATACGTAGAATTATTTTTTGATTTTACAATTGCTTTGGGGTTAACAAAACACAGTGGGGTTTTTTCCTCTTTTTTTGATAAATCAATTACTATTACTCTTTTTGGAACCCCTATTTGTATAGCTGCCAAACCAATGCCTGGGGCTTCATACATCGTTTCCAACATATCATCCATTAACTTTCTAATTACTTCATCAACTCTCTCAACTTCCTGGGATATTTGCCTTAAAAAAGGATCTGGTTCAGTTAAAATTTTTCTAATAGTCATTAATCTTAGTATATTAGATTTTACTTCTTTCGGGAAGTGTTGTTGTCAAAATTTTATTACTTATTTTTTTAAAACCTGACTTTATTAATAAATGATTAATAAAATAAATAGTTTGGTCATCCAAATCTAAAATTTCATCTTCACCTATTAATTCTACTATTCTTAGTAAAAGCAAAGCAGTTTCATTATTTTTTCCAAAATTTAATAGCTCTCTTGGGGGGGAATTATTTTTTATGATTTTTTTATCAATAAGCTCAGCAGGAACAGTGATACCATCACTTTCTAATGTCTCAAAAAGCATAGTATCTTTTATGGAGATTTTATATTTTTTATTTTTTTTAATTTTTTTATGAATATTCTTAAGTTCTTTTTCTATCTTAGTTTTTGAAATATCACTTTCCGTGTAAAAGGTTAAAATTCTTGAGGTGTGATAATTTTTATTATTATACTTAATTTTTCCAAGATCTGTATTTTCTTCATAAATAATATTTTCTGCTACTAGTTGCATGTAGGAAGAAGGTATTTTATTTTGATCTAAAGCTTTTAATTCTTTGTCTACGTATTTTTTAGATAAGTTAGATAATTTATCCTTTTTAAATAAATTATTTAACAAGAAGATGTATTTTAGTTTTGTCTCAATATTATCTGACAATAAAACTTTTTGGTACACTAAAGCTCTTCCGTTTAAAGTGTCAAGGGTAGAGTAAACTTCATCAGTGTTTAAGAAATCATTAAAATTAAATTTTATATTTTTATAAATTTCAAAAATATATGAAGCTGGGAAAGATCCGTTATTAGCAGCGATTTCTAAATCTTTAATTTGTTCTTTATTTTCAATATTGTCAATTTTAAACAAATTTGCAGCTGCTAAATATTGCCATATTTTTTTACTCGTTTTGTTGTTCGGAATGTATGTAAAATCTGGAACGGTTATTGAAGATAAATAAAAATTTAATAAGTTGGTATCATCAATTTTATCATCTGGTTTTTCAGTTAAACCTAAAAGATAATTAATCTTATTATTAAAAAATTTATTTGATAATTTTTGTTCCCTTAGTAAATCAAGAATAAGTTGAGCTTCATTTTTTTTATTATTCTTAATAAGACAAATAATTTTAAACTGTTCTAGATATGAATCTTTTACGTCATTGCTAATCAGTGTAATATTTTGGCATGCTTCTCTTAAATTAGCTTTTGTAATATTTTTGTTGACTAAATATCTAATAATTTTTTTTTTATTCGGGAATTCCTGATTTCTATTTAAAAAAGTAGCTATAAGTTCACTTTTGTTATTTCGGATTAGCCAATCTAATTTATAATTTACAAATTCTTCATCGGTCATATTTTGACTTGGAGGTTTAGAAATAGTGAATAAAGTATTTATAAAAATTTCTTCAGTAAAAGAAGAAAGTTTAATTTTATTAATTCTTTCTATTGTGTCCTTAACTTTAGTTCCTTCTGAATTGACCCACATGTCTAAAGTTAAATTATTTTCATTTGGGTCAAATATTCCGTAAACTAAATTTTTGTTAATTTCTGAAAAATTGGTATTGACTTCAATTCCTTTTGCCGAGTCTGTGTTTATGTTAATTTTCGATACCGATTTTTTTAAAGGAATATCTTTTTTTTTAGTAACATTATTCTTTTTGTTTAAATTTTCTTTTTTCCATATATCAACACTGTCTTCAGAAAGAAGAGGTGTGATAAAAACAAAAAGAATTAATAAAAAAGATAATTTTTTATTTAAGTTTAATAATTTCATTAGTAATATTTTTTTTAATTTCTTGCTTTGGAGCTGGAAAATTAAATTTACTAAGTAAAAATAAAGCCAATAAAAAAGCAAAAGCATATAAAAAAAAATGTATTATTTTTTTTTTTGTTGATACTCTGGAGCTAAAACGACTATTGTAATCTAATTGCATAGTTTTTAAATATCTTTAAACTGAATAAATAAGACAAATTTATGATAAATCAAATTATAAATCAGGAATTAATTTGAAAAAAAACCTTACTTTGACCGGAATGATGGGTGTTGGCAAGTCAACTATAGGTAAAGCTGTTTCAAAAGCGCTTTCTATGGAGTTTGTAGATATAGACAAAATTATTGAGAAAAGCCTAAAACTAACTATTCAGAAAATTTTTGCAAGCAAAGGAGAAACCTTTTTTAGAGAAATTGAAGAAAAAGTTACACTTGAGGAAATAAAAAAAAAAAATAGAATTATATCTTTAGGAGGTGGGGCTTTCATGAACGCAAAAATTAGAGATTGTGTTATTTTAAATACCAAAAGTTTTTGGCTTCATTTAAACATAAATCTACTAGAAAAACGACTTGTCGGATCTAAAAAAAGACCTTTGTTAAATAATAAAAACATTAGATTAGATTTAGAAAAAATATACAAAGAAAGAAAAACTACTTACTCACTTGCTAACCACAAGATAGACTGTAATAATTTAAACACAAATTTAATCACGAAAAAAATAATTGCACTGTATGAAAATAACTAAATTAAAAGGAAAAAATTTAAACTCAAGTTATCCTGTAATTATAGGCAAAAATATTTTAAATCAAGTTTCCAACCAAATTAAAAATCTGTGCCCCGGTGCTGAAAAAATTGCCTTAATAGTAGACAAAAATGTTCCAAATAAATTTAAGATTAAATTAAAAAAATATTTAAATAGATACACAGTCTATATATTTGAATATTCCGTTAGTGAAAAATTTAAATCATTTAAAAATACAAATAAGCTTGTAGATAAATGTCTTGCAAATAATTTTAATAGGAATGATGTTTTAATATCATTGGGTGGGGGTATTTTAGGTGACTACTGTGCTTTTGCTGCAAGTATTATAAAAAGAGGTGTCAACTTTATAAACATTCCTACAACTTTATTAGCTCAAGTTGATTCTTCTATCGGTGGGAAAACAGGTGTGAACTCAACATTTGGAAAAAACTTAATTGGGACATTTTACCAACCTAAAATAGTTATTTCCGACGTTGAGTTTTTAAAAAGTTTACCAAAAAGAGAATTGATTTGTGGTTATGCTGAAATTTTAAAGCACTCGTTAATTTTAAAAAATAATTTTTTTAATTGGCTTGAAAATAATTCTAAACAATTGCTAATAAATAGAAATTTAAATTTTCTCAAAAAAGCAATTACTGAAAGTTGCAGGATTAAGATTCATTTTGTTGACAAAGACGTTAATGAAAAAAATATTAGAATGATACTAAACTTCGGCCATACTTTTGCGCATGCAATCGAAGCACAAAATAATTATTCAAAAAAAATAAATCATGGAGAAGCTGTGATTATGGGCATGATGATGGCTACTAAATTATCTTATATAAAAAAATTATGCAGTTTAAATACTCTCAACAAGTTAGAGCAAATTTACAACTCTAATAATTTAAAATATGATATTAAAAAATATTTTAAAAAAAATGAATATAATAAAATTATCGACTATATGAGTGCTGACAAAAAAAATAACGATAAAAAAATTAATTTAATTTTATTAAAAAAAATTGGTCAAACTACACAGCCAAATATGTATAAAATTTCAAAAACTGAATTAAAAAAGGTATTTAATAATATTATTTAATTTTTATTTCCAAAGCATGAATTTTAGTTTTTAGCTCTTCTGCAAGAAGTGACATAACTTTCCTTTGGGCCTCAATTTTATTTAACGAACATAAGTAGGTAGATTCGATTTCAAGTTTTAGATGACGCTTCTCAGAATCAAAGTATCTGTGTTTTTTATGTTGATTGGTATTGTCTATTATTAAAATTTTTTCTACTTTAATATTTTTCTTAATTTTATTTTCTATAAAGCTTAAAAAATCATTCATATAATATCAATTTACTATATAACTACTTTTTTTATATGAAAATTATTTGTGATTGGGAAAATTGTCATCAAATTGGGAGCTATAAAGCTCCGTTAGAAAAAGATAATAGCAAAAAATATAGGTTGTTGTGTTTAGAACATATTAAAATTTTTAATAAAAAATGGAATTATTTTTCCGATATGACAGATCAACAAGTTGAATATTTTGTTAAATCAGATCTAACTTGGCACAAGGCAACAAAAAGTTTTAGCTCTTCTGATAACTTTTTTAATATTCTTTGGAGCAATGCTTTGGAAGACAAACTAAATATTTTTAAATCTGAAAGTTTTAATGAATATAAAAGAACTCAATTAAGTAATACGGATAGAGATGCTTTTGATGCTATGGAACTAAAATATGATGCTAAATGGGAAGAAATTCAAAAGCAATTTAAAACTCTTGTAAAGAAATATCATCCTGATAAAAATGAAGGAAGTAGAAAATTTGAAGAAAAACTAAAAAAAATTACTCTTGCATACAGTCAACTTAAAATGACCATAGGAAAACAAAAATGACAAATTTAACAATGTTTAAAAAGCCAGATATTAAAATATCTGTAAAACAAACTTTTGGTATAGATACTGATATGGAGATAGATGCGTTTTCAAAAAAAAATGAATTTGTTCCAAAAATTGATCAAGACTACAAATTTGATAGGGACACTACTTTAGCCGTACTATCTGGATTTGCATTTAACAAACGTGTCTTGATTCAGGGATACCATGGAACGGGAAAATCTACACACATTGAACAGGTTGCAGCGAGATTGAATTGGCCATGTGTGAGGGTTAATCTAGATAGTCATGTTAGCAGAATAGATCTTATTGGAAAAGATGCGATTGTTTTAAAAGATGGAAAACAAGTTACTGAATTTAAAGAAGGAGTCTTACCTTGGTCAATACAAAATCCAGTTGCGTTAGTGTTTGATGAATATGATGCTGGTAGACCAGATGTAATGTTTGTTATTCAACGGGTGCTTGAAAGTGAAGGAAATTTTACATTACTTGATAAAAATAAAGTTATCAGTCAGCATGATTGTTTTCGTATGTTCGCAACAACTAACACGATAGGTCTTGGTGACACAACTGGACTTTATCATGGAACCCAACAAATTAACCAAGGTCAGATGGATAGATGGAATATTGTGACAACTCTTAACTATTTACCTTTTGAAAAAGAGTTGGAAATAATTTTAGCAAAAAATAAAACTTACAACTCTAAAGAAGGAAAAGAAAAAATATCTAATATGATTAAAGTTGCAGATCTAACAAGAAAAGGTTTTATAAATGGAGATATATCTACTGTTATGAGTCCTAGAACAGTTTTACATTGGGCGGAGAACACTAAAATATTTAATGATCATGGGTATGCTTTCAGGCTAACCTTTTTGAATAAGTGTGACGAGATAGAAAAAAAAATAATTTCTGAGTACTACCAAAGGTGTTTTGCTGAAGATCTTCCCGAATCATCGATCAATGTTACGATTTCCTAGATGGAAAAAAAAACTGAGAAAATAGAAAATTTCAAAAAAGCAATTACTTCTACGATCAAATCGATTATTGGAGATGAACAGGTAGAGGTAATATTTGGCAACGAAGTAAATAAACAAAATAAAAAAACTATCAATCTTCCCATTCTTAAGAATATAAATGATCAGATTGACTATGTAAAAACTAGGGCTTTAGCAGACTCCGAGGCTCTACGGTTAAAATGTTCAGATGTAAATATTTATAATTCTTTTGAGCCTCATGGCAATACTTCAAAACTATTATATGCGGCTGCAGAAAAAATTAGGTATGAGGATATTGGATCGTCGTATTTTAAAGGTGTTAGACAAAATTTAAATTATTTTTACACAATTAAAAGTAAAAAAAAAGCTGAAGATAAAAATAAAGATTATGAATTTGTAGATGCTTTTGAATACTATTTAAGAAGCAATATTTCACAATTTAATAAAAATAAAGAATCAGAAAATAAATATAAAAAATATAAAAAAAAACTAGACGCTAAACTAAAAGACAAGATAGTAGCTCTAAATAATTCACTTTTAGACCAAAAAAAATTTAATGCTTTAATTTCAAAAATAATTTCCCAATTAAAAATAAATGAAAATATAGATTCTGAACAAAAAGCAAATGATCAAAAGGATACTGAAAATTTAGAAAATGAAGCAAAAAACGAAAACAACCAAAGTTCTAAGGATGCTGAAAATAATGAGATGTCTATCGATACTAGTTTACTTAATGTTGATCAATTATCTTCAAAAATTGATAGTGAAATTGAAGTTGATGAGAAAGAGGATTCCCTTAATTCTCCAAATAATAGAAAAGAAGAGAATAAAAATTTTGGGGACTCAAAATATAAATCTTATACTCAAGAATTCGATGAAATTATTTTTGCAGAGGAGTTAGAAAGTGAAGTAGAGCTTTTAAGATTGAGACAGAACTTAGATCAACAGCTTTTAGTTTTAAAGAATTTTATTTCTAAGTTAGCTAATAAACTACAGAGAAAACTATTAGCTAAGCAAAATAGATCGTGGGAGTTTGATCTAGAGGAAGGTTCGATAGACACTTCAAAATTGACAAGAATTATTATAGATCCTCTTAATTCACTTTCTTTTAAAAAAGAAAAAAATATAAAATTTAAAGATACGCTAGTAACTATTCTAATTGATAATTCTGGATCTATGCGAGGAAAACCAATTTCAGTAGCAGCTATATGTGCTGACATTTTAGCAAGAACTTTGGAAAGATGTTCTGTAAAAGTTGAGATCCTAGGCTTTACTACTAAACACTGGAAAGGTGGACAGAGTAGAGAAAAATGGATGAATAATCAAAAACCTTTATTTCCCGGGCGTCTAAATGATTTAAGACATATAGTTTATAAATCTGCGGACACTCTGTGGAGACATTCAAAAAATAATATAGGGTTGATGCTAAAAGAAGGTCTTTTAAAAGAAAATATTGATGGGGAGGCTTTAAGATGGGCTTACAATAAAAGTCTTAAACGAAAAGAAGAAAGAAAAATATTAATGGTTATATCTGATGGTGCACCGGTGGATGATTCTACTTTATCTACAAATGCAAGTGACTTTTTGGAAAACAATTTAAAGCAAACAGTAAAATGGATAGAGAAAAGTTCATCAGTTGAATTATTGGCTATCGGTATTGGCCATGATGTTACAAGATACTACGACAAAGCAATTAAAATTGCCGACGTTCAAGATCTTGGAGATGTAATGATTAATCAATTAACAGATCTATTTAGTGAAGGTAAAAAAAGAACTGTTCACTAAATTAATATTTTAACCAGCAAACTATAATATATTTAAAAAATTTCTTTTTTATTTAGATCACTGATTTTTATAATTAGTATTCTAAAAGGTATTAACATTAAAAAAGCCATTAAAATTTTTACAAATAAGTCTCCAAAAGCAAGGGTTACCCAAGGGATGCCTGTTCCTAAAAATGAAATTGAAAAAAATAAAAACGTATCAATAATTGAACCAAAGATTGATGAGGTTATTGGAGCTACAAACCAAACATTATTTCTGAGTTTTTGAAAAATTTCTATATCTACAAGTTGTGCAACTAGAAAAGCTACACCTGATCCTATGGCTATTCTAATTGATATAACATCTTCAAAATTCGTAGAAATAAAAAGTGTTAATAAAATTCCAAACGTAAAACCAAAATACACTAATTTTCTAGCTTTTTCTTTTCCAAATCTTCTATTTGCTAAGTCAGTAATTAAAAATGTTATGGGATAACTAAACGCACCATAGGTAAGTATATTTTGTAAATTAAATTTATTAATTGGAAATTGTACAAGATAATTTGAAAAAATAATGACTACTCCCATAAAAATTGAGAGTGCTAAAAATAAACTATAATTTGAATTTGAGTGGTTGGGCACTAAGCAGTTACATTAATGCTGATTTTTAATTTTTGAGCTTTTTTAGAAAGTTTTTGTTTTTTTACTGATTTTAAATATTGATCAAAACCGCCTTTAAAATCAACTGATCGTACCGCTGCATTTGTAACTCTTAATGTAATGTTTTTTTTTAATTTATCACTTTGAAAAGTGACTTTTTTTAGGTTGGGCAAAAACCTTCTTTTAGTCTTATTATTAGAATGACTAACGTTGTGACCCTTTAAAGGTGATACTCCTGTAAGTTCGCATCTTTTAGACATAAATAAATTTTGATAGTTATATAATTCTTGTATTTACTATGGTCAAGTTAATATATCTAGATTGACAACGAAACAACCAAATAATATTAGATTTAATGGACTTTTACTTACCTATTGCACAAGTTCAAATCAACATCATTACAATTTTAATTTTAAGCTTTGCTGTTGGTTTTTTATCAGGAATATTTGGTATAGGTGGAGGTGTTTTAATGACTCCTGTTCTTATTTTTTTAGGGATACCGGCAACGTATGCTGTGGCTAATGTTGCCAATACTGTTTTAGGAATATCAGTTTCTGGAGCTACCACACATTGGTATAAAAAAACTTTAGATTATAAAATGGGCTTTATGATTGTGATTGGTGGACTAGCTGGTGCTATTTTAGGAATGCAAATTTTTAAATATCTAAGAGAGATTGGTAATATTAATACAATCATAGCATTGCTTTATGTTTATTTGTTAGTAATTATAGGAACACTTATTTTTGCTGAAGGAGTTAAAGAAGTAACTGCTTTAAAGAAAAAAATAATACTTAAAAAAAAATTGCACACACATTATTGGATTCATGGACTTCCATTTAGAATAAGATTTAGTAAGTCTAAAGTATATGAAAGTGCATTAACGCCAATCATCTTAGGATTTATGGTTGGTTTATTTGCATCTATTATGGGAATTGGTGGAGCCTTTTTAATGGTTCCAGCAATGATTTATTTAATCGGAATGCCAACTAAATTAATTCCAGGGACTTCTTTGTTTGTCACTATTTTTATCACAGGGTTTGTGGTTATAGCACATGCTGTGCAGTTTAAATCTATTGATCTTGTATTGGTTTCTTTTTTATTATTTGGATCAATCATAGGTTTGCATATAGGTTTAAAAATTTCTGAAAAATTAAACGCATCAGAATACAAAGCATTGTTAGCTATTTTATTAATAGTGATTGGAATTTTTATGGGTGTAAAAACATTTATATTCAATAAAGGTCCTGATCTTTTGAGAATCATACCTACACCTGATTTTAATTCTGAATTAACTCTTTTGATAATAAATTTAGCAAAAAACTCACCCGTAATTTATGCTTCTTTATCTGTTGTGTTTGTTGTTTTTTCAGGTTTTATTTTTTCTTACATTAGAGAATTAATTCATCACTTTAGGTATTCAAAAAAAATTAAGAATTAATACCAACAGCCTGTTGAATGTTATTTATTTTTTCTTTTTTTAAAATCCCAATTAATTCTTTTTTGATATTTTTTACTACTCCAGGACCTTTATAAACCATTCCGGTATAGAGCTGAATTACCGTGGCTCCTGCTGCAATTTTTTCGAAAGCACTTTGCCCGCTATCGATGCCTCCAACGCCAATAATAGGTACTCTTCCCTTGTTAGATTTGTAAAAAATTTTAATAAATTTCAATGAAAGTTTTTGTAATGGAAGCCCTGATAGGCCACCTATCTCATTTTTTTTTATGTCAGATAGATTTTCTCTATTTTGATTCGAAGTATTTGTTAGTACTATACCATCAATTTTAAACTTCAATATAAGCTCATTAATATTGCTAATTTCTTCTTCCGTTATATCGGGCGACAGCTTTAAGACTAGTGGACATTTGATTTTTTTATTTTTTTTTAATTCATTAAGTTTGCTTAGAAGGTTAGATAGCAGTTTTTCTTCGTGAAAGTTTCTTAAACCCTCAGTATTTGGTGAAGAGATGTTAATAGTAATATAATTAGCTAGTTTGTTTAGTTTATTAAAACATTCTAGAAAGTCTAACGTCTTATCTTTTGTGTCTTTATTTGGACCTATGTTAATTCCTAAAAAATCTTCAGGCGTATTTTTAGCTAAACGATCTGAAACTATTTCTACACCGTCGTTATTAAAGCCTAGTCTATTGACCATTGCTTTGTCTTTCTCAAGCCTAAATACTCTAGGTTTGGGATTTCCTAATTGCCTTTTTGGTGTAATTGTTCCAACTTCAACAAAGCCAAAACCAAGCTTAAATAAAGAATTGTAAACTTCGGCGCTTTTATCAAAACCAGCTGCTAATCCAATTGGGTTTTTTAATTTTTTTTTAAATAATTCTATATTTAGTATTTCTTCACTCTCAACCCTAAAAAAACTCTTTGGTATAAAATTAAGCTTTAGGGACTTAATTGCTAGATCGTGAGCAGCTTCTGGGTCTAAACCAAAAATATAAGGTCTTAAAAGAGAAAACATTTATTTATTTTTTATTTTTTGATTAATTAATTCAATTGTTTCTTTAACGCCAAAAAAACTTATGAAGAAGCCCATTCTTGGCCCATCCTTACTTCCAAAAAGTACTTCATAAATTAATATAAACCATTCTCTTAATTTTTCTTCGTATCCATTTTCT
>Ga0115003_10003717_pt1 | contig 11957 bp, 21 predicted proteins | sample ArcticOcean_MG_C_7_FD_88736 | JGI IMG/M metagenome (GOLD analysis project Ga0115003, IMG submission 88736) | Marine microbial communities from western Arctic Ocean - ArcticOcean_MG_CB11_88 | ecosystem: Environmental > Aquatic > Marine > Oceanic | place: Arctic Ocean: Canada Basin | collected... | reverse complement strand
TGTTTGTCTGAGAAGTTTAAAGCTAATCACGCTGGACGTGGTAGCCGTAAGGTGATGGACAGGTTACGGCACGACAAGAAAGTTGTTGAGTCTGCTGTCCCTGGGAGAAGCACGTTCAACGCCTCCCTGTACGGTGTAGCGATCATTAACGACGGGTTAGGTGAGGATGTACCTGACGCCCAGATGGATGCCTTAGCGCGCTTCTGTGCGTTTCTTTGCGATGGGCATGGCTGGAACCCTTTAAGCAGAATCTTAGGGCACAAAGAATATACGACACGCAAAATAGATCCAGTGTTCAACATGAAAGCGTTCCGTCATCTTGTTGACACACATACTGTGGGTAAACCTGTGAGGTTATCTCCAACACCTGAGGAAGAGGGGGAAATGATTCCTTTCCCTGGGGTGCTGAGGAAAGGTTCACGTTCATCGGCAGTAAAGTTTGTTCAAACCTGCGTAGGTACTACCAGAGATGGTATTTTTGGGAGAGGCACACGAGCTAAAGTTATTAAGTGGCAGCGGGCACACGGCCTGGCTGCTGATGGCATAGTTGGTCCAGCTACTTGGGCAGCGATGAAGATGAAGAGGACTAAAAAAATTGTTCAACCTACGTTTTATTAAAGACATTGCAGAGCGAGCTATATCAACATTTGTTCAAGCTTGGGGTGCCGCTATGGCTATCCCAGGTCCTAGCCTTATTGATTCTTTGAAGGTAGCTGGTGTAGCTGCTATTATCTGTGTCGGTAAGGCTGTTGCCGCATCTAAAGTGGGAGATCCTGAGTCTGCGTCTATTGGTAAAGGTTAACCCTTAGGGGATGGAATCTTATGACATATCGGCAGTCGGGGATTATATATAGACAACCAAACTTTGCGTACAATAAAAGTGACGCAACTGTTTCGGTTGCTACGATTGCTGCGACTGCTAATCTAGTTTTAACAGCTCGATATACTTATAGACCTAGTGAAAGACCAGGATATGTTGATTATAGATGGCATAAGCCTTACAACAATCCAGGTTTTGTATATAACGAACGAGACAATACTGCACCAGACAATCGTTTATTAAAAATATATAACCAACCTAACGTTAGTTACCGTCAAGCAAAAAGTGTAGGTATATCATTTAAAGTTGTTGGATTTCCTGGATCAATACCTATTGCTACAACAGTAGGTGGTACAGGTTCTATACCTGTAACTATTGTTGCTAATGTTATTGGGTGTACTTCTGAAGTAGCTGGTGCCAGTGGTCCGTTAATAATTAATCTTGACATGGATTTTATAAAAATTCTTGGGCATGTAATTACAAAAGTAGTAATAGACAATGCAACTATTATTTCAAGATTAGTAGATTCAAGTATTGGTATTAGTGCATCTCTTCCTACTATCACATTGTATATAACTACTACAATTATTGTTCCAGACTCAGAAGCTATTGGAGTACAAGCAAACATATATACACCAACAGTTAGAGCAAATTATACAGCGACCCCTAAGATGTCACTAGTTGCTGCACTTGGTGCTATACCAATTCATAGAATGATAGAAGTTCCTATAACAAATAGTGTTCCAACTATTGGACCTAGAGGTTATGCTCCAGCAGCTAATGCTTTAAGACGTTACTATGTACCTGGCCCACGGCAAGGTAATGTATTTATTATTAACAATGCTACTGTGCAAATTGATTATCCTGTAGACACAACAACTATAACCCGTTCAATTTACGGAGCACACAATAGTCCGTTAGACTTAACGGAAACTGAGTACTTGTTACTTGTTGCTGCCGGATATGATTTTAGAATAGGACCAGAAATGAGCACTGTATAATGCCTCTTTATTCATATAGATGTACTGATTGTTCAAATTATTTTGATATTCGACATGGTTTTGACGAAGATAATACTCATGTTTGCAATAACTGCAGAGGAAAGCTTGCTAAATACTATGGCAACGTTGTAGTTGCTGCTTCTTGTATGCCTACACGTTCAAACATAGATTTTGAAGGAACAAAATTAAATGAAAACAATAAAAATAAAGATATGCCAGCTTTCAAACGGCTTGTCCAAAGCGGTGTCCAACCTAATGCAATAAATGGTGCAGCACATTTAGAAAAACATGCTAACCATAAAATGGAAATTGAATCAGGCATTTTATTAAAATCAAACAAAGATGTTTCTGAACTAACATATGGTTTAGGAAAAGATTAATGACTACTACAGCACAACATTGGATAGACCAAACACGTAACATGTTATTGTCAGGTTATGTAGAAGAACTATTAACTTTAACTACACCGCCTGGATCTTTAGCTGCTACAACTATGACTATTACTGGAGCTAATGATTCAGGTATAGTACCAGGAGTAGTAATTGAAATTGGTTCAGAACTATTTTATGTAACTAACGTAGCAGGCACTACAGTATCTGTTATGCGTGGCTACGCAGGTACTACTGCTGTTGTTCATAATGTCGATGACATAGTTAGAGTTTCTCCTAAATTTCCTGAACATAGAATTATAGATGAACTTAATAATGATTTAGCAGATTTGTCTGCACCAGACAATGGTATCTTCGATATGAAAACATTTACGTTTACATATCAAGGCGGAGTAGATGGCTATGAAGTACCTGGCATCACAAATGATCAGCTATCGTCAATCTATCAAGTTACATACGCTGCATTAGGTGTAATAGCAGACGAACCTGAAGTTATCAATTGGAAATTACGACGCAACAGAAACACTTCAGTTTTTACTAGCGGACTTGCTTTAGTTTTGTATTCAGGTGTAACACCTGGCCGTTTAGTAACAGCTATGTACAAATCACCATTGACTCCTATTACATCAAGCACATCAACAAAAATATCAACAGGTTTATCTACAACAGCCTATGATTTACCACCTTTAGGTGCAGCATTATCTTTAATGGTATCTACACCTATTAGACGTGAATTTTTAGATGCACAAGGAAGTTCAAGGCGAGCCGAAGAGGTACCGCCAGGAGCTATTGCAGGTTCAATGCGAGACTTGCGTAGCAAGAGATCTATTCGTCTTGAGTCAGAAGCTTCACGCTTAGCCCAAATGTACCCACAATTATGGCATCGTAACTCTGCTGTAGGAAACACAGGAGTTTTTGCAAACTTAGGTAGACACAGGTGAGTTCTAATCCAGATTTTTTACCAGTCAGATTAAATAATACATCTTATTTAATTGACACAACTCAATACCAAAGAACAACTATACCTGTCTCACGTCAACAGCGTGATAACAGTAAAGAACCTGGTGAAAATACTCTTGACACAACAGGTGCATGGGTACGATCACAAACTGATTGGTCTCAAGGCGCTGGGCAACTTTATTTAGACAACGATGACTCTGATCGTCGAAGATTTTATAGGTCTGAAGGTATTGATGTTTGGACTAAAGGGCAACTTACACTTTTAAATCAAGCCACAAATGTAGTAACAGGCACAACGTTTACTAGCGATGAAATAATTGTTGAACGATTTGGTACTAGTGTGTTTGTTGCTAATGGCACCAACGTATCGTCAACAGGTAACCCCACTGGGTCATCACCAGTTTGGGCTGCTATAACAACAACTGCTGCTGTTAAAGATATGACTAGTGATGGCAGTTTTGTTTATTATGCTCAAGGTTCTGTATTGCAAAGATTAGCTATTGGAAGTTCAGGTGCAGCTACTAATTTTGGTAGCTTAACTCCTGACATAATTCAAATGGCTGCTGGCAGATTAGTTGCTGCTGATGCAAATAATATTTATGAATTAGATTCTGCTGGTGCAAAAGTATCTGGATCTCTTGACTACACTCTTCCGTTTGCTACTAGTACTTGGGTTAGTGTAACAGCAGGTGTTAATGGTATTTATGCAGCAGCTAATACAGATTCAACAGGAACTATATATTTTGTAGGGGTTAACGATACATCAGGTTTACTTAAAACACCTGTAATATCTGGTGCTTTGCCTCGCAATGAATCAATAAACAAAATTCTTAGCTACAATAATTTATTACTTATAGCTACTAGCAAAGGGTTACGTCTTGGATTAATAGATACTTCATCGTCAGGTGTGACGATTGGTCCAGTGATTGATGCATCTAATGTTAATCAACCTTTAGGTGGTGCTGCTCATAGTCTTGAAACAGATGGACAATTTATTTGGTGGGGTAGTGCATACGGTAATACTTATCGTGCAAATCTTTCTACTTTTACAAGTGCTTTAGTTCCTGCTTATGCAGCAGATGTGCGGGCTTTGTCTACAGTTTCTACAAGTTTAGTAAAAAGTATTGTTCGTATTAATGATAAAGTATTTCTTGGTGTAAAAACATCTGGTGTTTCTGTATTAAATCGTGAAGCTTTTGATGAAACTAAAGTACCAACAGGATTTTTAATTGCTGGTGAAGTTACTTGGTCAACAGTTGTATCAAAACTTTTACGTTCAGGTGTAATAGATTTAGATCGTACACAATATGAAAACACTACAATTGAATACAGAGAATCTTTAACTGATTACAATCAGAACTTATATACGTATCAATACGGTGCGCCTTCATCAATAAGTGTTGGATCAATTTCTTTAACTGCAAAAAATAATAATAATCATAGTGCAGTGTTATCTAACATGCTTACTGGAATACCTCAAGTGTTTACGTTTGCTGCTGGAGATAACACATCAATAAACTTTGACATCACAATAAATTTAACTCGTGGTGTTTCTCCAATAACTTCTGCACCTATATTACATGACTGGGCATGCACAGCAGTTGCTGTTCCTGATCGTATCGATGAAATCATAGTGCCTTTAATCTTACAACATTCTGTTACAACAGGTAGAAATACTGGTGCAGCTAAACGTTTTGATAGTAACACACAGTTTACTGAGCTAAGAAACTTAATGGAAACCGGTACATCAATTGAGTATCAAGAAGGTGACCGTCTTGAGACAGTAACAATTGAACGTTTACAAATGACAGCAACAAGACTATCCGACAGCGGTAGCTGGTGGGAAGGTACTCTTATAGCTAGGCTCTTAACTGTACCTAGCTAGGGAGTTTCAATGGCTAAAGTATTATTCTATGATATAGAAACTGCGCCTAATCTTGCGTATGTTTGGGGGCAGTACGACCAGAACGTGGTGCAACAGTACCGTGAGTGGTACCTGATGTGCTTTGCTTACCGCTGGGAGCACCAAAAGAAAACTAAAGTTGTTTCCTTAACGGACTTTGAACTGTACGACGAAGACCCAGAAGACGACAGAGAAGTAGCTCAAGCTCTATGGAACTTGTTCGACGAAGCAGACATCGTAGTAGCACACAACGGCAACCGATTTGACATGCGTAAAGCAAACGCACGGTTTATTGTGCACGGCTTGTCAGCACCTACACCTGTACAACAAATAGATACTTTAAAAGTAGCTCGCAAATACTTTATGTTTAACAGCAACAAACTTGGTGACCTTGGTCAACACCTTAAGCTAGGCAAAAAAGAATCTACTGGCGGCTTCGAGCTATGGGTTGGCTGCATGAAAGGCGAAGAGCAAGCCTGGAAACGTATGATTAAATACGCACGCCAAGACGTAAACCTTTTAATGGAGGTTTACTATAAGCTCCGTCCGTTTATGACTACGCACCCTAACAAAAACTTGATCAACGAAACTGAAGGATCATGCCCTACTTGTTGCGGTACTAACTTAATGAGACGTGGCTACAAACGCAACCGCACTACTTCATACATCGCATTGCAATGCATGGATTGTGGCTCGTACTGTCGTGAAAGATTAAAGTCTAACGAAGTTAATCCTACTGTAGTTTAATAATCTTCTATTGGGTTAGCGTCACGTTCAAAAGACTCAGCTAATTTTTCAGCTTCATCTTTGTCACTAGTCCAATGTTGCATTTTGTTTTCACAAAGAATTGCGTAACCTCCGCAACTCATACCAGCACCAATGTTGACAGGGAATTCTTTAACTGTGTACTTCATGGCATCTCCTAACCATTGCCAACAAGCATATCATCTAACATGCGGATAACAATGCCAATGATGCCAGCCAGCCTCATAAGCCAGCCAAGCAGCAGCCTTAGTAGAAGCAACAGGATCTTTCCTGCGCTCTATATCATCCGGCCCATTAATCTTATCAGCTACCCAACGCCACGTACCTTGCGTAAACTGCCATATACCTGTAGCACCAGTCACTGACCTAGCAGTAAACTTACCTTCGCTTTCACACTCTATAATTCGTGCAGCTAAATCAGTGTCAGGCCCAAAGTAATGTACAACATTTCCTACTTCTATAGCATTTTGAACTGCTGGTCTAACATCTTGATGTTCAATAGGCTCTCCGCCTAAACCAAGTATGTCAACAAGCAGCCATATACAAATCCATTTCATGTTTCCCTTTAAAAATAGAGCGGGAGTTGAAGTGAAAGGAGATAAACCTTCAACCCCCATCACAGGAACCACCCCGCTAGCTCATAAAATCTACCTTACCTACAGATCGCAGATGCTCTCGTACCTTTCGTATGTTTTCGACCCTCTGTTCTTTGGATAAAGAAGGTCCCTCAATAGCACGTACCTCTGGTTCGTTTCGTCGTGCAACGGCTTGGTAAGCCTGGCGAAACTCTGATAATGACGGCCAATATGATTCACTAGTAGCTAAATCCTGTACGGTTTGCATAGCATTGCTATAACCTACCTCGGTCAAAGCGTTATGCCATATTTTTAGTGTTCCATCAGGCATTGTAAAAGATTTGAACCACATTTGCGACATCGTTAGCAAACATTTATCTGCTTCTTCATCAGTCATTCCAACCCACTAACTTATAAGAATAATAGTTTTGTTTAGATAGTTTCTTTTTTTCTATCCCATACCCAAGCGCACGTAACTCACGTAACCTACGCAGCCCTTCGCTACCACCAACAGCTTGGTTACATAACGACGGGCCACCAACCCATTCTCCTTCAGCATTTTGCAACACTTTTAATACTTGAGCTTTACGTCCTGTCAATTTCATTATCTCTCCCTTTAGCTAAGTAAAGTATCCGATTCCCTACGTTGCCGTAATCTAATACGGCTTCGCTCTTTAATTTACGTAACGCAACTTCAAAAGCTGCCTCACTAAACGACCATGTAACAGACAGCGCTTCGTAACACTGATCTAAAGTCCAACCAGCATTAACAGCCACAGTAACAACATGCCTAATTTTTTCAGGCTTAACCATTGGCTTCTGCTCTTGATCTTTCCACCAAGTATTAAGCATCTCTTTAATATCACTGAAAACTATTGGGGTTTCTAGCTTCAGATGTATTAGCTCCCCCATCTTCAATCCTTTCCTTAATAAGTTGTGCAAACTGATGCATCTCCATCACCACATACGCACCACTTGGTCCAAAGTTTCTACGCTTAACTAAAGCCACACCAAAATCTGCTTCAGCATTTTCTCGTTCTTTCTCAGTCTCACGCATGATCATAGATAAAGAAGACAACGCATCTTTCCTGTTTTTGCATTCAAACACAAACTCAGGAAGATACGAGCTAGCTATATCACCTACATCTTTGCTGCCAGACAAGGGCAACCGCATGAAAGACTTAATGTTACCAAATATATAGTCACCTAAATATCTGACACACTCAGTCTCCCAAGCAGTCCCCTTTGCTTTAGCTTTACTCACTTATATCCGGAGGTCTGTAAACCCCATCATAATTATTATTTTCATCATCAAAGTATGATTCAAATCCACTTTGTATTATGTAAGACATAGCTTGCATAATTTTATTGTTAGGATCCATTGAACCATTAGCTGGATGTTGCTCAAAACTTTCAACAAGTTCTAATGCTTTCATTTCAATTTTAGTTTTAAATTCTGTCGGAACTACAAAAGTTATTAAACTTAAATCGTCATTTAAAACAGGAACTATTATTGTGTAAGAACCGTCATCGTATCTTTCATCCATTTAAAATGGCTCCGTTCCATCAGCGAACCCCTTCTTTACAGCTTCAACAGCAGCATCTTCAACTATCTTATCACGAGGCTTACCCTTGGGTGCCCATCTTAACGAAGGGCCAGCTTCATCAGCATAAAGACACATCTTGTTACGTTTCTCACCTTCTTTAGTCTCCCAAGAGTCTTGTTTCATACGGCCATACACCACAACACGCTGACCTTTAGGCAACTCAGCCATCAACTCAGCCATATCACCAAAGAACTTGACATCAAACCAATGAGTCTCTTTTTTGTCATCACGACCTGTAGTCACAGCCACAGGTAAAGTCATGAACGCATTACCTGCGCCTGAATACCTAAGCTCAGGATCTTTTCCAATGTTACCTGCAATAGTTATAGTGCTCATTCCGCACTCTCCTTATCTCGTTTATTTAGTATGTCTGCTAACACATAGTTACCATCATGCTTATGCCACAGATGCAAACCTAATCCGATACGCATAGCACATCTTTTAATACCATCAGAAGCACAGGCTTTTAATCTAGCTCCGTCTGTTTTCCAATTCGACGGGTTCTCACATTCACCCACCTCTTGAATCTTGGTACTTCGTCCATCAATGACAATAGTAAGAGTGCAAATGCACCCAGTAACAGTGCCATCGGCATCACGTACGATATTACCAATCTCAAAATCATAAGGACCACACACTCCTAATAGAAACTGTGTCACTACCCCATGAGGCACATACACAGCACTAAACTTTCCAGGTTTAGTCTCAATGAACCTATCTGTAAACGGTGTAGCTAACTTAGCTAATTGACTCAACTGTATCTCCTTCATCTATGGACGCTATCTCTAGCACCCGACCAACATTCCACTGATGCGTATACGATTCATCACAAAACATTTGATGATCGCAATACTTACACTGCCATTCCATATCATCTTCTTCAGTCGCATGATTAGTCACCCCTTCAGGCAACTCATTATTGATTAAAGAATTAGTAATGATATCTTTCTGCTCAGTTAGCATGTACTCAGTCATCTGACGTACCGTCATACCTGACTCATCTAACACATCATCTAACCCATACAACCACTCATGCATATCACCAGCACGAGCACCATCTTTCCATTTACCTGGTGTCGAGTCAGTACATATATAAACTATATGAATAAACTCACAGCCATCTATACCTAACGCATAGGTAGCTGCTTGCATGATGTGCTCATCTTTAGGACGATCATTTTTTCTAGCTTGACGAAAGCCATAGTTACGCATCGTCTTAATCTCAACAACAGAAACTTGATTATTGTAATCTGTATACACAGCATCAGCATGACCAGAGATCATGTACTCCGGTAGCTCTACCGCTGTCTCAATACTTACATGTTTATATTGCGGGTAATCTAACAACGCTTGCTGCACTTGATCATGCAACGTGTTACCTATCTCACGCGCAACCATATTATTAACGTCACCGTACTTACTGTACGGCACTTTCAAACCATTAAACATTTGCTTACGCAAACAATTACCTATACCACTAGCACGTAAGAAAGACCCATCAGCAGTCGGCTTGTATTCAACCTGACCTTTAATGTTCCAGTCCTCTAACGCAAACTGAATTGAATAACTTCTCACTTGTTCCTTTCGTAACGGTTATTAAGAGAAGAGAAAGCAAATTGCATCCGGCATGGTGGATGTTATAAAACTTTCCCCCCTCTCAAACCCTATTATAGCAGGCTTTCCTCCTTGTTGAAGGCAATTTGTTCATCAGCCCGCATAGCTTCATAATCATCTCGATCGAACTCGATAACATCTTCATCCCAAACATCATCAGGTTCTAACCAACTGTCATAACTCATAGCATCCCCTTATTTTCGTACGAATACAATCTCGTAGTTCTCTAACTCTCTGTTAACAGCTGAAGCTATTTCATCATCAATATCCATATCTTCAGACATAACACCTCTTACAATATCTCTTATCTCATCATGACATGACTCAATTATTGCTGATGCTTCTTCATGCACAGTCTGTCTAGCAGCATCAGTAACATCATCCATGATCGCTGCCATGATGTCATCACCATCTAGCTCAAGATCTACCCTTGAATTTACATAACCTGCCATAACATATCTCCTTTATATTGAAAGCAACTCCGCTGCTTTATTGGTCATTGGTAATTTACCAAACATTACATTTGCCTGATGCGTGGACTGACGCTTGTGCTTGTCACCCTTAATCGTTTTATCTTTCTGTTCCCAAGCTTGCACAGCCATCAACGCACCCCACTTAGTGTTACGAACACCAGCTACATCAGAATCAATATGGAATCTAAAATCAAGAGCCTCAGTATTGTTAATCCAACGAGTAACAGTATTCATTGAATCACCTGCATGTACATGAGGTTCAGGCATTAACTGTTGCTTTAACTGACGCCACTGAGTATTCGAATACTCTTCATTAGCTAACCGTTCAATGTTACGCTTATAAGTTTCTTGTCTATTGAAACTATCAGCCAGTGCTCGAACAGCTTCTTCCATCATCTCAGCAGGCTTACCCATCTTCCTAAACTTATAGACAGGAGTCTTATCAAGCACGTTCCACTGAAATGTATTCGCACACACAACAGCACGAGCCGACTGAGTAGCAAGCAACGGAATCTTTTTGTCATGCCCGTTACCTATATTAAACATCGACTCAACTTTAGACCAGCCAGGTATCTCAATATCATTAGCAAGCTTGAGACTTACATACCCAACCTCACCATTGTTATAAGTACCAAGCGACTCGATACGCTCAACCATCCCTGTGTCATACAAGATCGGCACAATCGTATCAGTCATAAAACTGTGCTGAACTATTTGATAACGATCAGTAACTTCAGCATGTGCAATATGTCGATACGCAGGCTCAACCATTTGTAACACTTGACGATTACCTAAAGCTACATATTCTTTATATGAAGCGTCAAATGCTGCATCGTCACCTATCTGTCCAGCTTTCCGAGCAGCAGCTTCGTCTCGTGTATTACGAAATATGTCTTCTATATACAGCGGACATTTTTCAACCTCAGCCCAATTAAACATTGTTTCAGCTTCATACGGCCAAATATGCCCTACAGTACCTAACTTATGCCAAGGTGTCTCAGCATAATGTGCATGCTCAGCATCCAACTCAGTCATCTTATGTGCCATAACTTATCTCCTTTTGTTTTTTAATAGAACTTCAGGAGGAGGACGCACGGTGTTGGATGTACATCCCCCTCCTTTTCTTACAGCTATTCAGGATATTGTAACAATACTAAATCAAACTACCTCTTTAGGTAGCGATTCCATCTTCCGAATAACCGCGTGCTTGCATAATCTGCGCTCTTGTTAAACAATCATACCTAACTTTAGGCGGCGCAGGTGTATCCGGTACAACATAGACAGGCGCAACACGAGGCCTACCCTGCGACTTAATAGCAGAACTCATACCACGACGACGATACTTACCCATCTTAGTTTTATGAGCAGTAGTACACTTACGGCAACGGCACCCATCATCGTAACTAGCAGCCGACATTCTACACGTCATCGTCGTCTTCTTCCCACCATTCATGTAGTTGCATATCACGGTGTTCGTAATACGTTATTAATAACTCTTGTATTTTATTAATATCTTCATCTGAATCATAATTAATATGCATCAGAACCTCTCGACTTGTCGAATCTCAGGCATATTTTCTAAAGATCTATAATTAGGCCTAAGCTTCACATGCTCAGGACTACCCCAAGCATCCTCCATCCGCACATTACGCTCCTCATCTTCTTCATCCATTACGTCAAGCAACCAATCTAAATCAGTCCGAATGCGTCTTAACAAATCAGCCATAGGCTTAGTCAACCTAGCCCTAGACTCAATGTACCTAGCAATAACCTCTGCACTAACTAACCGCTCTTGAAACGCCACGATAACTCCTTTTAGTTGTGGGGCATCGCTCCCCTTTAGCTCTGAT
>Ga0115003_10003705_pt1 | contig 11972 bp, 7 predicted proteins | sample ArcticOcean_MG_C_7_FD_88736 | JGI IMG/M metagenome (GOLD analysis project Ga0115003, IMG submission 88736) | Marine microbial communities from western Arctic Ocean - ArcticOcean_MG_CB11_88 | ecosystem: Environmental > Aquatic > Marine > Oceanic | place: Arctic Ocean: Canada Basin | collected... | reverse complement strand
CGGTAGCAGACTCACTCGCGGGTGCGTCGGCAACCGTGTCCTGCGACGCCAGCCGCGCATCCACGACCAACAAAATAAACGCAAGCAGTGACGACCCTGCGGCCACCACCACCGAAGCATGATCAGTCAGCCAGACCAACGTCGGCTCAAGAAGCAGCAAAATTTCATCCATGGATCGCGGACGATACCAACGCCCTCCAGCCCCCACACCCAACCCACAAAGAAAGAGGCCCAATCACCAACCACACCCCAAATCCAAGGAACGCGCCCCATAACCCGACGCGACGCACCACTCCATCAAAAACGAAGTATCAGGCTACCGGCATCAACCAGAGGCGAGCCATTCGCCGGAACCCTCTCGTGCGCAGGTCGCGGCCTCTAAAATCACCCGAATTCGCTTCGCGCTAAGTCAACGAAACCGAAACCAACTTACTCACCCCCTTCTGCTCCATCGTCACCCCATACAAGACGTCAGCAACCTCGATCGTCCGCTTGTTATGGGTGATGACCAAGAACTGCGAGTGGGCCGCAAGGTCGGTAATCAGGGTGTTAAAACGTCCAACGTTGGCGTCATCCAGCGCGGCATCGACTTCGTCGAGCAAGAAGAACGGCGACGGACGCACCTGGAACACCGCCATCAGCAGCGCCAAGGCCGTCATCGTCTTCTCACCACCGGAGAGCAGGTTCACGCTCTGGTTCCGCTTTCCGGGTGGCATCGCCATGATTTCCACACCGGCGTCGAGGATGTCCTCACTCTCCGTCAGCGTAAGACTTGCCGTGCCACCACCGAACAGCCGTGGGAAGTTCTCTGAAAAGCGTTTGGCCACGGCGTCGAAGGTTTCGCGGAACTGACGTCGGCTCGTCCGATTGATGCGCGCGATCGCCTCGCGGAGCGACTGGATCGTGCGATCAAGGTCGTCCTTCTGCTCGGACAAAAAGCGGAAGCGTTCGGCGAGTTCTTCGTGTTCTTCGATTGCGCCAAGGTTCACGTCGCCCAGCGACTGAATCTGCTGGCGGAGCTTTTCGAGATGCTCACGGCGCTCTTCGAGGGGGAGCATCGTCATTTCGGCGTTGCGACGCGCATCGCGCCTGGCGTTCCCCCCGCCTTCATCACCTTGAACGGCCGCGGTCTGGGTTTCGGACTCAGCTTCTTCCATAGCCTCGCTCTGTACGGCATTCGGATCTTCAACAGCTTTACCCGCGACCATGATTTCGGGGGCTTCCGTCACTGACGCTTCTTCTACTTCCGCTTCTTCGGGCTCAAGGCTCGGCGGTGTCCAGGCCGAAATGTCGATGTTCCACTTTTCGCGGATCGCTTCGTCCTGGTGTTCAAGGCGCATGCTGTTTTCGCGCGCGGCCAAGTCGGCAGAACTCACCCCCTCGCGCAGCTTTTCGAGGCCGCGCCGCACTTCACGCACTTCGTCCTCGACTGCGCGGACCCGCACCGACTCTTCTTCATATCGCGCTCGCTCGCTTTCACTTGTGACGCGCGCTTCTTCTTCGTTCAACAGTTTCGCTGCAAGGGCTTCTTCGGATGACGCGGTCTGTTCGACCAACCCAACCTTGCGCTCGTCGGCGGTCGCGATCTCTCGCTGCCGGCGCTCGATCCATTCGCCTGTTTCCTGAACAGTCTGATTCGCTCGACTCACGGTTTCCATCAACCTGTTCCGCGTCTCAACGCGGCCACTGTGCGTCACGCGAAGCTCGGTCACCCGGGTATCGAGCTTAGAAACTTCGCGGGACGCCGAGCTGATCTGCAACCCCAGGGCATCGAGAGCCCGCTGCTTAGTTGAACGGTCTTCGCGCAGCGTTTCGACCTGTGTCGCGATCTCCTGGCCTTCGCCGCCCAGAGACTCGCTTTCACTCAAAAGACCACTGCGCTCAGCAACGCGACCCTCTTGGGCTTCGCCGAGGAACTTCACCATTTCGCGCGTGCGATCGAGATCTTTTTCATGGTTCGCCAGGGCGATTGCCGCGGTGTGATGTCGGTTGCGAAAGTTGTCGAGTTCTTCGGTCGCACGCTGCAGTGCCGCCTCAGCCGCCTGGAAGGCCTGTTCTCGCGTTGCCAGCTTGGTCCCAATGCCTGCAACTTCGTCGGTCAACTCGCGCACTTCGCGCACCCGACTCAGCATGCCGGTCCCGGCAGAGTCGCCCCCGCCGCGGATCACACCGTCGGGAGAAAGCACGTCGCCTTCGCGTGTCACGAAAGTCGCCGGGATCTCGCCTTCACCGTAAACGCCAAGCGCTTCAGCGAGATTGTTCACCAGATAGACGTCACCCAACAGGTTCTGAGCAATCGCTGCGTAGTTTTCCTTTGGCCGCACGTATTTGAGAAGCGCTTCGCCCAGGGGAACGGTTCCGCGCGCGGGCGCATGAGTGCTAGGCGCGACAACAAACACACCGCGTCCAGCACCAAGCTCTCGCAACCGCTCGATCGCCCCGACGGCGCCACCCGGGTTGTCGACCACAATCGCTTCAGCGCGCTCCGAAAGCACCGCTTCAACTGCGCGTTCCGCTTGCGCGTCTACTTCGAGGAAATCACGCACCAAGCCGCGGAGACCGTAACGCTCGCGAACCTCGTCTCCACCTTCGATCAAATTCCGTGTCGCTTCGCCGACGTCTTCTCGACGTTCGAGCACTTCTTGCAAGGACGACAAGCGAGCTTTGCGTGTTTCGTGGTGCTCGCGCATTTCGTCGACTTCGAGGCGGGCTCCCTTCAGCCCTTCACCCGCACGTTCGTGAGTCGAGATCGCGGCCTTGAGTTGTTCTTGGAGTTGATCGCGGTCGGCGAGGAGGTTTCGCAAACCTTCTTCGAGGCTGGTCTCTTCTTGACCAGCGCGCTGGGCCTCGGTCTGATGAAGCTCGAGTTCGCGGTCGGCCGTTCGCATGCGCTGCTCGACTTCGGCGCGGCGATCTTCAACAGCCGAAACTCGATCTTCGGCGCGAGCCAGTGACGTAAGGACACCAACGAAAGCTTCGTTGTCCGTTTCCCGCTCGCGTTCGAATTCACGCATCGCCTCTACGGCGACGCGCGCTTCTTCTTCGGCGACGCGAACCGTCTCGCTTTCATTGGCTAGGGACTCTTCGAGCTGCAGCAGTTCGGCCTGAGCTTCCTCGGCCTCACTTTGCGTCGACGCGAGCTGCTCTTGGAGTTGTGTAATTTCTTCATTCCGGCCGCGGTTGCTCTCGTCTAGGCTTTCAGCTTCGCGGCGGTAGAGCTCGATCTGGCCTTCGATTCCCTTGATCTCGCTGCGCAGTGCGTAGAGGGCTTCTGCGCTGCGATTGACGCTCTTTTCCGATTCGGTCAACGTAATGCGCTGCTCTTCGGCGTGGAGTTCTCGCTCACCGACCTTCGTTTCGAGGGCAATGACTTCGTCACGCAACACCCCGAGCTTTCCAAGGGCTTCTTCAACGACGGTGAGCATTTCTTTGCGCTCATCCGACGCGATCGAAAGGTCGAGCACCTTTTGGGTTTCGCGCAGTCGCTTAAAGCGTGCAGCCTTGCGAGCCTGTCGCTCGAGGGACGAGATTTGTCGCTTGATCTCTCCGAGCACGTCGTTCACTCGGTTGAGGTTCGTCTCGGTCGAAGCGATCTTGCTTTCGGCTTCTCGGCGTCGCGCCTTGTACTTGCTGATGCCCGCGGCTTCTTCGATCAAAACCCGCCGCTCGTCTGCCTTCGCGGAGACGATTTCGGCGATGCGGCCCTGCTCCACAATCGTATAGCCGCGCTGCCCGATCCCGCTGTCGCGGAAAAAGTCGTGCACGTCGCGCATGCGGCAAGGCGTCTTATTCAAGGTGTATTCGGACTCGCCAGAACGATAAAGCCGACGGGTGATTTCGATCTCGCTGTAGTCGGAGTAGCCAGCCGGTGCATCGCCGTCAGAACAATCAAAAGTCAGTACCACCTCGGCCATGCCGATCGGCGGGCGGGTTTCGGAGCCCGCAAAGATGACGTCTTCCATCCCCTTGCCACGAAGTCGCTTGGGAGACTGTTCGCCCATCACCCATCGCACCGCGTCGACGACGTTTGATTTGCCGCAGCCGTTGGGACCGACAACCGCAGTCACGCCGTCGTCAAAGGAAAACACGACCTTGTCGACGAAGGATTTGAAACCGTGAACCTGAAGAGACTTGATTCTCAACCGTTGCCCCGTACTAGCGCCATACAACCGGGCTTAGAGCCCGTTTGCGTCGCTAAAGAAAGTGACCAATTCAAAACAAAAAGAAGAAACGATAAAAACGCTGTGGCTGGTAAGAAATGGGGGCGAATCGCTGCAGGTCGAAGCCTTGCCCCACCAAGAGTGTAGAGAATCTCGTTGATTCGCGATCCACACATCAACCTCCTGCCGGGCTCGATTACAAAACAAATCACGCGTTCTGCGCAATAAAGGATGCTTCGAAATCTGGAGAATAAAGAGCCGAACGAAAGGACAGGGGGGATCCCCTTGATACCATCTGAGTTCTCAAAACGCCAAGAAAATGGCTGTTCTGGGACGATCTACATATCGATTACGACGCTGTATATTGAGACAGCGTATTGATCTCAGGCGTTCACCGGAGCGGGGAGTTCGGGGATGATCTCGGTCGGCTCGATCCCTTCGGACTGCAGCCGGTGGAGTTCCGAATAGACACCCCGGAGCGTCAGCAATTCGTCGTGAGTGCCGGACTCGACAAGCTCGCCGCTGCTCAACACATAAATCGTGTCGACGTCGCGAATCGTGGACAGGCGATGCGCGATCGCAATGGCGGTTCGGTCCTGCATCAAAGTATGGATGCCACTCTGAATCAGTCGCTCAGTTTCTGAATCGACCGAGCTGGTCGCTTCGTCGAGGATCAAGATCCGGGAACCGTGGGCGAGCGCACGGGAAAATGAAAGCAACTGTCGCTGGCCGGTTGAAAAGTTACTGCCTCTTTCCCGAACCTCTGTTTGATATCCGTGTGGCAGACGCTCGATGAACCCCGCCGCTTCAACGGCAACCGCAGCCTTCTGCACTTGATCGAAGTCCACGTCTGACCGACCGAGGTCAATGTTGTCCGCGACCGAGCCACTAAAGAGCACGACATCCTGCAGCACCGTGGCGATCCGGCGCCGGAGCACGTGCTGGGGCATTTCGCGTACATCGACGCCGTCGACGAGGATGCGTCCACGTTTCACGTCGTAGAGACGGGTCAGCAGCTTGATGATCGTGGTCTTGCCCGCGCCCGTCGCGCCGACAAACGCCACTTTGCCGTTGGGCTCCACGCGGAAGGAGACGTCCTTTAGGATCCAATCGTCTCCCTGGTACGCGAACCAAACATTTTCGAAGACGACCGAACCTTTTTCGCTGGCCGGCGCCGCGGCACGATTGGCTTCCCACAGACTCGTTTCGGGGTCCAGCACGGCAGGCTCGGTGTCCATTAGCGCTCGCAAGCGCTCGGTCGAAGCCATCGACGACTGCATCACGGAATACTTCGCCGACAAGTCGCGCAGAGGCAAAAAGAAGCGCCGCATCCAGGCCACGAAGACGTAGAGCGTGCCCGCTTGCGCCATCCCGGTGCCCTGCCAGACGATGATCGCCACGGTCAGCCCTTCCGCGGCTTCAACGGCGGCGAAGAGCATCGAGTCGTAATGGATCGATCGCTTCCACGCGTCTCGGTGCGCCCCATTGACTTCGTCGAAGTCGTCGAAGTTTCGCTTTTCGCGGGTGAACAGCTGCACGACTTTGATGCCGGTGATGCTTTCCTGAATGACCGCATTAATGTGCGCAATCTTCACCCGCACCTCGCGGAACGCTTCGCGGATCCGGAGACGAAATACGAACGCCGCCACCATGAAGATCGGTACGACCGTAAAGGTCGCGAGGGCGAGCTTTGCGTCGAGAATAAAGAGCATCGCACCGAAGCCGACCATCTTCCCAACGTCGGTCACAAGCGCGACGATGCCGGCCGAAAACATCTCGGCAACGTTTTCGACATCGTTGGTCACGCGCGTCACCAAACGGCCAACCGGAATGCGGTCAAAGTACCCAAGGTGCAAGCGTTCAAGATGCGAAAAGATTTTGACCCGCAGGTCGCGCATTGCCCGCTGACCTGTCGTCGCCATCACGACCATGTTGATGAACTGAAGTGCCGCCTGAAACAATGAAGCGAGCGCGTACATCAATGCCAGCCAAACCCAGTTGTCTGTGCCCTCCGGCGCAGTCAGCAACGTCTCGATAAAACTCGGGTCGACCATTTGATCGAGGATGTCCACACCCTCGGGCTTCTGCGTGATCGCCTCTCGCTCCGCCACGATGCCATCGAGTCCATGCTTTACGATCCACGCCGGTGCGAGTTCGAGAACGAAGATCGGAACCACGATCGAAATGCTGAGCAGCACCATCCCGATGTACGGCTTTATGTACTGCCACAACCAACCAATCAATTGGCTGTCGTACGCTTTGCCAAGTGCTTCTTCCTGGCTGTCCTCTTGGATATCGGTCATGCGGGCGCTCCGGCCGTCTCGCCGTCGGGCGCTTCGGCGCCGTGCTCGTCTTCGACTTCTTTTTCTTTAAGCAGAACGTAGAGCCCGCCTAAGGCGCTTAGCTCTTCGTGGGTGCCGCGCTCGACGATCTTGCCGCGATCGAGCACGATGATCTGGTCACATTCGGCCACAGTGCTGACTCGGCTGGCAACCACCACGACCGTGAGGCCCACGAAAACGCGCTTCAGTTGCTCCTGGATGGCCGACTCGGTCTGCGCGTCGACGCTCGAGAGCGTGTCGTCGAGAATCAAGATACTTGGGTTCAATGCGAGCGCGCGGGCGAGTGCGGTGCGCTGGCGTTGTCCGCCCGAAAGCATCACTCCGCGTTCACCCACCAAGGTGTTGTACCCGTTTGGAAGGTCGCGAACGTCACCTTCGAGCTGAGCGCGTCCCGCCGCAATGCGGACATGGTCGGGATCGGTCTCAGCCAAGCCGTACGCGATGTTGTCGGCAAGCGACATCGAAAACAGAAACGAATCCTGAGGGACCATCGCAATGGATGAGCGCAAAGCAGTGAGCGGAATCTGGTTGACATCGACGCCGTCGAGAAAGAGATCGCCGTGCTCGACTTCGTAAAGACGCGGAATTAAAGAAGCCAGTGTGCTCTTCCCCGACCCCATTGGCCCCACCACCCCGACGCTTGTGCCGGGGGGCACATGGAGCGAAATGTTTTCGAGCGCATTTTCTGCTGCATCGAGGTCGTAGCGAAAGGAAAGGTTCTTGAATTCGATCTCACCACCAAGCGCATCCACCGGATTTGCATTCGGGGCATCCGCGATCGTCGGCGCAACCGACAACACTTCGTCAATGCGCTGCATCGCAGCCGCGCCACGCTGAACCAAAGCAAACACCCAACCCATGATGAATGTTGGGAAAATCAACTGAAAAATAAAAACAGAGAAGGTAAAGAAGTCTCCGACGTTGATCTCGCCCGCTTTGTAATAGGAACCACCCACGACCAACAAGATGCACATCGCGGCGGCAGGCAGGAGACCTACGATCATCGGCATCCCAGCGTTGACTCGTACCAAGCGCAGCTGGTGGTTGAGCAGATCTTCCGCCGATTTATTGAAGCGAAGCTGCTGTTCTTCTTCCATCGCGTACGCCTTCACGACGGAGATGCCCGCGATCGCTTCTTGCACTTGGTTCGACATGTCGCCTAGGGCGACTTGCGTCGCGAGGGATCGTGCATGGAGCTGAGTTCCGAACACCCGGGCGATCAAGACGAACAGCGGGAACGGGATCATCACGAGCAGCGCCAGCTTCAGGTTGATCGCCGCCATCGCGATAAAGACCGAAGTGAACAGCACCGGGGTCTGCAACACAGACAACATGCCGGGCCCGAGCAGCAGGCGAATGGCGTTTAGGTCATTTACGCAACGACTCATCAAGTCGCCCGTACGCCACTTGAAGTAAAACGACTGCGGGAGCGACTGCAAGTGCGCGAACAAGTCGTTGCGCATTTCATATTCGACTTCGCGCGCGGCGTTGAACACCATCGTCCGCGAGTAGTAACGAAACACCATACGGAACAGAACGACGCCAAATAGAGACGCACAAAGAAAGGTCAGTTCTTCTCTGGGTGCCTTGTCGACTGCAGCCTGAACTGCGTCGCCGGTGAGCACCGGAACCGCCACGAAGCCGGCGATGTATCCCATCGTGGTCACTGCCCATAACGCGTAATAGCGCCAGCTACGCAGGATATAAATAGAAAGGCGGCGGAGCGCATGGCGAACCGATCCGTCTCCCGACACATGAACAACGGGCGCGGTCATCTGCGAAGCCATCCCGCCAAGCGCGTACGATCGACGCCGAGCCGCCAAGCGGTGAATGCAAAAAAATGCGTGACGCTGGTGCGAAGTACGCCGCGATCGAGATAGCGACGCGCAGAAGTCGTCGCGCAATCGGGGAGCAAAGCGAGCCGCCCGTGCTGCTTCATCGCGTGCACGAGGTCGACGTCTTCCATCACCGGAACGTCTGCGATCCCGCCGACCGCCTCAAGCACCGAACGGCGGACAAAGATCGCTTGGTCACCAAACGGAAACTCCAACGCCGCGATACGCATCCGCGCCAACCACTCAACGAGGCGGATCCGTGTGCTTCGTTCTTCAAATTTCAAGCGGAACGCGCCTCCAACTACCCTGGGGTCGTCCAATGCTCCGAGGACCACCTGCGCCCAGCCCGTAGGCAGGCGCGTGTCCGCGTGCAGTAATAGAACGACGTCGCTCTTGGTTGCTTCGATCCCAACCTGAAGCTGCCGAGCGCGGCCGCGTTGGGTGTTCAGTATTCGTGCTCCGGCGCTGCTTGCCCGAGTTTGGGTTTCGTCTTCGCTGCCGCCGTCTACGACGACCACATCGACCACGTTGACCAAATGAGCGGTCGCACCCCCCTCAGGCCCCATTGCGCTCGCCACCACACGTTCGATCGTGCTGGCCTCGTTGAGCGCGGGTATCACCACCGCGATATTCACCGGGGCAGACTAGCATGTCGATCGGCGCGCATTTCGAAACTATCGACACCGTGCCCGCTCTGGGACCAACTTTGGTGGCCGGGGACCGTCCATCGCGAGTTTCGATTGACCGCCGCGGTGCGGTTCACTACCTATGGCGCGTGGCCAATTCCAAACCCTCTGAAACCCCGCCAAGCGAAATCACTGTCGATATCAGCAGTCCGGCAGGCGACGACGCCAACTCCGCTCCCACATACGCGAAAGCAGGCGTAGACCTCGACCACGACGAGTCGTTCATCGACGACGTGAAAGAGATCGTCCGTGGCACAACCCGCCCCGAAGTGCTGTCTTCGATCGGTGGGTTCGCCGGGATGTTCAAGACGCCCGAGCGGTACAAGGACCCGATCTGGGTTGCGGCAACCGATGGGGTTGGAACCAAACTCAGTCTCGCGCGGCAAATCGGCCGTTATGACACGATCGGTATCGACTGCGTCGCTATGGTGGTCAACGACCTCGTGGTCCAAGGTGCCGAACCGATCGTCTTCCTCGACTACCTCGCAATGAGCAAGCTCGACCGCAAGATCGCCTCGGACGCACTGCGCGGCCTCGCCGAAGGCTGCCGCCGCGCCGGATGCGCCCTCCTCGGCGGCGAAACCGCCACCATGCCCGGTGTCTACCGGGACGGTGACCTCGAAGTCGTCGGCTTCAGTGTCGGTGTGGTCGATCGCGACAACATGATCGACGGCTCGTCGATCAGCGAAAGCGACGTGCTCCTCGGCATGGCGTCGAACGGGTTCCACAGCAACGGTTATTCCCTCGTTCGCCATGTGGTCGATCAGGGAATCCAGGCGGGTACGGTCGACCTCTTCGCCGCCAACGAAGCACTCAATACGACCCTGGCAAGCGCGCTGATCGCCCCTACCCGAATCTACGTGAAGCCGATTCTGAATTTAATTCGCGACTTCAAGATCAACGGCATCGTTCATATCACCGGCGGCGGCTTCGACGGCAATATCCCGCGGATCTTGCCCGGCGGTGTTCAGGCTCGACTCGACACAGAATCTTGGACCCGGCCCGGCGTCTACGACTGGATCACGCGCCAAGGCGAGTTGTCCGAGGAAGAGCTGCTACGCGTTTTCAATTGCGGTATCGGCATGGTACTTGTGGTTCCGCGCGACCAGGCCGACGAAATATCGCATCGTCTCGAAGGGCTTGGAGAGCGGTCTTATCGGATCGGCGAGATCGAACGCCGCGAACCTGACGGCCCCTCGTTGATCATCGACCCGGGCTATCTCGCTCAGAAGTGAGTCTCGAACCTCGAACGAATTGAAGAACCACCCCAAGCTCGAAGCCAAGTGAAGACGTCTAACACGTCGAAGACGAGGAATCGGCCATGCCCCTCCCCGTGGTGGCAAAGCAGGACGGAGCCCGCGCGCGACATTGGGACGCGGTGATCCTTGGCAGCAATCTTTCTGCGCTGATCCTCGCGGCACGGCTCGGGATGGCGGGCCACCGGGTGCTTGTCGTCGAAGAAGAGTCCGCCCGCACAGGGTTCCCGGGTTTGCGTGAGCCGTTTTTCATGTCCGGCTCCCGAGATCAGGGCGTGCTCGACAAGAGCCTGCGAGAACTAACTCTCTCGCTCATCGACCGCCGGCGGATCAAAGAAGAAGACGTCGCCCTCCAGCTGGTCGGCAAAAATCTGCGCGTTGACGTAGGCGCTGCAGAGTTGACTGCCGAAGAACTCGTCTCGTGGGGAGTCTGCAAGCCCGAAATCGCACACCAGCTTGTACGCTCAGTTTTCGAAGCTTCGGAAGCCGAGCGCAAAGCCATGCTCGGCAATTCATTGGTGCGGATCGGACGGCGCATTGGCCGCGGCAAGCCGGCCATCGAAGGAAACCACCGCCGCGGTCTTCCCGCCGAAGCCGCCAAAGCGGAACCTACCGTCGCGCGTCTCCTCGAAGCACAGGTCCGCGCCTTGTCGAATCTCGCGACGGCGAAACCCGGCCCCGAATCTCAGGCTCGGCTGCTCGGCTGCGTGCTGCGCGGCGGCGCGGGTTTCCCGGAAGGCCCGCCCTGGCTGCACGAAATTTTGCGCCGGCGTGTCGAGTCGGTGTTCGGCGAATTTCGGACCCTGTCTCGAAAATTTCGCATGGTCACCGTCATGAACCAACCCGGCATTGCGATCCACGGCAATTCCGAAATTTGGGCAGGACGCATGTTGATCGTCGCCTCGCCTCCCACGGCTCTCGCACAAATGATCGAGCCTGGAGATCGCCCCGACTTCTTGCAGCTGAGCCGTACGACCCGTCGGCGCCTATGTGTTCATCTGCGGGTGAAACGAAGCATTGTGCCCGAAGCGATGTCGAACCGAGTTGTGATGATGGACGAGTCGGGCGTCGCGACGCTATCGATCTTTCAGCGCGATCGTGATCCGAAGTTTGTCGACGTCCTCGTGCGCGGGATCGAAAATAATGGCATTGAGCACGCGGTGCAGGAACGGCAGCTCGTCGATCGCGCGCTTGCATTGATGCCTTTTCATGGCGACGAAGTTGAACGCATCCCGATCAAAACGCCCGTTTGGGACGACGACCACTTACTCGAAGATCCAGCCAACAACGCATGCTGGCCCGGAGAACTCGACCTCCGCGTGGACTCAAAACTGCCGATCTACATGCTCGACCGATCGTGGGTTGCGGGTCTCGGCTTTGAGGGCGACATGCTTCTCGGCTTGAGAGCAGGCGAGCTGCTGCAAAAAAACCTTCGCTAGCAAGCTACTTATCGCGCACCCGCAAGACGCGCACTTCGCCAACTGCGGTTGGCGCACCGTACTTCGCCACAAGTGCCGGTTCATATTCGCTGTCGAGCTTACTCTGTGAGTCGAATACCAGAGTATTCACCCCATAGCGATCGATTACCGCGTCGATCCCCGCCATCCCAGCGCCCAGTCGGTATCCCCACCGAAGGCTGTACACCGGTTGGTCAAGCATGGCGTGGAGATGAAACCCTCGAACGGTTGCGAGT
>Ga0115003_10003704_pt1 | contig 11974 bp, 11 predicted proteins | sample ArcticOcean_MG_C_7_FD_88736 | JGI IMG/M metagenome (GOLD analysis project Ga0115003, IMG submission 88736) | Marine microbial communities from western Arctic Ocean - ArcticOcean_MG_CB11_88 | ecosystem: Environmental > Aquatic > Marine > Oceanic | place: Arctic Ocean: Canada Basin | collected... | reverse complement strand
CCAAAAGGTCCAGAATGGCAACAAATGATACAAACAAAAATTGACTTTTTTCAACAGAAAGAAAATAACCACGATAATGATGATGGGACTACAGGATGTCCTTAAATTACGTTGTTAAATTAACCCCTCTATATAATATGAAAAGAATACAACTAAAAGAAACAGAATTAATAAAACTAATATCTAGAGTTATTAATGAAGAAGAAACCGACCCGATTAAAGATGACCACCCAACAGAACCTATCGTAACCTTTCCATTATGTTGTCTGTGGTTCTGTTCGGAGTGTGGTTTTATATGGGGTGGTGGTCAATGGAATCCACCTCCTGGAACAACTGGTACTGCTGGAAAATATGTTAATGTAGCTCCGAATATATCCAACAAGAACAATATAAACCTAAAAGCTAAATCTGGTGGTAATTTCAGAATGGGGGAATCAGATTTAAAAAGAATAGTTAAAAGAGTTATCAATGAACGTAACGCCAACAGAGGAATAGTAGGTGAAAATTGGAAAGATACGTCATGGGAAGATGATGATGGTAAAATTACCATAGGAGATATAACAGACTATATAGGTAATAATATAAGAAATATTAGTGTTAGTGATTTAGAGAATAAATTAGGAGACCAGGTTTCTTCAGTAACACAGGGAGAAGAGAGAATCATGAAAGCTGATTTACAATACCCTATAATATTAGTTCAGAAGGACGGAGAATTTTCTTATGTGTTAGATGGCAACCATAGATTAGCTAAAGCGATAATGACTGGTGAAGAATATATTAAAGCTAAGGTACTATATTTAGACGATAAAAATACTCCAGAAGACTTTAAAAGACTGTTAGGGAGAGAGTAAGTTTTCCTTAATCATATATAAGGTTTAAGTCTTATAACTCCTCTCCCATTACCCCCTTCACTTCGTTCGTGGTCATTCTCTCATTCCCCTATCGGGTCATGTCGTTCATTTAATGGTCGTGAACTTAAAATACTTAAACCCCCTTTAATGGTGTAAGTTATATTTATAGTAAAAACAATACCATGTCAAGAATACAAAGAGAGAAGTTAAGATTAATACAAGAATCTAATAGAAGGTTATTAAAAGAACAAGTAGAAGAAGTTCCAGTCGATGCGGATGGAAACATTATAGACCCATTAGACCCACCACAAGATGAAATGACAAACCCAATTTATCCTGGTAGTCATAATGCTTTAGAGGCAATCCAAGAACTTTTAGAGGTGGTAGGTAGTATGAATAAGGATGCAATTGTGGCTGACCTAACTGGTATAGTAAGTAGGTTCACAGAGTACGATAGGTGGAGAGAAAATAAGGGTTATAATAGTTCCGCTCCAAGACATGGAAAGAATCTATACAAAGGGAAGTAATACCATCCGTTAAGCTGTCTCACAGTTATAGTTAGATTCAATCCATCCATTCCAACCCTCACGACCATACTTTTCGGTCATATCAAATTCCTTCCACATTAGATAACTAAAGAGGGACTCATTAACGGTAATAACAAAATAATCAATCCCGTCAACATTGTTCTCATCCACACCAACGATAACCTTAGATGTAGGAATACCTTGCCATTCACACCAATCTGTAAGGTCACCTTCTAAATCCCCGTAGTAGTCCTCATCGTCAAATATTATATCCATTGTTTTCACAGTAATAAATATAGTAAAAAAAACCTTAAAAAAATATAAAAAAATATTTTCAAACTATAAATACTTCATAGAGAGCACCGTCCCCCCTTATTACCCCCCTAAAAGCCGCTGATAAGAGGGGATACGGCGAGCAGGGGGCAGGGGGGCAGCCCCACGTATACAGTAGGGGGCCCGTCTATACTATCTAGTTGTCCCTGCCGCTCCCCCTTCTATAGAAATAGTTATACCCCCCAGGGGGTTAAGGTTAGTCCACTTAGCCTGGGTCCTATTTAGAATTAGACTAGGTAAGCGTGTACCCATCAGGGCATACCATCCCTCCCACCCTGCAAAGGTACAACTATTTTCTGACATGGCCTAACAATTCACCTGACAATTTGTCCACTACATTTAGTTATGAAAAGTTATTAACATCCCATTGTTAGTAACCTTAGAAAGTTATTAACAATGACAATGTGTCACCCTTAAAATTTGTGTATGTCAATTATTATTCGTACCTTTAGGGTGGATGGGTGGGAGTAGCATCCCTACCCCAGTAGAGGTACATATAAATTGTCCCCTAAAGTCCCCATTAAAATGGTCCTGACAGTGTGTCATGTGGATAACTTGTTAGTAACTATCTGAAATTGTTAATAACTTAGGTCACGGGGCGGGAGCGGGACAATCCCTTCAGCGGCCAGTGACATAATGTCATAGTGATATTAGTTGTGTATTATATAGAGGGAATTGTGGGTAGTAATGTCCTATAGAGGATTACACCCGTGGTAGGTTGTGGTAAAGAGTGGTAATATGTGGGAAATACTATACGATAAATAGAGTATATAATGGTACGTGTATATATAAGTATACAGTACGGAGTAAATGTATAGTATAAGGTATCTAAGAGTCCCTTAAATCGACTATCTTTACCTATCTAAATAAGGGCGTGTGGGAGACTAGTATAACGTTTAAAACGTTTTAATATAAGTCCATTAAAATGGTCTATAAATAACCCCAACCGTTAGAGTTTGTTAGGGTTCTTACCTAGTGTGTTAAGTAATTCATCATGGTGTTCATGACATAGAATTTGTATACCACTATTACCCTTACTATACTTAGGGTTCTTCTTAGTGGTCAATGGTTTACCCATATAACCTAAGTCGTATACTGTCATTTCTTTATTACATACATCACAGTGATGTAATATAATTTCATTAGTCATATTGTTTTCTTTGTATTCGTACCATGATGGGTTTGGTAGTTCTGAGTAGTGGTCCCATAATTCTCTTTCTACTATCTCTGGTACGTTAGTGTTTTCCTTATAGGGACAATTAACACAATTATTGTTACAACAGTATCCTCTACTTAATAAGGTTTCTTTACTGAGTGGTTGATAACCCATTATTTATCTAACCACTTCTTGGCTAGTTTACTCCATATAACTAACCCTATGATTAAACATATTATCTTTATAAAGGATGACCATATATTATAGTCTGGTTCTATTTCGAACATCTATTGTTATTGTGTTTTATATAGGAAGATATTAAAGATATACACTTGGAGTTATACTAGTAAGTGTATTGTTATTATTCTTTATACCGTCCTTTTTGAATTAATCTTTATCTTCGTTAGTAACACCATTACTGGTTTATAGTTTATCTAGTTTTTCATTACTACCGTCCCTTCCTGATTTCTTAATCAGTATGTCCATCTTCTGTTGTAGTTGTTGTATAATATCTTTAGGAGCATCATGAAACTTTGCCTCCTGTAGTTCTACCATACATTCATTTATTTCCTTCAGTCCTTGTTCTATTTCTTTATCCGTCATTTTCTTGTTCTTGTTAGTGTATCCATTATGTATGCTGGTAATATTAGGAATACTAATATTGGCATTAATACTATTATTACTACCGTCACGTTTATTAAGAACCCTAGTATTTCTATGGTTCCGTTAAAGAGTCTCTTTAGTTCCTTCATTCTCTTCCTCTAGTCTTTTTAGTTCATCCTTTGCACCTTGTAGAGACCATCCATCTAATCTTCCCCCTGCGGCAATCTGTTGTTGTAGGAAAAACCTTCTCTTCTCCCTCTCTTTTTCTTTATACTCTTTTCTATTGTAAGCAATAATCTCCTCCTGTGTTGGGTAATTACTCTCTAGTCCTTCGTCCATAATTAAGTCTTGTTTTTCTAAACATAGTTTATCTATATTGGGATAACCTAGTGATACTTGTAGTTCTACCCATTTCTTCCAGTTTTCTCTCATATTGAGACGTTCTATAATAGTGGATTTTTTCTCCCATTTCTTATGTTCTTTATCCCATTCAGGGTCACTATCGTGTTTGTTTCTTAGTTTCATAGTTCTTTGTTTTAAATCTTGAACCTCTTATAAGTTTAGTTATGTTCCCCCTACAATCATTATACAAAATATGCCGGTTAAACTGAACACTATATGGATAAATACTTCTATTATCTTCTTTTATTTCTATCCTTTAGGTGTTTTTTATATGCTTTATTATAACTATTCTCTATGTACATCCAGACTAAGGTTGTTCCTACCATAATCACCACACTAATTATCTCTATTCCGTAGTTATTAATCATCATCCTCGTCTACCCATTCATCTTGTGATATAAAGTATTTGCTCCCATTATTCATAGGTTCATACTTCTTTAGGGGTTTTTCTTTTTCGAAGTCTTCCATATCCTTTATAAATTTCTTGTGATTTCTAATCTTTTCAGTGTCCATTACAACATATCTAGTTAACAACACTGTTACTATCACACATATTACTAATACCATTAAATTAATCATATCTTTATTTTTTTATGTTTGTTCCACACATTAACTGGGTCATTCTTTGACCGTCCACTATCATAATCATTTACGTTCTTCCTGAATCTCTTTTGTGATTCTATTCTACGTCCTTCTGCTAAGGCGTATCTACCTAGAAGTATTGTTACTCCTATAACTACTATTAATATTAGTGTACCCATTATTTATTTTTATGTCTATTCTTTCTACTCTGTTTCTTTCTCTTGTGTGTAGATATCTTACTAGCTTTCTTTTTCTTTGCTCCCATTATTTCTTTTTTATTACTTTACAGGGTTCTCCCCTTACTTCATATTTGTGTCCACTATCTGAGTTTTCTTCCATCATTTCCGTAATCCTAACTACTTCTGATAATTTTGAGATTGACCAGATTTGTGATAAACCATCTGTTAACAGTACGTTTACCTTTTTACCCGTTTTAGGGTTAGTCATTATTTTCATAATATTGTAAGTCATTTCTTTATTTTTTCTACTTGGTTTAATATAAGTACTATTACTAATATAGGGATGAGTAGTATGAATGAGAGTACCGTACTGAATAATGTAATAACTAGTAGAGTAAGAAGTATCACGATTACCAGAATCGTGGTACAAACTTCTGTTATAATATATGGGACTTTCTTCATATTATTCATCTTGTACAAATATACAAATTATTTCCTATTAAAGGTAATCTTTATAGGTTTTATTTACCCTGGTAAACTCACCTATTTTACTTTCATGATGACTTATATTTGGTCCTTCTATCTTAAACCTATTTTCGTGGATTGTAACCATTTTTTTCCGTATCTCTTCGTCCATATTGTTCTTCATTTGGGTTTGAGTGTCGTGTGTCGACTCTTTATGGACATTAATAATGTTTTTAACTTTAATTTGGTGTTTATTAAGGTGGGGGATTTCTGCTGTGAATGTACGTCTTTCCTGTACATATGCACTTACTTTGTAGTCCTCACCATAAAGGTTAAGTAGGGTACATGCCCTATGGTGTCCTCCCATAATACCATAAGACATCTGACCTTTTTTGATTGCCTCATAAACTGTTATGGGTTCCTTTAGACCATTTTTTAATATAGATGACTTTAATTTTTCCCATACACTAGTAGGGTAATCTTGTGAGTGTTCTTCTTGTAGAGTTTTTTCACTTGGTATTATACTAATCTGTTTTAATTGTATTTTTACTAATGGATAGGTTTGCTTATGAGTAATAAAGTACTTGTTTATCCATTTATCGTCAGAATTAAAATCCTTAATAAATAATGTTGCAATTGAAGAATTTAAACCTAAATCATTATTCTCTGACATTCGGCCTCTATCTTTTGTAATCTTTCTTTTAAATTATTTACCAGTTCTAAGTTTTCTTGAGAATACGGTTCTGAAACTGTGGCACTTTTACTTTGTTCTTCTATAGACAACTTAGGAATTCTACTTATTTGATTTTCATTAACCTGGTATTGTTTCATTAACCAGTCATAGTACTCTGCTTTTTTTTCTCTACTCATGTTATTATTCATAATTTTTATTTTAATTATACTAACTTATTTTAATTTGTCTATAGAACTCCGTGGATTCATGTCTTTCGCACCGTGGGTGTAACGTAGTGAAACCCCGTAACGAAGTGGAGAGGGAGAAAACATGATTACATGGTGTTATTGACATTTAAATATCATATACAACTGACCGTCCGGCATCGTCCGACACTCCTCTTTTTAACCTGACTTTCTGTATTGGTATTCTTTTTCCTTCTCTTAATGGTTTGGGTGGAAGTATTACCCATTTATCTTTATAATAATTTTCTGCTTCGTCTTTCCCATATAAACCGAATGTTCTCCGCTAATCTCGTCTTCTACTTCGTAAGTAATGTCTTGTCCTTCGAATGGTCCATCTACTACTACAGCAACGGCATTAGATGGTAATGTGGTATACATATCGTCAATCTCTACGTCCCATACGTATATCCTATCACCTATTTTTAAATCTGGACTTATATTCTCTTTAGTTGTATCCACTAATGATTCGTATAACTCGGGTTTAACAAACATTCTACTATTAACCCATTCTGTTACTATCTCTATAACGATTTGTACGTCATCTTTGTGCAAACCGGCTTCGTTCATTCCGTCTATGGCGTCGTATAGTTCGGCAATTGGTACGAATTTATTCTCTATGTGTGAATATAGTGCCATTTGTTGACCGTCGTACGTTATCTCTCCTTTTGGGTGTGGTTCTATGGCGAAATTATCGTCTAGTATTTTAAATAACTGACCTGTCGTGTCTAATTTTTTATACTCTAAGGGTGTCATCCTATCGTATTGTTCTTGTAGTTCTGGTTCAGTTTCTTTATTATACACATAGTCGTACATGTCATCAGCTAATAATTTACCAAATCCTGAATCACTAGGGTAGTGTACTTTTGCCATATTTCTACTAAAAGCAATATCGTCACCAATCTGAGTAAGTTGTTGTGCGTACTCTGGGTAAAGTTCTGATAAGTATCTACCGATAAATCTACCTTGTGTAGCATGTCCAGAAGGGTAGGAAGGTGAAGAACTGGACTTTAAAGTTTCTGAATTTAATTTTAAACCTTTTGCTTGAGCAATTTGCCAAGGTCTAGGTCTATTATAATGGTACTTTAACTTTAATATAATGGCTTTTACACCTACCATCACCTCTTTTAACTCTTCTTTAGGGTATTCTAAACCTTTAGGTGTTAAGAAACCATTAAAGTGTTTACGTATTTCATCTGTACTATCCACTAAGTTCTTATCGACCGGAATCTCTTCGAGATATCCTATTTCCTCTTCGGTCTTGTCGGATTCGTTTTCTGGTGGTGGCATGTTCATATATCTTTCTAGTGGAAAACCTTTTAAGTCTCCCAAATCTCTATTCATTCTTCTAGTGTGTTTATCTCTTGGTTCGTCCCTATAAACCATATCATCAATATAACCATCATCTTCATGTAATTGTCCAACTTTTTCGTCCTCACCTTTAGGTAGTTTTAACCATTTATCTCTAGTGCCTTTCTGGTACATATTACGTATGGGGTATATACTTCCACCTAACCATTCACCTCCATATAAACCAACAATCTCATCTGCATTGTCTATTTTAACCATATACTTCATACCATTTTCTTTAGCTTGGTCATATTCTAGTACTTCCACTACTGTGGCTATAAAAGTACTTGGTATTCCTTCTTCATAAAAGTCCTCTCCGGATATAGACTGCATTCCTGATATATCCCAAGCCATTATTCTATCACCTACTTCTAAGTCTTGGGACTGTTGGTGTATCTGTTCTGTAATTACCTCCACATTACCAGATTTAACATATTCCTCAAATTCTCCTGGTCCACTAACTTCCATATACTCTAATACTATATCTACCGGTAAGTCCTTAAATAAAACCTCCTCCATATCTAACCTAATGTCATCTTCAACCTTTTCTACGGTGTCTTCATAAAAATTATAACCCTTATTACCAAATCGTGCTGATTCTTCATTAATTTCCCATAATGCCATTTCCGTAATTCCTTCTTCTGTACTAAATGGTATTATGGTGTCACCATTTACCATAATTTCTACGACACAATCATACCCTTCATAAGGATACATTGTAGTTACAATGTATTCGTAATCCCAACTGTCGTGTAGTCCCTCTAATCTTTCTAGTATAATATTATTTAATTCTTCATCACCATAATACTGTTGTAGGTTATCCCAAACTACTCGGAAGTCTCCCTCGTTGTGTGTATCAAAACCAAGTAACTTCATAGTATTTTTTTCCATTGTTGGTCCAAATTTACTCCAATAGTTGAACAGTATGTCAGAGTGTTCTTGTCTTGTAAATATCTTATCAAATTCGCCACTTTCATATTTTATATCTTCTTTAACTATCGATTGATGAATGTATTGATTTATCTCTTTGATATGATAATCCACATCATCCTCACTATTAATATAGAATCTAGGGTTTATCTCTTTGACCACACCATCTATCCATAGACTGTAACTGTAAGGAAAAGGTTTTTCTAACCAAGTTTTTTTATGTTTGTCATCATATTCTTCACCGTTATGTTCTAGGGCAAACCCTAACTTAACTATGTCTTTGTCTAAGTTTTCTATATTATAATTAAATTCATCATGACACTCACCACAATATTCTTCTGCCATCCAATCAGTATTATCTGGATTTTCATTTTCTGGGTCATTTTCCCACCCACCATAACAGTTATACACTATACAATCTAGTACAGGTCTTAAGTCTTTTATTAATTTTTCTCTATGGGTTGTATCTAAATATTTATATAGTGTTTCTGGTGAGACAGTTAACTTAGTATCGTTATGTGTCTCTTTAGAAAATGGTTTAACTTCTCCTGGATTATCCCATTCATACATAACCTCTTGTTCTTTTAATGTTTTGGGGGTTGTCTCCTCCCCATCCACCACATCATAAATGTGACCTAGTCTTCCTTCATCTATACCATACAATTTAAAATATTTTGCCATTATGTACCCATTAATTGAGTGGTTATAATCACCCAATAAATCATATATTTCACTAATAGTTCCTCCATCATAAGGAAGAACATCCAAACCTGGTTCCAAACCCATAAAGACTAAATCATATTTAATCACTGTTGGTTCCTTACCGGGTTCTACATAATCATCATCATAAGTACTAAGAAAGCCAGGCCTTAAACCTTGGAACGCATAAGGTCTAATAACAGTAAATGTTATCTCAGTCGGGATTTTTATAGTTGGAAATAAATTAACTGCCGGCATAGTGACAGTCATACCATCTATCTGGTCTGTGAGTTTTTTGTATTTTAACTCATTATCGGATAGTTGTGCCTCGTGGTTTATAATCTGTTCTTTCCAATCATCCGATAGAAGTCCAAATGGGTTTTTAGACTCTTCTATTTGTTCCTTAGTGTCTATATTGTATTTCACGGGTAATGGTGGACTTAATAAGAATTTTTGATTTAAGTAATCTCTTAACAGATTTTCCACAAACCATTCAGGCACTGGTTTATTATCAGGTTCGTTAGATGCTACTTCAGATACGTACCTTGCAAATTTAAGTTTGTATTTATCCTTAATCATTGACATTAATCCGTCGGATATGAAAAATACCTTACTTAGTGGGTCATCACCTAGAGCAACATCTGGAATGTAATCCCCTTCAGCTACATCCATAGCTTTCAATACCGCTTTACCCCACCAAGATTTATATCCCCCAGTATCTTTAAGTGCTGGAGTGATAATTTTATTGATTGCCCTTGTGGCTGTAACCCCAACAGCAGCTAATAATATCTGTGGAATAAAGAATGGAACTAATCTCCACAAGGATTTAAACACTCCTCTACCAATATCTGCTTTTATCCTTTGGGTGGTGGCTTTTTCTACTAAAGCTTTTAATTGTCCGAAAGTGATGGGACCTTGTTCTTGACAAAATCCTTCTACATTACATATATTATTTGTTACTTCTTTAGATGGTGCTACAAACCCTTTTTCTGGGTCTGTTTTACCTCCTGTATAAATTTCTAGTTCATCTTCATATTTGTCATCTTCTACATTATCCACCAACTCTTCCCATTCCTCTTCCTCACCATCAAAATCTTCGGGCTCTATAGGGTCCGACAATCCTTGACCAAATATATCACTTTGTTCCACCAATAAATTATACGCTAATTTTTTTTGTTCGTTAGTTAGATTAGGGAGTATCGAATTAACTGACGTTAAGAACTCCTCTGGGTTATTTTTAATATAGTCTACAGTATATTGACTAACTTTATTAGGGTCTTTAAATATTCTCCTAATTTTATCTTCAACTCTATCACCTTCTGGGTCATATATAATACTTCGGATATCCTCTTCATTTACAGTAGGGAAGGTAATAATCTTAGGGTCAGTACCTAATACAAATCTAGACTTAACTCTAAGTCCTGTATCACTTTTTCTACTTTGTCCTACAGCACATGCTCTACTTCCAGTGCCTTTACTACAATCACTACTTAGTATTGTACTAATTAAATCTTCCGAACTTAAAACATCATACTGTATTTGTTTATCATTTAAAACATGAGCAAAAATCCATTGGAGTGGTTGTCCATTAGTTGCCTTAAATGATTCTATTAACATTTGTGCTTGATATTGAGTATAGTTGTTCCCTGCAACCATTAAGTCAACTGGAGTTGGTGGTATTTCTTCTTCGGAAAGACCATCGTTTACCATATTTTCTTTTGCGAACTTATACCCTGTTTGTAAACTTCCTGTGTCCCAAGCATCACCTGGATTAGATTGTTTAATAGAATAATAATCACTACCTACTTTAATGTCTTCTTTTCCACCTGCTTTCATTGGTTCTCCGTCGAATAATCCTGCTAACATTCCTTCGAATGCAAAACCTCTTCCCTCTATTCCTTGTTGGAACATTTGACCATATTCTTCAAATCTTATCCTATCTCTAGTTCTTTGAACATCCTGGTCTAAATTTATGTTAGTTCCTGGAGTGTAAAAAGTATCCCATTTCTTTCCATCTTCTGGTTCTTTCCCACCACTCCCAGCTTGGTGGTTTGAACTGTTAAATATATTCTTAATAAAAACTGGTGTTGTTACTTTATCTCTTTGTATTCCTCCTATAGCAATTAAAGCTTTAGTTCTTAAGTCTGTTTCTGACTCTTTCAACTGTTTAGTTTCATCCATCCTAAGGAACTCTGAATTTGTTATTTCAGAATCATATTGTTCCGTAACCACCGTCATCTCTATCTCGTTTTTACCTATTAGTTCTTCGAATGTTCCTGGTTCACTAAACTCAACACTATCTAAATAAGAATTAATAGGTAAGTCCGTTAGAAGGTCTTTTATATCCATTTCTATTGATTCCCTTAAATGGTCATACACCTCATCATATTGACCACCTTCACCTGTTGTTACTTTTTCACCAATGTCCCATAATGATGTATCTGTAATAGTGTGACCGAACTCATCACCTATGTGCGTTGGGAGCATGGTATCTCCATTCACCAATACATCTACAGTTATATCTTCAAGATTTTCTACATAAATACCCCTAACAATATATTCGTATTCCCAACCATCCTGTAACCCTTCTAGTCTTTCTTGGACAATGTTATTTAATTCTTCATCACCATAATACTCTCTTAGGTTGTTCCACACTATATTCAAATCACCAGCTGACTTAACATTAAACCCTATTAACTTTAACTTATCATTATCTAAAGTTGGTCCAACCTTTCTCCAGAAATTGAATAGTAGGTCTTGTGTTTTTTCTGGGTCCCTGTCCGCACTCTCATCCACCCTAAGAAATTCAGTACCTGTTATTTCTGAATCGAACTGTTCATAGTCCACGTCATTCTCTTCTCTAATAATCTCTAACTCATTTTCTTTAACATATGACTCAAAAGTTCCTGGTTTACTAAGGTCCATATAATCTAAATTCATATATACAGGTAAATCTTGTAATAAAACCCCCTCAATATCACT
>Ga0115003_10003701_pt1 | contig 11977 bp, 11 predicted proteins | sample ArcticOcean_MG_C_7_FD_88736 | JGI IMG/M metagenome (GOLD analysis project Ga0115003, IMG submission 88736) | Marine microbial communities from western Arctic Ocean - ArcticOcean_MG_CB11_88 | ecosystem: Environmental > Aquatic > Marine > Oceanic | place: Arctic Ocean: Canada Basin | collected... | reverse complement strand
AATCGAACCCTTACATCCAGCTTGGAAGGCTAGCATTCTACCATTGAATCACACCCGCAATATCCAAACTTTTTAACTCCTTATATCCCTAAATACAACTTTAAGTTTGGTGGAGGGGGAAAGATTCGAACTTTCGAAGCCCGAAGGCAACAGGTTTACAGCCTGCCCCATTTGACCGCTTTGGTACCCCTCCTTAAAACTCAAATTGGGATACCCCTTAACTTAAAAAGTATTTAACAACAAGCGTTTTATATGCTTTTTAAGTTTAAATGCAATAAATCATTTTGCAGTAAAATATGGTAATTATTTGAAAAATAGAGCTTAAATTATGAAAAAAACAACATTTTTAATTGTAGGAAAACACGCAGTAGCAGAGGCACTAAAAAATCCTAAAAGAAAAATAGAAAAGGTATTCGTTACTGAAGATGCGTTAAAAAACTTAAATAGAGAAAACCAATCATTAAACTTGTTGAAAGGCATTAATGTTTTTTATAAATCCAGAAGAGAATTAGATAATTTATGTGGAAGAGATGAAATTGCACATCAAGGGCTAGTTGCTGAGGTAGAACAGTTAGAAGATTTATCTTTAAAAGATTTTGTAAAAGAATCAAAAAAAGAAAATATAAATTTTTTAGCTCTAGAAGAAGTGACGGACCCTAGAAATATTGGTTCAATAATAAGATCTGCTGCATCATTTAATATAGATGGTATAATTGTCAAAGAAAGATCATTCCCATCAAAAAGTAAATTACTCTACAGAAGTGCGAGTGGTGGTGCAGAACATATAAATATATTTAAAGAATCAAATATAAATACATCATTAAAGTATTTAAAATCTCATAATTTCTGGATTAGTGCCTTTGATGTATCGGCAAAAAAAAATTTTACCCATCACGAGTGGAAAGGAAGAAATATTTTACTTTTTGGATCAGAGGGATTTGGAATAAAACACCACACTTTAAAAAATTCAGATTTTCAATTCAAAATAGATATTGATAAAAAAATTGAAAGCTTAAATATATCAAATTCTGTATCGATAGTTTGTCACCATATAAATTATAGTTTAAAAAAAAATAAAAAATGAAAATAACTTATGTAAATAAATTTTTATATTTAATTGGTGCACTTTCATTGTTTGTAAGCTTTTATTTTAATATAGACTCAGCTGGTAGCGGAGGATTTATATCAGACTTCAGAATTACTTGGCCATTAGTTGAACGCCCTTTTAATTTTCATACAGACTTTGACATTAAATTTCCGCTTCACTATCTTATAGCAAGTTTAATATATTTTTTGGTTGGAGATAAAGAGTTGCTAAGAGTAACTTACTGCGTGATTGCTATATTTGCACCTTTTCTTTTTTTTGTTTGTTTAAAAAAAAAATACACCTATATAAATGAAAATAATTTATTTTTATTTTCACTAATTATTTTTCTACTTCCTTCATTTAGATCAGCAGCAATATTTCCTAACACACAAATAACTGGAATTTTTTTTTTCTTAATCTCATTATATTTTTTTTTAAACTGGGAAATCAAAAAAGAATTCAACCATATTAATCGAGATTTATTTTTATTAATTTTTTTTATGGCACTAACTGTTTATGTCAGACAATTGTACGCAATGATTTTTCTATACTTTGTCTTAGTATTCTTTTCAAAACAAAATATAAAAACCTTCATACAATCATGCCTCTTAATTGCTTTTTTTGCATTACCTGGAGTAATATTTGTTTATTTTTGGCCCATGATCCTAAAGGCAACTTTTGATTATAAAATATACAATAGCTTACTTGTTAACTCTTCAATAATTTCATTTTTTTTGATTCCTTTTTTTTCAATAATTTATTTATTTGAAGAAAAAATTAGTTTTAAGAAAAAAGAAATTTTTTTTTTAATCCTTGTAACTGTGTTTGTTTTATTGTGTTCAAATATTTTTGACTATAATTATTTATTAGGTGGTGGTTTTTTTATTAAACTTTCAAAATTAATATTTGGAAATTTATATTTTTTTTATTTAACTTCTATTATTGGTTTCTTGCTTTTGTTTATTCTCTGTCAAGAAAGTCACTTTAACAGCTTGATAATTATAATATTGCTATTTAGTTTTAGCGCGTACATTATTTTCATGAAATATTTTGAGCCGATGTTTATTTTTATATTGTTTTTCTTAATAAAAACAAAGTTTACAGGGTTATTCTTACAAAACAAAAGAAATATATATCTATATCATTTATATTTTTTAATATATTTAACTTCAGGAATAACAAATAGTATTTTTCTATTAACTAAATAAGAATTAAAAATGAAATCTAGATATAAAATATTCAGGTTTATACTCTATCCATTAATATATTTAGCAAATTTTATTCAGAATAATTTTTCAGATTTTTTTACCCCAATGAATATGGGTTCTGTTTCCGAAAAATCTTATGCGGATTTCATAAAAAAAAATTTTAATAAAAATGATTATGTTCTAGACTTTGGGTCTGGAGCTGGATTTCATTCAACTTTATTTGATAAAAATAAATATTTAGGAGTTGAAATTAATAAAAATTTTGTTCTTACCTCAAGAAAAAAATATAAAAATTTTAAATTTAAAGAACTAAATAAAAAATGTTTAAGTGGATACGAAAAAAAAATTACTGCAATTTTTATCAATAATGTTTTACATCATTTAACTGACAGGCAGATAGAAGATACTTTTATTTTTTTTAAAAAAAATTTACGTAACAATACCAAACTTTTTATTATTGAGCCTTTGCTACCTTACACTTTTTTTTCATTAGAGTTTGTCATGAAAGTTCTTGATATAGGTGATAATATAAAAACCAAAGATGGATATTTAAAAATTATTAAAAATTGTTTTTCTGTTAAAAAAACTAGAGTTAGGAATCACAGATTAAGTCATGCGCTAGTTTTAAACGGTTTTTTAAAATAAGTTTGTTCCAATCTAAATAGAACTTGATGATTAACAAATTATATTCTATTAAGTTACATAAGCCCCTTTAGCTCATTTGGTAGAGCAACTGATTTGTAATCAGTAGGTGGTCTGTTCGAATCGGACAAGGGGCACCAAAATTTAAAAATTAATTCTTTCCTTCTCAATTACACGAACGTTTCTAGTCTGTGTCTGAATGTTCATAATGTACTCGCCAATAAAACCTAGCAAGAACACTTGTAACGAAGCTATTAGAAAAAAACCTATGATAAGTGGTGCAATACCTGCATCGAAACGTTCCCAGTCAAATAATTTTCTAAAAAAAAATATTATGGCTACAAGAAAAGATAGAACACTTACGACTAAACCTATGAACGTAACCAATCTGAGAGGTATTTTCGAATGTTTAATAATTCCTAAAACCCCAATATCATAAAGAGTATAAAAGTTATTTTTTGTTTTACCGTGCTCTCTTTTGGGCTGATGAAATGGCATCAATTTTATATCATTAGTTATTTCAGATATTAAACCTCTAAAGTAAGGATAAGGATCGTTAATTTTTCTTATTTCTTCAACTATTGATCTGTCAAATAGTCCTGCTCCTGTTGTGTTCACAAGTAGAGGAAGTTCTGAAATATATTTTATAACTTTGTAAAAAATTGCTCTTAGATATTTCATTTTTTTACCTTCATCTGTACTAACTTTTTGTGCCATAACTACTTTATGACCATTTTCCCATTCTTTTAAATAAGTTGGTATTAAGGAAATCGGATCTTGAAAATCTGAACTCATTAAAATAACAGCATCGCCTGATGCTTGTAAAATTCCATGAACAGGAGACTGAATATGTCCAAAGTTTCTCGAATTAATGATAACTTTTAAATTTTTATCTTTAGAGGCAATTTTTCTTAAAATTGATACGGTTGAATCAGTGGATGAGTTGTCAATAACAATATGTTCGTACTCGTAATCTAATTTACTCATCTCGCCAGATATTAAAAGACATAATTTCTCTATGTTCGATCCTTCATTAAAAGTTGGAGTTATAATACTAATTTTTTTTTTCATAAGAAGTCTTGTTTATCGTTAATTGTAATGCTTTGGTCAAGCTATACTTAATTTTTAGATTTAAGTCATTCTTCGTTTTACTAATATTAGGAATATATTTGTCAATATAATTTGAGTTTATCTTTTTTGATACTATTTTAATTTTTTTATTAAATTGACTCGATACTAGGCTTGCTAGTTTTTTTATTTCGATTGCACGATCAGAACCCACGTTATATATTTTGTGGGTTTTCTTAATATTTATCAATATTTTTACCAACCAATCAACCATGTCATCAGAGTACATGTAGCTACGATACACTAAATTTCTAGATCGTATTATTATTTTTTCTTGACATTGAGCGTCTCTAATAAAATTTCCCAAAATATATTGTTGATTCATTGGAAGCCATGGTCCAATAAACGTAAAACATCTTGCTGTTGAAGATTTAATGTTAAAATTTTTTAAAGCTTTGATTTTACTTTCGGAATAGAGTTTTAATTTAGAATAAATTTTTTTATATATGTTGTCAGAATTATATAAAACTTTACTCTTAATTACCGATCCTGAACTAAGATAAAGTACTCTTGATTCTTTAAGGTTCTTTATTAATTTACAAAAATTGTTGATAGCTCTTTTGTGATCTTTTTGAACTTTTTTTACTTTATTATATTTGTCAACATTTGTAGTTTCAGCAGCATAAATAAATAAATTACTCTTGGGTAGCTTTTTAATTTTACTAATATCTCCGTAAATTATTTTAATTTTTTTAAGATTAAGGTGTTTTGCTTTTGGTGTAACAATTCTATTTCTACAAATGACTGTTAGAGATGTAATTAAATACTTTTTTAACATCCCTCTATTGAAAGAATCTATAAAAGATTTTCCCACAAAACCACTTCCGCCAATAATAGTTAAGTTGTTCAATTTAATTAGATTCGTATTTTTTACTTCTAGCAACAGTCTTGACAGACATGTTACTTGTAAATTCGCTTCTTGATAATAATGGCGAAAGATCTTCAATAGGATTACCAAATTGTAATTTTGGAATAATTTTTTGATCTGACTTTAGTAACACTTCAATAAATTCAGGTTTGTTTGATCGTATTGCTTTTTTTAGAACTTGTTTAATTTTGTTGTTATCTTTAATTAAATTGTAATTAATCCCATATGCTTCTGATACCTTTTTAAAGTTTGGATTTGTTACTCCTGAACTAGGTGTAGTTGCTTCAAATCTTTTATTTAAGTAAAGTTCTTGAAATTGTTTTATTATTCCATATCCATTGTTATTCAAAACTATAATTTTAACAGGTAATTTGTTTGCTACTACAGTTTGTAGCTCCTGGATATTTATTTGTATGCCGCCATCTCCATTTATAGCAACAATTTTAGACTTACTTTTCAATTTTGCCAGAGCTATAGAGGCAGGTAATGCATAACCCATTGGTTGATGTCCAAATCCAGAAAATAACTTTTGTCCTTTTTTAATTTTAAACGCTTGCAGAGCCCAAGTTTGGTTTCCTCCAGCGTCTACTATTATTATAGACTTGTTGTCTAATAGGTCAGACATATATTCGAAAAAAACATACGGATTAACAAATTTTTTTTGATTATAGTATTCTTTTTTGATTATAGGATATTTACTTTTCCAGTCTAAACATTTTTTTAACCATTTTCCCTGTTCTTGATTTTGATAAACTTTTATTTGTTTGTTTAAGTTTTCTAAAAAAACGGAAAGATCCTCGTTAATCTTAAGGTTTATCTTTAACCCTCTTTCCTTTGATAGTTCATTCTTGTCAATATCAACAACTACAACTTTAGAATTTCTGGCAAAAGAACTTGGAGTACCGCCTGTTATTCTTGTGTCCAACCTGCTGCCCAAACAAAGAAGTAAATCGGAATTTTGAACTGTAAAATTAGCACTTCGGCTACCGTAAACACCAACGTTTCCAATATATTTATTGCTGCTATGTTCTATTACATCTACACCACTCCAAGTGGTAACTACTGGTATTTTTAACTTTTTTAAAAGTTGATCCAACTTCTTCTCACTCCTTGAAATCTTTATGCCCCCACCAATTAAAATCACTGGTCTTGATGCTTTTTTTATTAAAGCAATAACTTTTTTTATCTTTGCGTTAAGAATCTTTGTTTTAATTTGTTGCTTAGGTGCCTTGAAGCCAACTAATTTTGATGGATTAATTATAGTTTTTTGAAAATCCATCGGTATGTCAATTACAACTGGGCCAGGCCTTCCAGATTGAGCAATATGACATGCTTTTTCTAAAATATATTTTATCTCATTGGGGTTTTTAAGTTGGTATGAAAATTTTGTAATTGGTTTTGTTATTGAAACAATATCTGTTTCTTGGAAACCAATTTGACGCGTATATTTTGTTCCTGGTTGAGCTCCTAGTTTTTCATGGCTATTAACTTGTCCAGTTATGTGAATAGCTGGAATAGAGTCAAACCACGAGCAGGCTATTCCTGTAATTAAATTTGTTGCTCCCGGTCCCGAAGTAACCATAGTGCAGGATAAATTTGGCTCGAATCTAGAATACGCATCAGCCATTATAGCAGCTGCCTGTTCGTGGGCTACGCAAGTATATTTAATTTTATTATTTCTAGAAAAAGCGTCAATCATAAAAGAAATTGCTCCTCCGGTTAATAAAAAAACATCTTTTATTTTTTTAGAAACTAAAAATTTTAATACATAGTCAGATAAGTTCATTTCTTAAAAAAATTTTTAAGGGTTTGTGCGATAAAAGAAAGTTCTTCTTCTCCTATAGCAGGTTGTATGCCTACCCAAAAAGTATTGGACATAATTAAATCAGTTGTATCAAGTTTACCATGTACCTTAAAGTTTTTAGATAAATAAGCTGGTTGTTTGGTTAAGTTTCCAGCAAATAATAATCTTGTACCAATCTTGTTGTTTGTAAGTTCATTGATTATGTCAGTTCTTTTAAATTTTGAATCTTTTTTTATTGTAATTGGAAAACCAAACCAGGATGGGTCTGAGTTTATTTCCGCTTCTGGCAAAAGAATTTCTTCTTGTAAATCAATTAATTGTTTTTTTAAAAAATTAACATTCTTTTTTCTTTTTTCGATAAAATTTTCAAGATTAGTCAGTTGTCCCACTCCACATGCTGCTTGCATATCGGTAATTTTCATATTAAATCCTATATGTGAATAAATATATTTATGATCGTAGCCATAAGGGAGCTTTCCTAATTGCCATTCAAATCTTTTTTTGCATGTATTCTCAACGCCAGGTTCGCAATAACAATCTCTTCCCCAGTCCCGAAATGATTCAACTATACGCTTAATTCTAAAGTTATTTGTAAAAACTGCCCCACCTTCACCCATAGTAATGTGGTGCGCCGGATAAAAGCTTAAAGTAGCGGCGTCACCGAAAGTTCCCGTATATTGATTGTTGTATTTAGAACCAAGGGCATCACAGTTGTCTTCAATTAACCATAAATTATATTTTTCGCATATTTCTAAAACCTTATTTATGTTAAATGGGTTGCCTAGAGTATGCGCTAACATGATTGCTTTTGTTTTGTTTGTTATAGCTTCCTCAATAAGGTTTTCATTAATATTATAAGTCGGCAATTTTATATCAACAAAAACAGGAATAGCTCCATTTTGGAAAATTGGATTGACTGTTGTCGGAAAACCAGCGGCAACAGAAATTACTTCATCACCAGGCTTAATCGCTCTTTCTTTATGAAGATGAGAAGTGAGTGATGAGAAAGCAATTAAATTGGCTGAAGATCCAGAATTTACAGTAAGTAAATGTTTGGCACCTAAAAATTTTGACAAATTGTCTTGAAACTGTGTGTTAAATCTTCCTGTTGTCAACCAACCATCAAAAGATGCCAAAACCATATTTTTGATTTCTTCGTGACCTACAAGTTTTCCCGAAGGTGGAATTAAGGTTTTACCAGGAATAAAAGCTTCTTTTTTATTTTCGGTTTCTAATGTTTTTTTTACAAAAGATTCAATTTTGTTACTATCTATTGTCATTAAGTTTAATTTACTAAATATTCATTAATTTGTTTCAAACATACATTATAGGCACCTTCTTTTGGAGTCTTTTTGTACCAGTATACTATTTTATCTAAAGAAACATTTATTGGCCATTTTGGTTGCCAGTTAAGATATTTTTTTGATTTATAATTGCTAAGTCTTAACACACTTGTTTCAGGTTTAAAATTTGATTTTTTGTCTTCAAATTTAACTATTTTTAATTTGAAAAATTTATTTAAATAGTCCGTCAAGTATTTTACAGACTTACAGCTAGAAATATTTGGTCCAAAATTCCAGTTTTGTTTTAATTTTTTTATATTTTTACTGTGAATTTTTTGTGCTAAAAGCAAATATCCGTTCAAAGGCTCTAAGACATGTTGCCATGGTCTTACAGAATCAGGATTTCTTAAAAATAATTTCCTATTCATCTTTTCTGATTTTATGAAATCTGGAACAAGTCTATCTAAAGAATAGTCACCACCACCGATTACATTTCCTGCTCTTACAGTTGCGATCATTTTATTTTTATTTCCAAAAAAAGATTTATAATAGGAATTAAATAAAAATTCTACGCAGACTTTTGAAGCACTATAAGGATCTAGACCACCAAGTGTGTCTGTTTCTTTGAAAATTTTATTTTTATTGATGTCATAAACTTTATCAGTTGTGATAATTATACCTGTATTAATTCTTTTTATTTTTTTTATACATTGTAGGACATTTAGTGTACCGCTAAAGTTTACATCAAAAGTGTCTTTAGGATGAATATAGGATAGCCGTACCAATGGCTGGGCCGCTAAATGAAAAATAATATTTGCTTTTGATTTATCAATTTCACGATAAAGTTTTTTATAGTCCCTTACATCTCCAATAATAGATTTTTTTATTTTTTTCCTAAGGTTTGCTAGATTAAACAAATTAGGTGTTGTGTTCGGTTCCAGCGAATAACCGGTAATTTCAGCACCTAGAGATTTTAGAAATATACACAACCAACTGCCTTTAAAACCTGTATGACCTGTAATAAAAACTTTTTTTTTATTCCAAAAGGCTTTATTTATAGGATTAGACATAAATTAACTATTATAGTAAGTCATTAATTTTAGAAAGAAAAATATTTAAAATGAAAGATAACATAAAATTCTTCTTAATAAAACTTTTTGCAATTACAATGGCTGTGATCGTAGTTGTTAATGTAAGCTATAACTTAATTTTGGCTGAACGTATGGAAAAAATAGATCGTATTCTAGATGTGTTTAACCATAAAGAAAAAACATATCTCAAAGATAAGATACACAACGAATTAAATAAGGGGCTACAAAAAACAGAAATAATTAACAGAGAAGATAAGTTAATAATTCTTAAGGTTTATAAAAAAATAAAAAAAGAATTTGAGACATTAGATAAAAATGCAAAATGAGATATTTAATCTAAATAAAAATATAGTTTTAAATTTAAAAAAATTTTTTATTTTATCGTTTTTTATTTATTCAGTTTATTGTGCTTTAAAAATAGGCATACATTGGGATATATTTACTCATTTTGAGAGCGGCAATAATAAACTAAAATATTTCTTTTCACTTGGGTCAATAGACAAAGAAGCTGATACTCCATATCTGTTTCACAGAATTACACCTGGTTTATCGTTTACAATAACCGCGTTTATGGCAAATATTTTTCCAGCAAGATATCAAGTGGAAATTCTTCATTTGTCAAATTTAGCTATTTCTTTTTTAGGAATTTATGGATTAGGAAAATTTGTTAGCTTACTGTTTAACAAAAATATTTCTTTAATTTTTTTGATAATTTTATGTACATATGGAGTTTTTTTTGGTCATTTAGCTGTAAACCCAAAAGACACAGTTGTTGCTACTGCATATTCATGGGCCCTTTATTTGATACTCAAGTACATTAAAAAACAAGATGGGGTTTCACAAAAAAAAATAATTTACTATCTTGGTTTCTTTTTGGCTTTAGGTAGTGGGGTACGGTTGTTATTCGTTACAACACTAGCTCCTGTATTTTTATGGTTAATCTTCGAGATTTTTTTTTTTAAAAAAATTATTAATAATAAATTTTTAATAAAAACTTTTATACTAGATGTAATTAAAACATTTATAGTTTTTTATTTCATACTACTAATTTTTTGGACACACGCTCATTCTAACATTTTTATCAAACCATTTGAAATTTTATTAGAAACATTTAAACCAATGGACGCAGTGGGAGCTGCATATGGACTTTTAAATGGAAACGTATATACAAATATAAATCCTATAAAATCCTATGTTATTATAAATCTTTTTTTTAAACTACCTGAATATATACTGTTATTATATGGATTTTCTATTTTTGTTTTTGTTAAGTATAATTATTTTTTTTTATTAAAATTTAAGGATTTCAATTATAAGCTTTTTTTCATCTTAACAATTTTAATTGGTACAAATTTATTATTTTTTATTTCTCCATACCCTATGTATGATGGAATGAGACTTTTTTTATTCTTTATTCCAATTATTTTTATCATTCCTTCGCTAATACTATTTTTTCTTTTTTCTAACCTTCGTTATACAACTCCCAAAATAATGCTAGGGTTTCTAATTCCACTGATTTTTCTATATTCTTATAATTTTTTTTCGCTTACACCTTTTAACTATATCTATTTAAATAATTTTGTAAAAAATCCCGAGATAAAATTTGAAAATGACTATCTAGGGCTTTCATTAAATGAACTATTTGAAAAGTCTAATTTTATAAACAAGAGAAATACTAGGATAAGTTTTTGTGGTGTTGGCGGCGGACAGATAAAATATTACCTGAAAAAATTTAATTACACTAAAATACTAGTAGTACAGCATAATGAAAATCCAGATTACATTATAATGAGTAATAGAGTTAATTGGTCTGGTCCCGATAATGGACGCACTACATGCATGAACTCTTATAAAGGCAAGATACTTTCTAGTGTTTCAAGAAATAATATTATTTTAACTGCTGTTAAAGAGAATTAGTTAATTTTATTTATTTTCAATTGTTCTTTTTTGATTCTAGTAAACAAACTTCTGTTTGGGTCAAATAATAAATCTAAATTAATTCTCTTATTAACTCTAACAAGTACAGATCGAATATTCTTGATTTCAACATTGTCAGCGACAGCAGAAATTGGTCTTTTTTTAAAGTCTAGGTTTGTGATCCTAATAATTGATTTATTTGATACGGTTTTACCTTTCCACCTTCTTGGTCGAAATGGACTTATTGGTGTAATTGCAAGCTTACCAGAATTTAAAGAAAGTACGGGACCATTTACAGAAAGATTGTAAGCTGTACTTCCGGCTGGTGTTGATATCAGAACACCATCACCTATTAATTTTTTGACAATAATTTTTTTTCCAATTTCTATTTTTATGGATGTTGTCTGTTTACTTTGCCGATAAAAAGATATTTCGTTAATTGCAATTATTTTTTTATTAATATTTTTATTATAAGACATTTCAAGAGGATTAATTCTTGTTTTTTTAGCTTTCAAAATCTTATTTTCTATTTTATTAGTAATATATTTATTCATTAAAAATCCAAATGTGCCACAATTAATTCCATAAAAAGGTTTTTTAAACTTTGAATATTTTTTTAACGTGCTCAGCATAAAGCCATCCCCACCTCCTACTATTATAGCTTGTGAATTTTTTACATTATGATTTTTGTAATTTTTAAAGAGTAGTTTTTTTAATTGTTTTGATTTTTTTGTTTCATCAAAAACAAAATGTAATTTAATCATCATTAATTTGGTGCCCTCGGCCAGACTCGAACTGGCACTCCCAAAGGGCAAGGATTTTAAGTCCTTTGTGTCTACCAATTTCACCACGAGGGCACGTTCTTTCTGTTGTTATCAGTCACTTATATAATACACGATAATTGTTTCATCAAGGAAAGTTTTCCCTTCCCTCAACCTTCCCTCTTTTT
>Ga0115003_10003700_pt1 | contig 11978 bp, 23 predicted proteins | sample ArcticOcean_MG_C_7_FD_88736 | JGI IMG/M metagenome (GOLD analysis project Ga0115003, IMG submission 88736) | Marine microbial communities from western Arctic Ocean - ArcticOcean_MG_CB11_88 | ecosystem: Environmental > Aquatic > Marine > Oceanic | place: Arctic Ocean: Canada Basin | collected... | reverse complement strand
CTTCTTCTTGTCGTTGCCCTTCCTCGTCGTTGTGCTTCTTAACGGGTGGCGACAATTATATTCTAATCTTCTTAACGCCTCTCTATGATTATTTTAATCCTCGTGCATTAGGGGGGGGGATGTCCTAGAGAGGGTTTGTGAATGAGTAGAGAGGGGTTGTTAAGGAACTATCTCCCCTTCCCAGCGACCTACCCTTTCCTTTTCCTCCTTTCTTTCCTTAGACCCTCCCTACGCCCTCCATTTTTTTGCGATTTTACAGACTACCCCTTGTCTGATATATTTTTTATATAAAAAGTATTGTTTTTCAATATAGTTGATGTATCTTCGTGTTATTATTAACCCAAAATTTAGTATGATGACTAAAAGTATTATGACTATGGAGAGAGGAACCTCTGAAAACCTCTTCCGCAATTGTTCTGAAATAATAGAACGTTACAAAGGTGTGAAATGCAATGAGCGTATTTGGTACAAAAAGAGGGATGCCTCTTGGAGTTGTCAAGTTTACTCTGCCGATATTAAGTCTCCAATTTGCGATATGGGGCAAGGCTGGGATATTTTCTCATCTGTTGAAAACTTTAGGCTTAATTTACTTCGTTATTTTGACGAAGAGTTAAAACCAGCAAGTAGCTTTGTTAATCTTTATGAGATTACATTAATACTTGACCGAAGAGATGATGTTATAAGGAACAAAGTTGGAGCCGTTGTTGAGTCTAATAAGACTATTGATGACGATGTTACAAAGAAGTTTTTGTCTCATCCAGAAGTTAACGAGTTGGCAGAGGGTCTGTCGTCTTTGCTTAAAAAGTTTGAGGCTTTGTGTGAGAAACAAGGAGTTGAAGTATAATTTTTAAAAAATATAGTAATGGCTAAAGAATTAATAGTAGAGTTCCGAAGGGAGCTGGTAAGAGGTATTTCTAAAATGAATGATGATACTTTTTATACCAAATTAGAAATAAAACAATTTATAGATAAATGCTATGGAGAAGCAAAAGATAGAGCAAGAGCAGAGGAAGATACTATTGAGGATGTCGAATAGGCATTACGATATAGTTAAATCTGAATCTCAACGTATGAACATTAGCGTTACCGCAATGTTAAATTTTATTATTAGTGATTTTGTTAAACGCCTAAAATTAAACGATGATGGCAAATGAAAACCAAGTAGCAAATGCTACGAACACTGGCGATAAGCCTAAGTATGACCAACCCTTTACTATGGAGGAGTCTCAAATTATGATTTTTAAAAACGACAGAAAAACTGCCGATAAGCAACCCGACTATTGGGGCAAAGCTATCGTTGGGGGAGTCGAAAAAAGAATCGGACTTTGGCTCAAGGACTCCCAGACTGGAGGTAAATTTTTTAGTGGAAACATTCGGGACTATGTACCCAATGCAGAAACGGAAGATAAACCAAAAGACGATGTTCCTTTTTAGTAATAGTTAGTCTTTTTTTAATGTAAATTTGGGGGAGGTGTTTTTTAACGCACTCCCCCTTTTTTAAACCTAAATTTTTAAAATATGAGTATGCAGAAGATGGTGGCTAACCGATTGTTAAAAGGTTGGCTTAAAAAAATAGATTTAGAAGAGGGAGAATTGAGGTCGTCATTAATGATGTATGAGGAGGATGGTAAAACCCACTTAGTAAGCGTCACTTTAAGGCTAAACGCAGATGGTAAGGTTGAGGTTGCTAGGGTAATACAGAACATTAATATTGATGACGTTCTTTAATTATGCCTCCCAATACAACAGAAAGATACTATACAAGGAGATTATCTTCGCAACGTACCTATCGGGGTAGCGATGGTAGGTTCATAAGTAGCGAGGAGGGTATTAGGCGAGGCGTTACTCCCGTTACCTCTCGTTTCTATGTGTATAGAGACAACCAAGGAAGGAGGCGAAGCAAGAGTTTTGTTAAAAGGCAAAGGCGAAGGGTTATTACTCTTACGCAAACTGGCGAGTTGCTTAGGAGAGAGAGTTCTGAAATAACGAGGAGAGTTGCGGAGGTTGTTCCTTCTCCTAGTTTCCAGACGATACAATCCCAAAGGTTTCGCGCTATTTTAAACGATGCGGTTAGCAGACGAAAAACTATTGGCGTACAATTTAACGATGATTTATACGTTTTAAATGATTCGCAAATAGGAGATTTAGAGAGGTTTTTCACCGAGATAGAGTATGAATACATACGTTTGTTTCAAACTATACTGGGTGGGAGTCTTGTCTTGCAATTACTACACGCTGAGGGTGCAAATGGAGAGGTTTTCGATTTCGATTCCCTTACTACTGCCCCCACAGATTTTGATGATGATGAGTTAAATGATGCCAATGCTGAGTTTAGACGAGGAGTCTCCTCTAGTTGGCGTAGATATTTTGGATGATGAAAAGTAAGAAGGCGGTTACACTACACTACCAGCTAGGAAATGAAAGAGAATTTTTAAAAAAAGTATTTAAGGACAACAAAAAAGTTACTATTTATAGAACCAATTACTCTATGAAGGTTGTCACGGAAAGGAGGAGCTATATGTTTTCCAATAAATCCACTTCTAAAAAGGCTTTTGGGGGTTACAATAAAATTTTAAAAGATATTAAATCTAGGAATTTAGCTACTCCAGACTTAGACGCAAGTGATGTAAAGTATTGGTGGTTTTCAGACATAGAAAAATACCCCAAAGACTTTTACTCCGTAGATATTAATTCTGCATACCCTACTTGTTTAAGGAATGTTGGAGCTATTAGCGAGGAGACATACGACTATTTACAAAACAAGCTACCCAAGATAGATAGGTTGAGGTGTGTTGGTATGTTGGCTACTCAAAAAGGTGTTTTTCACTACGAGGAGGGTGAACTTATAGATTTTGAAGTTGACAAGTCAGATACGTCGGGATGGTTTTTTCTTTGTTGTATGATTACGGGTCAGATAATGGACTTGTGTAAACAAAGGTATTCAGATAAGGTTCTTTACTACTGGGTTGATGGTATTGCTTTAAAAGGCGACCCAACAGATTGTTTGATGTATATTGAGTATTTAGGCTATCAATCAAAAGTAGAAACAATAACTGAATGTAGGAAAAAAGATAATTGGTTAATATATTTAAAGGATGGTAAGAAAAAATACTTACATTTGCCTAAGAAAGTTGAAGTAAATGATGATGAACTACGAAGATTTCTTGTACACGGTAACCCTGAGTGATGACTCTTACTCTGGACTAATTTTAAAAGTTTCTGAATATTATAGAAACGAAAAACAAGTTCTAGACGTTTTGACCAGCGATTTTGTTTCGGACAGATTTTCTAAAAAAGTGTATTATTTTGCGGTATTAAAAAGGGGCAACAATCAAATTAATGATGCTACCCCTTTCCTTGATGATGAAGATGGCGTATAGCCACAACACAAAGATGATGAATGATATTTTAAAAAAAGAGATGATATGTATATCAAAACTCTTCCCTAATTCTTTTGCTTTTTTTTCATTAAGCTCTAATGATGAGCTAAGTCTAGAAAACAGACTCCAAGAGTGGTTTGATAATGAAGGGTTGGAGTTTTGCGTATTGTATGACTTGTCTTTGGGTTTTAAATACGACATACACTACTCTTTAGAGTCTGAAAATAGGGTTTTTAAAAGCCAACCCAACCACACAGATTTTGCTTCTTGTTTAAAAGAGGGTGTTTCGGAGTGTTTTAAAACTTTAGAGTATAAGTTTAGTCCAAAGATGCCTCTTGATTCCACGTATTTAGACGCTATTACTATTGGCGCGGTAAAAAGAGATACCCAGCGAAAGTTTTTTAAAACAGATAAAGGCAAAAGATTAATTAATAAAAAAAATAAAAAGTTAGATGAAGAAAAATAAACAGATTAAACCAACCTTGGCGGTAAAGCTAAAAGAGTTGGCGATATGTACGCCAAGTAGAGATGGTATGTTTCCTATAAACTTTGTTAGTACGGCTGAGTCTATTTTAAAAGATGTTCCAGAAGGTTGGGATATAAAATATTCTCTTGTTAGAGGTACGAGTGATATAGTTAATGCACGAAACGCTTTTTTTAATAAATGGTATTACGAATCCGATACAACTGCAATGTTATTTTTAGATTCTGACGTAGGTTTTCGTGGGTCGGATTTAAAAAAACTTCTTGAGTATAGCGAAATAGATGGGGTAGATTTTATTGGTGGTAACTACACTAAAAAAGTCATTGAGTTGCCAAAAGTATTACAGATTGCTAGTAAGTGGAAAACTCCAGAAATAGATATGAAAGAGTTAATATCTGCTTCGGCTTCCTATGTTAGTACGGGTAAGCATATTTTATACGAAGATGGAAAGTTTGAGGGTTTGTGTGAAATAGATGGAATAGGAATGGGTTGTTTTTTAATAACCAGAAAAACGGCTAATAAATTAATGTCGTGGGCGAGTGAAAATATGCAAAAAACTAAGTTTACTACTTTTGGTGATGCTTGTTCTGGATATGCTCTCTTTAATCCCGTATCTAGTTCAGAGGGAAACTACGGGGAGGACTACTCTTTTTGTATGAGGGTTAAAGAGGCTGGTTTATCTATTTTTTGTGACCCAAAAATGGAGTTTAGTCACACGGGTAATTGGGATTTCTTTGGTAAGTTTTCACACGCCTTAGATTATTTTAAAAAAGAAAAAATAACAGAGGTTAATATGGACGCAAATAAGTGGAGTGATAATAAGACAGAACAATTAAAGAAATAATGGCTAAAAAATTAAAGGATAAAGGTGTTGATAATACACCAAACAACGATTTAGACAATAAGGCTGGGGCAAAGAGTGTAGATACACCTAATACCAGTAAGGGGGTTAAAGAGGCTGACACGCCCTCTTTCCTTGATAGTGACTCCATTGATATAGGTGCATCTCTTACGTCTATTTTAAACGTTCCTACGGAGACAATAACGACAGAAAAAACTGACGAAGATAAAAGGGATGTTTTAGAGGGTTTTGGTTCTCCAGAACCTTCTCAAGATAAGGAAGGTAAAGGTGGGGGTGATTTCGACGACTTTACAAATTTAGGAGGTGGAGAGGATAGTCCTTTTTTTGAAGATAACGAGCTACTTGCTCAAATCGGAATTGAGCTAATTGATATGATGATGTGTTATGGTGCGATGGCTATTGCTAAAGACTTTGACAACGAAGATAAATATGCAATTAAAGATAAGAGGAAGAAAAAGTTAGAAGAGCCTTTACGAAAGATTTTAGAAAACCGAGAGGTTAAAACTTCGCCAGAGTTAGTTTTTGCGTTTATGATGATTGTCACTTATTCGCCAGTTATGATAACTGCGGTTCAAGAAAGAAGAGAAAAAAATAACGCTAAAAAACAACCGACTGCAAATCCAGCTCCTTCTCAAAGGTCTGTAATAACAAACCCCACTACCGACAACCCATCTGTTATGCCCTCTTCTAAAGATGACGTAGAAGTTGGCAATAAAGACGACGATGCTTTAAGTAAAATGTTGGCTGGTATGCAACCAAAAAGAAAGTCTGGAAGACCCGTTGGAAGTACAGATTTAAAACCTAGAAAAAACCTTGACGATAACGAGAGAGAGAGACAAATAGAAAAAGCTAAGGCTTTAAGAAAGGATGGGTGGAGCTTTGCAAGGGTAGGCAAGGAGTTGGGCGTTAGCGAGGGTACTGCTACTCGTTGGATAAGAAGTACAAAATGAAAAAGGAGGTTATTTCATACTTCATAAGGTGGCTTAATTATTACCACATAAGTGATGATGGAACAAAAAAAGTTATGGAGAAGGTTGAAGAACTTTTTAAAACTTACGACGAGGTTATACAATCAAAAGTAACGGGAGAATGGAAAACACAAAGAAAGAATTTAAACAAGAAAGACTAAGCCTATGTAAAAGTTGCCCTCAAGTAAAATATACTTGGGGTATTGGGTTAACTTGTGGAGACTATATGCGCCCTATCTCTGGGGTTAGTTGTGGTTGTAAACTTACGTGGAAGTGTGCGTTAAAGAATCAAGAGTGTCCTCAAGGTATTTGGGGCAAAGTTGAGAAAGAAACAAAAAAGAAAATTTTAAAAAAATGAATACAGAAAATATGCACTCTTTATACTGGGACAAAACAACCCATCTAAAGTTTGAGTCATTAATGGCTAATTTTAAAGAAAAATTTGGTTACGATGCTGAGATTTCTAAAATGCGTAACAAAAATTTAGAATACCATCTAAACGTAATGTGTGCTTTTTTAAAAAGTCTTAAAGGAGACAAGCTCCGAGTTTTAGAAATTGGGGCATACACGGGACAATCTACACTTATATTTTCTCATTATTTTAAACAAGTAGAGTCTGTCGACCCTTTTGGTAAAACAAACGAGTTGTCAGACATTGACGATTTAGACGAAAAAAACCCTAGCAAAGATGACGAGTCAGACATTAGGGTTAAATTTGAAAAGTCACACGATATAATCAAGTTTATTTTTAAAAACAATGTAGTGGAATTGCAAAGCAACCTTACTCACCACGAAATGACCTCGGACGATTTCTTTTTAAAATATGACGACCAAAAAAAGTTTGATTTTATTTACATAGATGGCGACCACAGATATTCTCAACAAATGAGAGACTATACAAATGCTTTTAAATTTTTATCTAGTGATGGTGTTGTTGGGGGTCACGACTTTAGCTGGGAAAGTACCCAAAAGGTTATTAGAGATTTGGGTTTTAAAGATAAACCTCTAGTTCACTTTATGGACGATAGTTTTTTAATTATTCCAGAGAAATTACTTTAAAAAATGTCAGAGGAAAAAACAGAAGAAAGAGAAGAGGAGGCAAGAGAAGAGGCTACCGAACCTAAAAAAGAAGAGCCACAACAAAACACAACAAAAGTTAGGCAAGTTTTGTTTTTTATTATAGTGGGGACGAATGGAACGGGAAAAACCACCTTAACAAGAAAACTTATAGCAAATAGAAAAACTTTAGTTCTAGACCCCGATGGTTTAGAGTGGAGCAACCTCCCAACAATTAGTATTGATGAAGTTGCTCTTTTAAAAGAAGGTAAGTCTGCGAGAATTATAGCTCCAGAGCCAAAAGAAATAGTAGAACTTGTAAATTACAGAAACGGAAACCTTGTTTTGGATGATTGTAGGTACTATGTTAGAAGTAGAATCGAAGAGGGAGTTAGGCAATTGCTAGTAAGACGACGACAAAAAGATGTTGATATTTTTGCCGTTGCTCATTCTTTAAACGAAGTTCCTCCTACCTTTTGGACTTTTGCTACCCATTTGGTTCTTTTTAAAATAAAAGACAACCCCCAGCGTTTAAAGCAAAATATACCTAAATTTAAAGAATTAACCGACATACACATACCAGAAATTAATTCTCACGAAAACCATCATTACTTTCGTGTCATACCTTTGTAATATGGAAAATAATTTAAACTTTGATAGTGACGAGTATTTTGGGTTAGGTCAAACTGCTTTTATTGTTAAGCTTCAAAACCCTTCGGTTGCGGAATCTCTCAGGTTGCTTTTTGATGTTGGAGGTTTGAACAAATTGCTTTTAAATATAGGAAATTTAAAATATCCTACCCCAGCTACTTCTGTTGGTAGCACAATAAGTTTAGAGTCTTTGGGTAAAACAACGATAGCAAACCCAATAAAGATAAAAAATATCTTATATCGTGTAACAAGTGGCAATTCAATAGACCAGTTCGGGAAACAACCCTTTGATTTTGTTACCTCAAACATAGATGGTCAAATTTTTAGAGGTGGCGATGTACAACCAAACTTTTTAAAAAGAAACTGGTTGTTTACAAACAACGAAATGGTAGAGATACAAGGTGATTTAACTATTGATTCAACTACGGGTCTTATTATTGGTCTGGAACCACAGACGAATATTGAGTGCACCTTTATCTTAAAGTAAATTAAAAATGATATACTTTTAAAAGTTTTTATTTTGAATTTTAAGCATATACTTGCGGTGTGTCAAAAAGAACACATTTTTAAAAATATTTCAAAATAAAGAATATGAAAGTAGTAAATCCCGATGGAGTAAGTGCCTTTACTTGCACACTCGTCAACTCCTCAACATCCGCTAGTGCAACACACCGACTCTTTGATGCTACGGGCATTGTCGCGGCGGTAACTGGCACAACTCACGTAACAACTGCAACCTACACAATAGGTACAACAGTTGCTACTATGAATAACACAACTTATGGAAATCCGATTGTATTGTCAGGATTTAACTATCAAGTTTCTGGAGACAATTCTCAATTTGCAAATAACTTCGATATTATTCGTTGTTCGATAGATGGTCGTCAAGTGACTCATCCCAATATCATACAAAAAGCAAGACGTAACACGCAGTTTGACAGCAAGTTACTTACAATTCAAGAGCGAGTTGTAGTAGATGCACAAACCGCAATTCAAATTGTAGTTGGAGCTTCCCAAACTGTAACTTTAACCTTCTTCGTAGAAGGATTTTTAAAAGGATAATTAAAAACTCTACAATATGAGTCACGATTTAATGGTCATAGACCAACTAAAGTCAGACCCATCTTTTGCAGTAGAGTTTCTTTTGGATAACAACCCTTCGGAGATTCAGGCTCATCTTTCGGGTCTGAATCTCTTAACGGGTTTTCCTCAAGAAAGTACACGCCAAAGTTTATTGGCAGATATTTACTCCATTGATGATGCTGGAACTATTAAAGAGGTACTTGCCGTACCTTATATTAACGAAAAAGAAAACTATACTGGTGGCTACGAACAACAACTATCCGTAGAGGGTAGTGCGGTAGGTGGCGACCAAAAAGCTCTTACTTTCGGTATGGTTTTGGTCAATGGTATTGCGTCTATTGGTAATTCTATTACGAATTATTTAATCTCAAACAACGAAGTTGAAATTACCGAGCTAAACGCTGAGGCTTTAGATGCTCAGATTGAAGCTGAAAGGCAAAGAGTTTTAGCTGAAGAGGCAAGGATGAACAGAGCGAAAATATTTGGTTTCCCTCCTAGTTTGTTTTTAGCATTAATAGGCTCTGTAACTATAATTTCGGTTTTTGCTATGATAGCTTTAAGAAAAAAATAAATTTTAAAAAAATGGCAAGTACACCAGACCAACAATATTTTACAGATACAAAAACCATAGGTGACCCAGAACAATGTTGTCTTTCAGTAGGGGGCGTTGTTGATGGGATAACTTCAGAGTGCATATATCCGCAATTTGAAAATACCGCACTACCTCTTACGGAGGCGTGTCGAGTAGCAGAAGAAATTGCAGAGGATTTGCCGAGTGATGGAAGTGGTTGGCAGTTGCCTGAGTGGAACCAAAGTGGATTTGATGCTTTAATCGGCTCTTTTGGTAGCATTTGGGATATTTTTAAACCTACCCCAGACGCTCCCCCAACGGGAGGTGGAGGTATACCTCCAGATGGTTCGCCACCACCACCACCAGCAAATGATACGGCAAAATATGTTATGATAGGGGGCGGTGTCCTTCTTTTAGTTGTTGCCGTAATTTTATTAACAAGAAAAAAATAATTAATTTTAAATATATAATACAATGGAAAATTTACTTTCAAGAAACAACCTAATGATGGGCGCAGTTCTCATCACTTTGTACTTAGTGTGGAAATCAACAAAGCCTATGACTCCTAGTCTTCCACCCGAAACTGCGTAAATATGGAAAAGAAACAAAAACAAATCCTTATAGGGGTAGGCGTTCTTGTTCTTTTGTACTACTTAACAAGACCGAAGGCTCCAACACCTTCAGAACAAGCCGACGATGGCAATGATTTGGAAGATACTCTCGCTAGTGGTGGGGGTTCGGGTGGTGGTACAGAATCAAATCCTACATACCAGCCAACGGGTGACGATTCTTCGGATAGTCAGTCACAAGACCCAACAAGTCCTATTTTGGATTACAAGCCAAGTGGTAGAAAACCCTCTGTTCCTTTGGTTGGTGACTTAATGAGTGGAAGTAGTGGTAAACCTTCTATCGGTAAACCATCTCAAACGAATGTGTCTAATAGAAGACCAACAAGCGTTATAGGTTCTGCGTCTAAGTCTAGAGTAGTTCGTGGTTTACCAAAACCAACGGGAGGGGGTAGTTATTTTAAATAATTAAAAAATATGAGTTACGCAGTCGCTATAAGTCAATTTTCTAAGTCAAAAGGAGGCAAAGCTACTATCAAAATTTTGGTAGGTGCTTTGGTTTTATTGGTTGCTTATCTTGTTTTAAAAAAAGTATTTGAAGGAATCGGAGAAGGTTTTGGTAATTTTTTTGATAGCAGAACTTTAAGGCAAGTTGTTGATGGAACACCAACATTAGATGGTACGGAGATGGTGGGTTCTTTTAAACCTCAAGCAAAACAAATAGCTGACCAATGTGAAGATGCGATGGCATTTAGTTGGGGAGGGAATTGGACGACTGACGAAAAAGCTCTTTTTGCAACTATTATAGATTTAAACGGGGCGCAACTCAAACAAGTTTATGAGCAATTTGGAATTAGGGGAGGAGACGATTTGTTTACTTGGTACAAAGAAGATTTAGGCGACTCTTTAATCTATATGTCGAACCCAACAAATTGGGGCATTACAGAGGAGCAACTTACGGCTCATATGGGGGAAAGAACGGGTAATATAAGAGAGAGGCAACTTATGGCTAATATTTGGGAGAAGTCAGGTTTAATTACTGGATTATAAATTTTTAAAAAATGGCAAATTGGGGATTCGCATATCAAGGCGTTGATTTTTCTTTCAACAATATTAGAGAACAAGCCTCTGATATTATGCCGTATGGAACAGATTTAACATACGGAAATTGTGGGATTTTTGATAGCGACTCTCCAACTCCTGACGAGATTTATAAGCGTACAAATATGCGCGTTCAAGATAGAGGTTGGCACTTTGGGGAGAACGGAATAAGCATTTGGCAAAACAATATTGTAGACTTTAACGCTATGTCTATCCAACAAATGGACTTGGGTAACTTTAACGATGTAGAGTCAAATTATCAACTAATAGCGAACCAACTTATACTTCTTAAAGTCTCGCTAGGGATGGCTAGAATGAATATTTTGCAGTATGCTGACGATGGTAACTCAAAAGACAGAATTTGTGAAAGTAAAGGTTTTTGGAGAGACGCAAGGGACTCAAACAGAGAGTTTGGCTACAAAGTTGATGAGCTTAAGAATCAAGTTCTGCAATTAAAAGAAAACGCTTTAAAATATGAATCTGGAGAGGAGCCAGTACCACCACCTCCAGAAAGTTACGAGCAAGAAGGTGGGGAAGATGGCTCTGCGCCTCCAATTAGTGGGTGTATGAACAAAGACGCAACTAACTACGACCCTTCTGCTACTCTTGATGATGGGAGTTGTGGACAAAAAAGCAACGCGGAAAAAAGTTTAATTAAAATAGGCAAAATTTTACTGGCTCTTATTGGCTCTTATTTTGCTTATCGTATAGTAAAAAAATACTGGGTATGAACAAAGGTAGCATTTCAATTAGTTCTTTAGTTGTTCTTTTTGTGTTGTATTTTATTTTAAAAAACAGATTATAGATATGAAAATTGAAAAAGTTTTAACATTTGGAGTTGTAGGGTACGCACTTTACCATTTTTTTTTAAAAAAACCAGCTACGGAAGTTGTCCACCTTGTTGAAGAGGAAGTGGACACTATTCTTCCAGATGATGGGGAGCCAAAGACTTCCTTTAGATACAATGGTATGTCTGCGCTTAGAAGCGATGGACAAGGTATGCCTTTGCCGTGTGGACAAAACGGAAACCCATTTACCTCTCAAGGTATAGAAGGAAAGTTTACTAAAAAACAAGACCTTGTTGCACCTACAACATTTTTTGCCGTACTAAATATTGGTAGTTCTAGGGAAATTTCTCAAGGCATTACACCCTCTTATACTCACGGCTTACGAGTCGGGGATGAATTACAACTTTCTGTAAACGGGGGGCAGTTTACCGCTTTAGATGGTCAAGTAGTAACAATATTACAACTAGG
>Ga0115003_10003697_pt1 | contig 11981 bp, 11 predicted proteins | sample ArcticOcean_MG_C_7_FD_88736 | JGI IMG/M metagenome (GOLD analysis project Ga0115003, IMG submission 88736) | Marine microbial communities from western Arctic Ocean - ArcticOcean_MG_CB11_88 | ecosystem: Environmental > Aquatic > Marine > Oceanic | place: Arctic Ocean: Canada Basin | collected... | reverse complement strand
CACTCCACCAGTTACACGATTTTAAACAAAGTCAATTAAGGACGCAATTATATGAATAAAAATGTTTTGGTTGGCTGTATTTTAGCTGCAGCAGCAATCTTAATGTACGTATCAATTATGTTTAAAGTGTCCTAAACATATGAATATGTTTGAAATTCAAGACATTACGCACCTGAATGCGGTATTAAATGCCTTGTCGGTTTTCTTTTTGCTGCTGGGTTATCACTTTATTCGCGCTGGTAATCAGGAAAAGCACAAACTCTGCATGCTAACTGCTGTTGTCATATCCGCATTTTTCCTTGTTGGGTACGTTACATATAAATTAAATTCTGGTTTTGCGAAATTTGGCGGAGATGGCACAGTACGGATATTTTACTTCTCTTTGCTGTTCATTCACGTCCTTGGTGCTATTTCAATTGTCCCACTGGTCCCCTTAACTTTGTACCGTGCGCTCACCGGTAACTTCGAAAAGCACAAACGATTCGCACGTTGGACGTGGCCTATATGGGTCTTTGTCGGCATTTCTGGGGTTGTTGTTTATGTAATGGCGGTTCATCTTTATCCCCATGCCCCAATCTAATACGCATACGCTCGTCGACTCCCAGTCGAATCAGCGTCAATGCTGGAGTATTATTGGCGGTTTTCAAGCCACTATGGATACTCCTGCGGCCAAAAGTGAATTAAAAGGCTGGGCCGCTTTAGCTTTATTGTCGTTGGGACTTGCTGGGGTCTTTGCTCTTTTACTTGCCATATCACGAGTGCCGAATGTGCAATCCATTTTCCCGTGGCCCTTACAGTTCTTCCAAAAGGGCCTGGTTATACACGTCGTCTTTTCGTTCGTCGTTTGGTTTCTAAGTCTACTAGCCGGGTTACTGACCGTATCTACATATCGATTATCCAACGGCTCTCCCCATGCACAAAACTTAGGTCCAATGGCTATAGTACTTGGTCTTGTGGCGTTTGTTCTATTATTTGTTCCAGCGCTTATGGACAGGGGCGAAGCTTCCTTAAATAATTATGTCCCTGTTATTATAGATCCTCTATATTATGCGGGCCTTGGCGTTTTTGCCATATCAATTGCCCTTCAATTTATTCGCTTTCTAATAAATATCTTAAACCACGACGGAGCTTTCGATCCTGTATCACAAGGGGTGGCTGTTGGTGGTGTCTTATATATAGCGGCTCTCGTCTGCTTTGGCATTTCTTTGGGCTTTCGATGGGATACGCCGATTGATGCCGCTTTTAATGAAGATGTTTTTTGGGCGGGCGGGCATGTATTACAATACCAGAATACCTTATTGATGATTGTTGCTTGGTATATTCTAGGCGGCATTGCCATTGGCAAACCCGTTATTGCTCCAAGCCTGTTCAAAGCGCTGATTGGCTACTTTACCATCGCAGCCATCGGATTGCTTAGCATCGCCCTTATTTACGACCCAACCAGCTACGATGGCCGCAATGCGTTTACATGGGCACAATTCGGAATGGCCCCGCCAACGCTTATCTTTGTTGCCGCCGCGGCCTTCAATCTTAAGGCCCATAAAAATACCGTAGGTAACTTAGATTGGCAGGACCCAGCACTTCTATCGCTTATTCTATCTGTATTGGTTTTCGGATTAGGCGGGTATTTAGGCATGTTCGTTGATGGCGCTGATACCCGCACGCCAGCGCATTATCATGGCGTTATTGGCGGCGTTAACTTAGCCTTTATCGGGTTGTTCTTTTGTTTCCTTTACCCTGTCATCGGCACGGTCTGCAAACGAACAAGATCTTTAACCGCTTTAATTTGGTGCTACGCTGTCGGACAAACGTTCCATTCCCTAGGCCTATTTTTAGCTGGCGGATACGGGGCTCCGCGAAAAACCGCCGGTGACGACCAAGGAATTGAAGCATTAGGTGCTCAGGTTGGCCTTTACATGATGGGTGTCGGAGCATTGGTTGCTGTGATCGGTGGTGTTATGTTTATTTGGATTGCAGCCCGTCTGCTTCGGCAATCGAAATAACTCCTGTCGCAGGGCTGGATTGTTATGCGAGTGTTGCTTATAACTCGCCCACTTACCCCAAACTTTGGAGTGTTCCGTGCGCCCAACTGATGAAAAAAATCAAAATCAAATAAAACAAGATAATCGCCAACCGCGCTTTCGTTTGCAAGACTATGCCCTTCTTTTAAAACCGCGGGTCATGTCATTGGTTGTTTTCACGGCATTCGTCGGGTTATTACTGGCCCCGGGATCAATAGACCCCAAAGTCGGATTTATCGCAGTTGTTTGTATTGCTATTGGTGCAGGTGCTTCTGGCGCAATTAATATGTGGTACGACCAAGACATCGATATCATCATGGAGCGAACCATGAACCGGCCCATTCCAGCGGGTCGTATGAACCCTATAGAAGCCCTAGTATTTGGTGTCGCTTTGTCGGTTATTGCCGTTGGTGTAATGGCATGGATGGTTAACAATGCCGCTGCGGGCTTATTAGCCTTCACTATTTTGTATTACGTCTTTATTTACACCATGTGGCTAAAGCGCCGCACACCACAAAACATTGTAATCGGTGGCGCTGCGGGTGCCTTCCCTCCCATGATCGGGTGGACGGCTGTTACCGGTGATATCAGCATGGCATCCTCAGCACTGTTTGCCATCATTTTCCTATGGACACCGCCCCATACGTGGGCATTGACTTTGTTCCGCCGTGGAGATTATGAAGCAGCGGGTGTGCCTATGATGCCAGTTGTTGTTGGTGAAAAAGAAACCAAGCGGCAAATGCTTATATATACGGCTTTGTTAATTCCGGCCTCTTTGGCACCGGTATATTTGCAATCGTCCGGTCTTATTTATGGTATGGTTGCAGCTGTATTAGGCATTGAATTTTGGCGTCGGTGCTGGCGCTTATGGAAAGCTGATGATGTCGAGACTGCCCGCCCGCTGTTCTTTTTCTCGATCTTCTATCTAACAAGCATTTTTGCCGCCTTGGTTGTCGACAAATTTATTTTTATTCCCATTTTCTAAAGCATAACTATCTAAATGAGCCGGATGACGGAAGCGATGAATAAACCCGTTTTAGCGACTAAATAAAAACGATAGAGCGAATAGAACAACTGCAATCATAATAATTATTGGCCCCGGTGGCAGGGTTAAGTGATATCCTACCAACAAACCCAAAACGCTGGAAAACGTTGCAATTCTAATTGCACAGGCAATGGCCACGCACGAATCTTGGGTCTACGTACGCGCAGCCGCTCCGGGTAACTTCATCAAGCCGATTGCCAACATCGTACCAGTGGTGGCCGCCTCCGCAATCAAGTTCAAAACGACAAGCGTCATAAGCACCAATGAACCCGAGCCCCGAGCCCCGAGCCCACCAACGGAACGCATAAATACAAGACCGAAGCTTTCTAGTACCAAAAGCCTATAAATCAGCGCCAATATGATCATCGAATCGCAAGATGGCTGGAGGCACTGTTCCAGTTAAATGGTATTGTTAATGCCGTGTTTGTATCCGGTCAAGGGATTGCAGCAGCACATAAAAAAGTTCGATTTGAAATCCTTGATAGCTTGCACAAGTACCAAGAGACAGCATATATGGCTAAATGTCCGTATATACGAAAGAATAACCCATGACTGGAAAATTAAAAATTATAGAAGATGCCGATGGAACAAAACGTTGGATTCTAAATGGTGTACCACACAGACTAGATGGCCCTGCAATTGAGAGGTCAGATGGATCGAAAGAGTGGTTTCTAAATGGAGAACAACACAGAGAAGGTGGACCTGCTCGTGAATTGGCAAATGGAACAAAGCAATGGTTACTAAATGGCAAATTTCACCGAATTGATGGCCCTGCACTTGATTTCGCAGATGGTTCAAAACATTGGTATATCAATGATGAACACCACAGGGTAAACGGTCCTGCTGTTGTGTCTGCTGATGGCACCAAACAATGGTTTCTGAATGGTAAGCGTCACAGAGCAGATGGTCCCGCTGTTGAGTTCTCAGATGGAAGAACCCGTTGGTTTCTAAATGGCAAACCAGTGCCTAATATAAATGTGCAATAGGTAGATTACACTAAATCCACCATCACACCCTTTGCTTTAAACACACCAATAAATTGATCTGAAACAAAATTTGTCGGCTTTCGCGACCGGGGTGCTCTTTCCAAATGCCTAGAATGTTTATACAAACGTATGGGATTTTTAACTTCTTACATTGAGCATTCAAAGGCAAGTAAATGGCATATGATTTAGATCGTATTATTGATCGCAAGGGATCAGGTTCAAGCAAATGGGAATTATACCGGGGAGGCAGTCATGCGGGCCCAATACTTCCGATTGATTCCAACCTTCAAAGCGATGGCCCTATTCCAATGTGGGTAGCAGACATGGATTTTTCCAGCCCGCAACCTGTTATTGATGCCCTTTCAGAACGCGCCCGACATGGTATCTTTGGTTATACTAGCGCATCTGACAGTTATTATGCCTCCATCACCGATTGGTTTTTGAAAAGGCATGGCTGGGAAATATCTAAAGATTGGATCAGCACGACGCCTGGTGTCGTCCCAGCTCTGCATTTTGCTATCAAAACGTGGTGCCAGCCTGGCGACAAGGTCCTCATACAAAAACCTGTTTATTACCCTTTTTTCAGATCAATTACGAACGGGGGCTGTGAGATCGTATCGAGCAACCTGATTGAAGAACACGGCAGCTATCAGATGGATTTCGAAGACCTTGAACAAAAGGCTTCTGACCCATTGGTTAACTTAGCTATTCTATGCAGCCCTCACAATCCTGTTAGCCGTGTATGGACAGCAGAAGAGCTTCGTCAATATGGCGAAATTTGTAACCGGCATGACGTAATGGTCATTGCCGATGAAATTCATGCGGACTTGATGATGCCCGGTAATGTCTTCCAACCTTATGCGGCACTTGGGGATGCGTTTGCCAACAACACGATGGTTTGCACCGCTCCGTCAAAAACTTTCAATCTGGCAGGGATGCATCTGTCAAATATGGTAATCCCCAACTCTGATATCAAACAGGCGTTTGACGCCTATATGCAGGAAACGGGCGTTGCCGGGGGACTAAACCCTTTTGCACTGGTCGCCATAGAGGCTGCGTATCGCGGCGGTGAAGATTGGTTGGCTCAGGTGTTGGCATATATCCACACAAACTATTTATTTTTGAAGCAGTACCTCGCCGATCATTTGCCGCAGTTACACCTTACCGAATTGCAGGGAACATATTTAGCTTGGATCGATTTTAGAGAACTTGGGCTTGATCAGGCCACATTGGAAAAACTAACTCAGTTAGATGCGAAAGTTCTATTTGATGAAGGCCACGTATTTGGGAGAGAAGGTTTTGGGTTCGAGCGCATTAACATTGCTTGTCCTCGCTCCGTACTCGCTCTGGCGCTTAATCGATTAAAGATACAGATAGATCTGTTGTAAGTACACCTACCCTGCTGCTCTCGTTAATGAGCATCAGCCAACATGCTTATCAACACTTCAGAAAATAATTTGATGGGATGCGTATAAAACATAAAGGGTCGGGCTTTTGATAGCCTTGTTATGAGTATTGAGAGCTTGAGGTACGAGTTTATCTAGATTTTCTTTGCCTTACAGTCGTAATGTTCGACTATCACTTGCATTGAAAATCCGTGTGTCGATGGTTCAAATCAACCTTCTGGCACCATTTTTTATCACATAATAATGGCTTAGCTGTATTTGTTAGGCCTTTTTTATTGCACCTCACGCGGATTTCAAAGAAACATGCCTATGCTCAGTTTTGGGTGCTTCTTCGTCGTTCGTTGGGGATAGTTGGGTGGGGGAGGTTCGGCGCTAGTTTCTGTATAGATTAATCTTCGGTCGATGCATGTAATTGGACAAAGAATAAAAATTTGATAGTGCAAATGTTACACTTGAGATGTATTGGTTCCGGCTTTAATTTCCTGGATATGGAATTACTGAAACTCATCTAGCGCGCCCAATATTTTCCAAGGCCTTCGAGTGGTTAAGTCTCATTTTTTTCAAATTGGCGATGCCAACACGGTTTTCCTTAGGTTTGGTGAAGCACTTTTAGGTGTATTCTAATGTAATATTCGACCCTGTTGTTCAACCACTGATTTCTGCCCATTGTTATAATATTCTGTCTGTCTTGAGCATCGCGGTTGAATGATAAATCCTCTGCACTTCAAAATCTCCGCAAGCTTGGATGCCGGGCCCTGAATAATATAAATTGCGGCAAGCGGAAACCTGGAGCTGAGGAGGAGCGCAGTCCCATGGTCCTTACCGTGCCCTTGCTGCCATGCAGCGATGAGCCCCAATAAGAGATGTTCATCGTCGCTTATGTCAGCCCACTTTAAACGCCTGTTGTCAAACTGGACTGTTGCGGACCCAGAAATTGTGCTCAGAAATCCATCTAAAGCTATATAAGCGTCAGGCACTCCAGCAAGCTTAAAGGCATGTCGTAAAGTTTCCTGAACGTTAGTCCCTTCACGAGCACCCGTAGCCCAAAGGCGTACTGCCCAAAGTAACAATTTTTCTCCAAATGGAAGGTCTGAAAATTTGGGTGGTATCATGCTTGATCTGGATTTTGTCATAAATCTCGAAACCTCATTAGCCCTTATTGAGTCAGCTTTTGAGCAATATCAATGCCTTCAAATCTATTACGTACGCCAGATACAAACGAGGCAATCCCGGATGAACGAAGTGGTATAAATGGTTTCATTGTTTGTTGGCATAAGCTCTTGATCTTATTTGCTGCGTTGTGACTTACGCAATCTGTTGGAAATATAACTGCATCCACTTTTAAGATTACGCGGGCCAGTTCATCTATGGAGCGTTCAAGCCCGCCATCGTGATGGATAAAATGGCCATTCCATTCTTCGACTAGGGCTTTTAATCGATGAACGGTCGATATTCGACCTCCCACGTAAAGCAGGCATCGTCCTTCTAGATCAAAGGGGCATTCGGTGTCATCAGTTGCTGCGCTCCCCTGAAGAGTTCGTTCCAAGGTAGCATTTTCGATGTGAAGGGATTGAACGAGATTAGTGAGTTGATCGTTCTGATGTTGCAAATTCATCACAATTGGCCTTGAACTTGCTTTTTGTTTCCTCAGGTGTTCAATTTCCTGCAATAAAACGGAGGAGCTTGTTTCCAGCTGTTGGGTTGATGTTCTGTCAGGTGTATCTTTCAGCATGGCAGCCAAAAGCCCTAACTTTTCGCGTAGATTAGTGATTTCGACGTCTTTAGCATTAATTCGCTGACTATGATGACGTTGTTGTTTTAATATCTTAGCAGATAGCTCACTGTTTCCTTCATTCAATTCCTGGAGTCTGCGAATATCTGCGCGATTTGATGAGCCCACCAAATGCGATAGCATATGCACATCAGCGAACATACTCTCGCTCAGTTTTTGCGTAGCGTACGGATGGCTTAAAATAGCCCAATATGGGCCGGGGATGTCTCCCGTTTCCAATGCTGAGTTCCAGAAATTCCGCAATTTATTTTCGCATTTTAAGCTTCGAGTTTTTCGTATCGCTGCTGCGTGACGCTTATCCAAGAGTTTATTTAGTAGTTTCCCTGGCTTGTCGTAAATTCCAGCTTCCTGCGCAAAAAACCCATGCAATTGATAGTCACGTGAGTAGTCGGGCTTGGTTTTTACTGACAACTTTCGGGCTAATGTCCGCAGGTCCAATAACGTCAGGCAAGTACCAACAACAGAGCAATGCCATCCACCGGTTACTTCCCAAATTTTTCGACGGCGACCAATTACTTCAACTTCTATGTCTCCACTACAAACTTCACACACAAGCAGGTTCTCCAACTGAAGTAGAGGCTCGTCTAAAATAGACGGTTATATATATTTGAGGATTTTTGATAGTCTTTTTGTCTTTTTGTCTTCTCAGTGCTTCGGCGATCAACAAATGGCCAAGCAGCCTCGTGTTTCCAAATTGTACGATCACGAAGAAACCTTGCTTGTGCCATATGAGCTTGGTATTTTTGAGGAAATTTTGATTAGCATCTGTGACATATTTTCTAAGTTTTGTTGCTCCACATCCATCCATAATCTCGTATACTTATTGCTGTTTGGGCAGTAGACGCACCGCATTTCAAAATCAGCCTTTCTTTCATGCAATCGTTTTCTCAATCGGGATAGAACATGCTCGGTAGTTGCCGGGTCAGAACCGTCTAATAGGCAAAACTGTAACGCCTCTGTAGCCCTTGAGTTTGAAGAGGATTGTTGCCCTGGATCATAAAGCATGAGTAAACGAAGTCGTGCAGCACCTTCGAAGGTCAAATTCAAGAAATTATGTGCCGGGTTCTGATGATGAATATACAAAAAACCATCCGCTTGATTGCGGCGAATAGAGGATTCAATGACGTCTGCTGTAGGATACCAGAGGTCAGGAACCATTGCCTTTGTGACTTTAATCAGTTTTTCAAGTGGGATTGGGCCTTGTTGGATAATTCCCAATATAGCTAGGTCTGTAATATTAAGTTCTGACATACTTTAGGTTCCAACATATTGCGAATGATTATTATTTGCACTTATACCATATTAATATTTTAATGCAATTAAAAATCATTCGCAATTATATATTTTCTAAAGATGCCAAAATAGGATCTTTTTCTTTGTTTTTAGGTGGACCAGTTAAAGTGTTATTTGTTTATTTGATCCCCTTAAAGCTGCATTATTGTTAGATTTGTTGTCAGTGACTTAAAGGGTATTTATTCTGACGAGGATGTGAAACCGGAGCGTTATTCGTTCTTGCTCCTCGCCAAGACAGTGCAGGCGATAGAACCTTCACTGGGCACATAGTGTTGAGGTTAAGCGCAATGGCCAACCGATCTATCCACACCCTTGCAGGTTTATCAAAACAAGATAAATGTCAGATAAACAAATACTCAAGAAGGCATTGCAATTTAAAACATCAACTGAGAGTTTTAGTGCATGTGTCGTATTGATCGGTTGAGTTGGCAGCTAATAAGAGGCATAATGCCATTTTCAAAAGAGCAATTTTTGCACCTTACATGCGCCCGTCGAAAGCGATGCATTAGTTCATAGACATCGTTCTAATTGGATTTGGATGCGGGATTGGGTTTGATCTTCTTATTGTAGCCTCTAATTATGTAATTTATACCTGTTGGTACTTAACCAAGTACTGCAGTCAGTAACGACCCTAATTCTTTCATCCTGTCCATACAATAAGTTGAACCGATTACGATGCGTGGCCCGGTTTTTAATTCTCTTTCTATTTCTGTACAGTATTGTAATCAGTATTATGAAAACTCTTGCTGTTCGTGTTCTATTCCAGAGTAGTCTCGCCAAACCATTCCTCTGAATTTGGCAGGACTCAATCCATTACCAATCATCAACCACGTATATAAATTCAAAAGTACATGATGAAATATTCTACGTTCACCTAAATTTAGTTTTTGCTATCGAACGCTTAAAACTTGATCAAGAGCAACAAAACTTTCAAAGTCAAAAGCCTAACGGAGTTAAATGTTTATTTAACACTAGAGAAAACTGGTCGTTCTTTTAGATGAATAACTCCAGATATAACGGCTCTTTCATATATTTGACTTAATGTTGTTTGATCTTGAATGAACGTATTAGAACTTGTTTTCTTAGGTGGCTTTGAATTACGAGCCGCTAAATTACTATTTAGTAAATAATTACGTTCAGCTATCTTTTCTTCTTCAGAACGTTATTCCCAATATTGAATACTCCATATGTAGAAGCGTTCAAATGCATAAGAATTGATTTCTTCAATACCCAATTCCCCAAAAAAAGGAATAGGATAATTTCTAACCCTATATCTAGTTACTTTTAATACGCCTTTGTGTCGTTCATTTAGTTTCTATTGAGCATCCAACCAACTAATATAATTCTCAGTCACTTACCAAAAGTTACTTCCAAAAACAGAAAACCCTTATTTGTCTCTATACTTTAATTTCTAGTATTGGTCTGTGGCCATGCGGCTGGCATCACGTTCAACAAGACAATGTGTTTTCTTCCGTTCCACCCTTCCAGCAACGTGGAACAGTCGAATTTGGTAATGCCAGTTAGCCTCATTGAAATCTTTTCTTTGATAAATAACAACCGTTCCATCGTCTCTTAAATGCCGCTGATTACACATCTACGTAGAGTTCACCTGATAGTTTTGTATTTATTTTGTGAAAAAATCAAAAACCCATAAAAACATTAATAAACACCGGGTAAACAGTGGTTATCCTATAATGTGCTGGATTTGTGATTAGTAAATATGTATGTTTTTATAAAATAATGTTTATTTACAATAAGTTAATATGACCCGTGGTCATACTTTATAACATTTTTGTCAAGAGGCACAAATGCCATAAACAAAACAATAAATAGGCGTTTGCCAGAGCCGCCCTGTCCCCCTATATCAGACCATCATCATTTTAAACTTGGAGTTCCTATGTTGCAGTCTGCGTATTCAAAACTTGAAAACCGCTATAACCGTTTGGGCCTTTTGGGTGAAGCGGGGGGCATTTTGCATTGGGACTCAGCCGCCATTATGCCCGCCGGCGCTGCCAAAGCCCGGGGCGAGCAAATCGCGGAATTAAAAGCCATCAGCCACAATTTGATTATTGCCCCCGACACTTCTGATTTAATCGATGCGGCCAGCCAACAATCAGATTTAAATCCATGGCAACAATCAAACCTCAACTTAATTCGACACCACTGGACGCGCGCCACCGCAATCCCCGAAGATTTGGTCGTCGCGTTATCAAAGGCGTGTAGCGAATGTGAAACAGTTTGGCGCGATGCCCGGGCTGAAAATGATTTCAAAAAAGTTCTGCCCTATATGGAAACCGTTTTGGAATTGGTCAAACAATCAGGAACCGCCGTTGCTGAAAAACTTAATCTTTCCTTATATGATGCATTGTTGGACGAGTTCGAGCCGGGCGCGCGCTCAGCCGAAATTGATCCAGTGTTCGATGATTTAAACGATTGGTTTCCAAATTTTTTAGACGACGTTTTGGCAGCTCAAGATGCCCGCCCCGCCATCCAAATGCCCGAAGGACCATTTGCAATTGATGTACAACGCGAACTGGGCATCAAATTCATGGACGCACTCGGCTTCGATTTCAATTACGGCCGCTTAGATATCAGCCTGCACCCATTTTGTGGGGGCACGCCAGATGATGTTCGGATCACAACGCGCTACGATGAAGATGATTTCACATCTGCCTTAATGGGTGTTTTGCACGAAACCGGCCATGCCATGTATGAACGCGGGCTGCCCATCGATTATCGCCGCCAACCGGTTGGTAATGCCTTGGGAATGAGCATGCATGAAAGCCAGTCGTTGCTAGTTGAAATGCAAGTCTGTCGGTCACCAGAGTTTTTAGAGTATGCAGCGCCCTTAGCCAAAACAGCATTCAACGGCACAGGTTCTGCTTGGGACGCAGATAATTTATATCGGCTTTATACCAAAGTGGAACGCGGATTTATTCGAGTTGATGCGGATGAAGTGACCTACCCGGCCCACGTTATTTTGCGCTATCAGCTCGAAAAAGCATTGATCAATGATGAAATGAAGCTTGCTGATTTGCCTCAAGCTTGGAACAAAAAGATGCAAGGTATGCTGGGGATCACGCCCCCAACCGACACATTGGGCTGTATGCAAGATATCCATTGGTATGACGGTGCATGGGGTTATTTTCCGACCTATACATTGGGTGCCATGACTGCGGCTCAAATTTTCCAAGCCGCTAGCCAAGCCAACCCGGCCATTAACGCTGGCATTCCAAAAGGGGACTTCAAACCATTAATGGCTTGGTTGCGGTCTAACATCCATTCAAGCGGTTCCTTAATGCCCGCATCAGAGCTTTTGACCAAAACAACAGGCCGCACCCTTGACCCCAGCGTTTTCAAAGACCATCTTAAACGTCGGTACTTACCATAAAGATTTGAGAATAACATGCAGGTAAACTTCGACTTGACGAACGTGTG
>Ga0115003_10003695_pt1 | contig 11984 bp, 9 predicted proteins | sample ArcticOcean_MG_C_7_FD_88736 | JGI IMG/M metagenome (GOLD analysis project Ga0115003, IMG submission 88736) | Marine microbial communities from western Arctic Ocean - ArcticOcean_MG_CB11_88 | ecosystem: Environmental > Aquatic > Marine > Oceanic | place: Arctic Ocean: Canada Basin | collected... | reverse complement strand
GTGGAATATTTTGAGTGGAGTACAGTTCACTAATATATTGGCATCAGAATTGTTTGGACCAACACTAAAAGATTTGATTGCTGAACTTGGTTATGATGGCACCTGGGGTAGATGGAGAAAGAAATACTATGGCAAATTGGAGTTCTCCGCAATCATCAAAAAAATATCTAAAGGTGCATGGATCGCTCACGAAACAAAATCTCTTGTGTGGATGATTTCTCGGAATTCCGCTTCCAATACAAAGAGTGAGAACGAATCCATAGAGAGAATTATAGCGGATACGAACTCTAAGTATGCTCTACCTAAAAGTAATGAATCGTCCTCAACCGAATCAAAAAAGGTGCGTAAGGACATTCAGCCTATACGTGGAAAAGCACGCTCTAACAAAATGCTGAACCAAGAAGAATAACCCGTGCCAATGCCATTAATTCCGGTTTTTGGAGACTCCCAGATTGCAGTTCAAGTCTGGGAGCGGGGACCACTTCGATAGCATCAGATTTTATCGTGCTCCCCGCTGAATCGAGAGGTTGAGCGTTTCTTGTTGTATCTTCTCTCATTGGAGCGGGGTTATTTGCAAACATGAGTTCCCATGGAGTTGAGATCAACAACTCTCGAAAGCTCTAGAATAATTTTCATATTCTACCATTCCTTCACAATACGGCCATTCAAGGTCTACCATGTCATTTCTTTGTGCCTTATTCAAATAAGATTTCAGCCGAGTACCGAGTAAAGAAATACACTTGAAAACAGGCCTGAAAAAGTCAACGACCTAAAAACCCTCAACCCATGCGCGAATTTCATCATCGGGATACCCATACATCTCAATAGTACCATCTTCATTTACGACGAATTCGATTTCATTTTGTTCATTTAAGTCTTCCAATGAATATTTTTCAGTTGGACAAGAGATTTTTTGATTCGACGAGCCTCTCCATCGTAAATTCGTATCACGTAAACTTTCAACGTATCTCCCAGAGACGACAATGTCGCAGTTGTCATAGCAGGCTTGCATGGTTTCATCAAATTCATCCGGTGAATATCCAGTGTACAAGAATACACTTAACCCATTCCTTTTCATGGATTGAATCAACTCCAATGTTGCATCTGCTTGTTGCAATGGCTCCCCTCCAAGAAGTGTGATCCCCTCCACGCCTTGAACGGATAGAATTTCTTCAACTAATTCCTTCACACCGATTGATTTTCCACCTTTTTGTGGCCAAAATTGAGTGTTCCAACACCCCTTACATGCCAATGTACACCCTTGTGTCCAGATTACATATCGAATCCCGGGGCCATATATCGAACTGTGTTTGGATATGTGTCCAACGTGCAGCGTATGGTTTTCAGTTTCAATCATCTAACTCACGATTCCATTCCCTATTCGTTTTCGTCTGAGGTTCAACCATCTTTGTCGGTTGAATGTTTGAAAGAGTTTCTGCCTTTTCTTTACTTTGAGTCTCAAAATCGATACCATACATCATTGCCACAGTGTCTATTGGATTGCCTGCAACAATTGCATTTGTAGCATCTGGGTATTTCTGAAAGCCGGTAGACAATATCATTTTTGCATTTTCGAACTCGATATCATCATTCAGTACTGCTAGAATGAGTGAGCCATGTTCACTGTTTTCATGCATCCATTTTGCTGTTTGAAAATCTATATTGAATGTATCTTGGGTCTTTTTCTGTTCCGTAGAGATATGTCTCTTATTCGGCATATACTGGCTAATGTTATCTTTTTCTCGAAGGCAATGAAGCAACTTTGTGAGTACTTCATTCGAGACATCATTTTGATGCCACCCCGTGCGGAAAATTTCAGCGGCTTGGGGTTGGGGAAGAATTTCGTCTGCCATGGCTTCCGCTAACATCTGCGGCATATCCGGCCCAAGTTTCATGTATTGTTCAATTCGTAATGATCTAATTTCTGCCTTTTTACGAGTTTTCTCAACTCCAAAACTCCTTTGAAAACCAACGATAATTGGGCTTAACACCTTAGAGTGGTATTCTCCATAAATTATTTTCCGTGGAAAGTTCGGTTTCGGCACAACATGTCTGTTCCCTTTGAATCCGCTCGATTGCGGATTCTGCACCACCGTCGGATTCAATACTAGTCGAACAACCTCCGAAAAATTAGCAATTTCCTTGCCAATTTCTTCTTCAACTAGAATAGATTTATCTTTTCCTTTAGAATTGAATATCGATTGCAATTCCTCTACCATGGATTTGTGTTCGGTATACAGTTTGGCAAAGACTCCTATCGACTCATCTGAATATTTTTCGAACGAATTATTCGGATCCTGGCGGACCCTGCTTACCCTCCTTGCTCTCACCATTTGGTGATAATGCTGTGTGTGATTTCGGGGTGCCCAAGTCGGGCCAGAATATGCTTCACGAGATTGCATGAACATTTCGTAGTCAAAGAGAACAGGCTGGCTCGAAACTTGAGGAGGAGTGGCGCTGTGGCCTCTCGGAAATGCTATCGACCGCTTCTCCATGTCAAACCAATGCAAATTCTCTTGCAATAATACCACGAGTTCACTCTTAATTTTCCCCCAAGAAGAACCCCAAAGAGAGTCAACTATCCGGTAATAATCTGGGTTATTTCGAGGTATAGAAATACCCGCGTCTCTCGAAGCGGTGATTATCGTTGCCCGTTTCGTTTGACAACGTGAACAACTACACCCATATGCACATAATTCCAAGTTAATCACCTAACGTCGAACCGCTTGATACACTATTTTCTTACCTACCATCCGCTTACGAATCTCAAAACCACGGGCTACTAATTTCTCTTCAATTTCCTTAGTCACTTCTATCACTCGCTCTTGGTTGGTGTTCTGAATTGCCTGTTGCTCGCTTTGAATTACGCCCCGCAACGATTCCAATTGCTCAGCTGATAAAATATCTTTTTGCAGTTCTAAACTATCTAGGGTTTGTTGAATTTCGAGGTTGATTTTCTCCATATTTCTCGAATAAAGATTCGTTATTTGTTTGAGTTGATTTTGAAGTCCCGATTGTTGTAAAGGTACCATTGTAGTGTATGCGCCGCGACTACGTTTGAGTTGAATTTGACTACCATTCATGTTTATCGTAATCGACTGTGGCAAAGTGTCGGTGGATAGAGAGTTCAGAAGGTTTGCTAGAGACTTGTTTGCAGCAATGATGTTTTGTGTGCCTTCAGCAGCAGATACGGCCTGGCGAGCAGATCGAATTTCTTCCAATAACTTCGGCCGATTCCAAGTCCAACCCGCTTCACTGATTGCCATGTCTAAGCAAAGTACATTTGTCAAAGACAGATTCAATTGCGTTTGCGTGTAACAGGTACTCACGGAGAGCCACTTCCTGTTGTTTGTTGATTTTTTGTTTGATTGGTATTTTTACGAGTTGACGGTGACTCATGGTATTCCGATGTTTTTGTCGCTTGTTCAAGATCGTCGACGAGTTGACCAAGAATTTCTTCCAATTCTTTCATACATGCTTCGCCTTTGATATCATGCGTCTCGAATTCAATCCGTCCATCATCATGAACAATAATTTGTATGTTTTCTTCACTCATATTTCCAACACCTTGCAGGAACTAATTTAACCTCTCGATGCAACGAGTTCAGCATTTCTTGCTTTTGCTTCGATCATACCATCTTTAAACTCATCCCATGAATTGATGACAAGATATTGTGTTTTTCCTTGGGCGAGAAGTTGTCCAACAGAAGGACGATTCGAATGGGGGGCCTCGGGAATCTCTATTTTCGTTGTTTTGCTTTTTCTTTCGATGTCTGAATCACCCTGGTTTTCAAGCGCTTGAAGTTCATTTACAATTTTTTCTATTGTTCCGGACCATTGTTGTAAAATTGCTGTATTTCGAACTAATTCAGGCTTTTTAGGAAATGCTTTATCCAGCATTTTAATGAATTTTTTCCCCTTGGCACCATGTGAGTCCAATCTTTTCCGAAGGTAAATCTCTGTTTTAGATGCTTTTTCGACGAAGGCCTTGAATTGCCTTTCAATTAGAGCAGGCTCTACATTCTGTGGTGGACGGGGTGGACTATTGGTCCAAATCCATGTTACTGATTTAGCCAATGGTGAACAATTTGGATAGGTGGATGGGTGTGGCTCATATTCTTCAAGCCGGTCTTTGGACCAAGCCGGGACGCTTTGAATGCCTAAGTTTATTGTCTCAGTATCAAAGATAGTTGCAGTAGTTACCCCATTTTCGAGCCGCACAGTTGAGTTCTCACGAAGTGTAGAAAGCAAAACATTTCGTTTAAGGGACCATTCCGGGAATGCAGAAATACTTGTCATGACTTCTGTAATTGATTGGGTTTGTTCAGTATCAAGTCGCATGCATACGTGATGACTTGACTGCAGTCTGGCATCTGGGATCCAGTCGAAAAGCCAACCTGATTTCTGATCTGCTGAAAGAACTGCAGTCATCGTATGAGCAATTGTATGAGAAGAAACACTACCAGAAGAGACCTCACCCGGTTCGGGAAGAACAGCCGTATGTAATTTCTTCAAAATCTCCACACCTTCTATTTCTTTCAAATCATAGGCAGAAAAACCTAGAGTTGAATACTGCTGGACTTTGTTAAAGTTAGTGAACACCTTTTGAGTTGCGTCATTTGGTAATATCCGAATCACATCACTGGGGGGAGTCGTAATCAGTTCGGCTTTGAGCGGTTCAACATCTTGCGGTGATTTGAGATGTTTCGCACATCGAGTTTCTTTTCGCCCGCCTTTTACGGACCAAAACATCCATGAACAATGATGCGCGAGATTCGAGATTTGCAAGCTGTTAAGGCTGAGGCCCCATGCAGTTCCTTTTACTTTTAATGCCCGGTCTATAGGTGTACTTGGTTGCAATAAGAGACCTTGCGGATTTGAGGAAGTAGTATCTATAAGGAGAATACTTGGGACAGATTGAGAAGATTGTCGACATATTATTTGTTCTGCCATTGCTTCATCACCGGAACGAGTCCAAGCATCAAACCCATTCTTTTCCAATAACACATACACTCGTACGCCAGATTGTGCAGCCTTAAGAATTTCATTTTTAATTATCTCATCAATACGAGGTGCAACAATAAAAACAGTATTCTTAGCAGTTTGAACCATTTGTCTAATTTTTTCTAGAAGGCCGTCTGCTCCAGACGTAAAAAATAAGTTTTGAGAAGAGATTTCACACTCATTTTTATTGTTTTGAACCCATACATTCACCGATACACCCCCACGGTCAATGATAGATGACTTTTCTACAGGCAGAATCTTACTCAAAGCCTCACCTCCAAACCAATAGATTGATTCAAATCCGCTGCCGAATCGAATAACCATCGTGCCCCCTGTGGTACGTTTCGTGCGAGGAGTAGGCCCCGCATCATCGCATCAAATGTCAAAGTAAATCCTTCAAATGCAGATTCTCCAGATAGTTCAGCAATTAAGGCAGATGTATGGGCTTGAGTTCGATGAACAGCATCGTACCTATTCCAAAAAATACTACATGCCCATTCAGTTGCTGCTATTTCATTTTGCGCCCTCAATGAAATCCCTTGAAGAGTACAACTGGTCCAAGTTCCAATAGACTGGTCCTCTATGGCGCCGAGCTCAAAGTCCATTTTCATTCTTTCAATTGCTTCTTGGTTTGAAGCCAATGATGCTATATCAGTTCTTAAACAGTTGTCATTTTCATCCCATGTTTGCCCTCCAGTGAGACGTGTGGAAAGGGCATTTGAAACAAGGTGTTGCATTTGCTTTTTACTGGGAGGATGTTTGATATCGATTTTCCCGTCGATGTTAACAGCTTGGTTTTTTAAACCATAAATTTTCCCTTTGAGTGAGAAGTCCGGTGTTGATTGGCCCGGTTTCCAACTACAAGTCAGATGGATGGGAGATGAGAGTTCTGAGTGCTCCTGGACTGCAGGTTCACGCTTCATCCAACGTACCCACCAGGTAGGTGGTTTGAAACGGCAACGATTCTTTGGATTAAGAATAGATGAATGTACATATCCTTCTTTTCTTAAACGTTGAACAAACCCATTTCGGTGATCTATGCCGAGATCACCGGAACTAATTTCGAAATCTGACCAGGCTTCAATATGAATAATTCTCAAGCCAATCGGTTCTTGAGCCTCAATTACCCAAAGTCGGTGAGGGCCATCTTCATGGTCCATTACAAACCCATCTTCGGCACATGCTTTTCCTTTGTTTGTCAGTTGCCCTCCCTCCCATAGGTTGTGAGCCTTTTCTCCTTCCTCTAGAATTCTGTTCCACGAATTAGATTTCATACCAAGCATTTCCCGTATTGCTTCTCCATTGCGCCCTGAGAGATTACCATCATGTTCGGTCAGTGCAATTTTAGATATGAGACGAAGATCGTTTCGAATTGAAGTACGAAGGATCGGCATGGATACATCAAGAACATGAATTGGTAATGTTGTTTTAAGATTGAATTTCATTTTTTATCCTCCAATAAGTATTTTTAGTTGCCAGAGCCATATCTGTCGCAAGTCGCTTGAGCATTGGATCATAGGCGTTCACATAATTTTGTTTTTTACCAATAACAAACATGGCTTCTCTTGCACGAGTTAGACCTACATTGGCACGATTGGGGCTGTCAATATTGCCTTGGCGGCTAACGTTCCTCAGACTGAGAACAACTACATCCGCTTCTTGGCCCTGAAATTTATCGATCGTTGAACAAAATACGGTTACTTTTCTATTTCCACTGAAATGTACTGTTGCACGTGTCCCTCGGAGCATAGAGTTCCATCTCTGAAGTTTTTCATTTGCTTTTTGTCGTAATAACCTACTTTGATTGACGTAAGGAGTAAGTAATACAATCGATGATGAATTAAGGTTGAGGGCGTCGGTAGAATCAAACCAATTCAAAAAGGAATCGAGGAGGTTCATGGCTTTCGATACTTCGTTCAAGTTTCCTGTTTTATCCTGGAAACCTGAGGGTACATCAATCCAAAAACGTCTTTCTTGTTGCAGGGGTAATTGCCGATCCAGAATGAATCCGAAATGTGGCCGTGCATTCAATGTTGAATTTGCATCTTGAAGGCGTTCTTGACCGTCATGCACCCCATAAAATTCGTTCCGAGGGAATTTTGAAATACTCCAATGCATCCTGTGTTGGTGGCGAATAGACTCGAACCGAGAAGCCTTTGCTTCCTTTGAAAATCCATTACTCAGGGTCGTTGGAACTTGAGGTGCCAGTTTTTCCGAGGCAGGACCACGCCCTTCTTTCCCCATGAACCCGTATTGCAATGATTCTAGAATTGATGGAAGGGAGAAGCATCGAATTCTTTCAACTTCAAGCGCCCATTCTTCGGTATTACTTGAGCAAGGAAGCAAGGATTTTGTAGCGTTCAAGTATTGTCGCCTCAATTCTAGGTTTTCAGAAGTTTGCATTTCATACACTCGTTGAATTCGCCATGCCACTTGTTTACCCCAAGTAGTTGTTTCATGATTGAGACCCCGGCGCGAATTGAATGGGTTTTTCCTTTTTTCATATCCTTCGAATTTCCGCATTAATCTCTGCTTTTCTAAACAAAGTCTGTATTTAAGTCGGTTTGGTAGATATTCCGAGGTTGGTTTTATGACTCCTTCTTCCATCATATCCCTCGTTATGTGCTTGTTTGAGAGAAGAAGATCGCCAAATTCGAAAGCAAGGTTTTCAGCAATCACAATTAAATCACACTCATGGAGTGATAAACGAAGCCCTCCGATTCGTTCCCAATCCTTCTCGGACAGATTTGAAGTGTTCATAGAACGCATTGAATCTTCGTTTATCTCTTTAACATCAGGTCCCAAAAAGCCGACAGAAGTGTTTCTCAATTTCCGGTCTCCTAATTCGTCTTTCCCACGTTCCAAACGTGCCCCCCATTCCTCTTGCATTGCTTTTACAGTTGCAGCCTTTTCCACCAGAAGTCTTGGGATATTGCGCATATGGTAATCATCTGTGATATTCTGAATGTTTAGGCAAGCCTTCCGTAATGCTTGAGCGGGAGTTCCATCTTTTGATTCGAGAAGGTCGAGCATTCCTGCAATATCGTCTTGATTTGTGAACGGCGGAAGTTGGGCGACATCGCCGACAAGAACCCATTTTTTACAAAATATCGCAGGAATCAAGAATTCAGTAAATGTTGTTTTGGAAGCCTCATCAATAATCAGGATATCAAAAAGTGCCTTAGGGGGTGTATGAGATTCTCTGTCACTGAGGACTTTTTTGATGTGGGGGTGTTGTATGACAGTACCCATTGTTGCACACACAAGATTCGATCTCCGAAATACCATGTCCGACAAATCGGCCTCAGTAAGATTTTTTCCAGCGGAACCCAACCTTTGCTTGAGATCATCGACTTGTTCTGGTTCAGTCCATTGATGAATTTCAGAATCGTAAACAAGTTGATCTCGATCATCAGGGTTCTTTCTCCAACGCTTAGAGTTGACTAACCTTAGAGGTTGAACCAAATCATTATATCCGAACCGTGATAAAACATTGTCGACTGACGCCTGTGTGTTACCACAGAGAAGTATTTTCGGATTACCTTTTGTGTCGGAAAGCAATTGAAGAATCAGTTCTCCAATCGTTTCAGTTTTCCCAGATCCCGGAGGACCTTCAAGTAATGAGAAATCTTGACTCGAAAGAGCTTTTAAGATGAAATTTTGTTGCTCAGAGGAACCTTCAGATCCACTCGAAACTCGAGTTTTCCAACCAACAGTCGGTTGACGAATTTGCTTAGATTGTGGCCATGGTTTGATGTGTTTGTGATTGAGAGTCGTGGTTAAATCCATCAATGGCACGTGGTGAGCAAGGGGCGCCCCTTGAAGTCGTTCAATCGCAGATTTTTGATTGAGCAGATCTCCTAAGAACGTTGAAAGATGCAATTCTTGACCCCTAGGGTCATCAGCAAGGCGTAGAATCCTTAATTCACGGTTCCGTTCCAAAATTTTGAATGGTTTTCGCTCTTTGTTTGTGAGTTCTCGAATGTCATTGTCTTCAAACAAAGTATCCACTGGATCAAGAACGGCATCATTTTCGACATCAACGGTTGGTTTCACCCACACGCCATCAGATTGAATTTCTTGCCAAGAAACAGAAATGCCTTCCGAAGTGAAAAGTGAATTATGTTCTGGTATTTCAGTGAAGGTGACTGCATCATTCCCGGACCAGTTTTCGACAATTATCTTGCTTCCATCTCTTAGCTCTGTTCCATTTCTCGGTTTCCAACTTTTGATTGAAAGTACCTTATGATGTTTGAAATCACTGTTTTTTATTTCGGAGTTATGAACAGGGACAATGAGGTCAAACTTCTCACCATCAGCAGAAGAAACTGATTCAATAACGGGGTAATTTTTTCCTCGAATCTCTAGAGATTTTGGTTCTTCCATCATTGCTTCGGCATGAACTATAATCGGATGGCCTTTGAGGATAAGGTTCTGATTTCCAATTAATTCTTGATCTACAAAAATCTCAACTTCAAGGCTATCCATCGTCTGATTCCGAATTCTTGTGTTTTGTATTTTGACATATTCGTCATTTTCCCCGTCAAAAATAGTATGATTTCCAACATCAATTTCCTTGGGCCAATCGCGAATAACTTGTCGAACACTCCCGCCTGCTGGTACTGTAATGATGCATGCATGAGCAGTTAATTTAGCTCTGATTGGCTGAAATACTGGAGTTTCCATTTGAAATGTCATAAGTTTCTTCCGTTCAATTCTTGCTGATATTTGTTTTAATACATGCCGGCGGAAGGGATCCAATCCATATCTATATGATGCCTCCATGCCTTTCCAATTCGCCTCTTTTCCAGATTTCCCCGATATGTGGCCGAAATGTAATTTCTTCCAAAGGGCACTAAACGCCCATTTTTTCTCCTGAGAGCTAGGTGGCTGCATTTTTGTCCCTCAATCTTCATCAAAAATATTTCTTCGTTCACTTCGAAGAGAAGGCACTGGGGTTTCACCCTTTCCAATTTCTAAACTTTCATTATTTTGTGATGAGGCAAGGCGGGCACGTGCTGAAGCCCATTCACGCATTTTTGTAATGGGTTCACGCATAGTTTTCGCTAATGGATAGGTTGCTTGAATCGAATGGATTACATCGCTCTGATTGAGATTCCGATTTTGGCTGAAGGCTGTAAACATACCATCTTTCACCGTCTGTTCTATCTCTGCACCGCTGAATAAAGTAGATTCTTTCGCTAATTCGTTTAAATCGAATTCTTTCAGCGAATCTTTGTTGTGGGTGGAGAGATGAATTTTAAATATATCTTTTCGGATCTCTTGACTTGGCAGATCACAAAAAAATATTTCATCAAAACGACCTTTACGGAGCATTTCCGGCGGCAACTGTTCAATATTGTTTGATGTTGCAAGTACGAAGACAGGTGCGGTTTTTTCTTGCATCCAGGTCAAGAAAGTACCAAAGACTCGAGATGATACACCTCCATCTGTTTGTCCTGAACTTTGCGAACCCGCCAGTCCTTTTTCTATTTCATCTATCCATAGAATACAAGGCGAAACGGCTTCTGCAACTCTGAGCGCTTCTCGAATATTTCTTTCACTTTCTCCGACTACACCCCCGAACACCTTCCCTAAGTCGAATCGGATGAGGGGGAATCGCCAAAGTGAAGCTACTGCCTTTGCAGTGAGGCTTTTGCCACAGCCAGGGATTCCGAGTAACATGACTCCTTTTGGAGGCTCAAGTCCAAAAGCTGCAGCCTCTTCGGTAAATGCGCCACCTCGCTCGTTAAACCATGACTTGAGTTGGTCTAAACCTCCAACCTTTGCCATTGATTCAGAAGGTTGGAAAAATTCAAGGATACCACTCTTACGAATGATTTGTTCTTTCTCAGCGTTAATTATATCGATTTCATCCTCGGTAAGTTTTCCGTTTTGAGCCGCCGCCTTCGCAAAAGCCAACTCGGCTTCCATTGCTGTCAAACCTTTCGCCGCCTCGAGCAATCTTTTGGTAGGTTTTACTTGACTTTCAGGTAAATCGAATCGATCTTTCGCCACAGATGTAAGGATAAGTTCCAATGTTGAAAGATTAGGGAGTGGCAAATCTAAAATGGGCATTTCTTTTTCAAGCTCTTGCTTCAGCACCTGAGTTGTTGTTCCAAGCACGACCATTCGTTCTTTCAAACCATCTCGATTATTCATACGTGCAGCTTTTCTTAGCCAGAGGGTTAGGTCATCCATTTGATCGTGGTATCGTTCTTCAAACAATGCGTGTGCGTCTTCAAGATGTAGGACTGAGGGTTGTAAAAAACCGTCATCGCCATCTGCTCCAGTGAGGTACCACTTCAACGTGGCGCGTCCAGGCTTCATGGAGCCAGTTGCGATATCATCTGATGCTTTCTCACCTTTTTTCCATTCGCCCTCTTCAAAATCCCATTCCATCAATTGGTCTGCATGGGTCCATTTTAGATATCGGCGTGGTATCTCTTGAGACCGGATGGCCTGTTTGATTCTAGATTCTACTCGCTCCCATTCATGTGACACAATTTGAACGATAGGAGCTTGAGCTTTCATTAAGTGAGTCAACTCATTCTTAAATCTCACGTTTGGATCTTTTTCATTTGATTGTAAATTCGCTTTACTCATAAGAATCGCTAATTGCAACATTAGATAAACATTTTGTTATGTAATGCGTTTAAAATCAACTGGTGATTCTTAATCCCTGAAACTCCTAGATCAAGAAATAGATGAACTGCATTGATTCTGTTCGAAAGATGCTATAATTTCCGAAAAAACATTGATTTCATCAGAGTCGGCTTCGGATAATGACTGCGGCCATTAACGATCCGTTGACGCCTAAAATCAAGTGTGGGAGATAGTCGAGATTCTGCGTAAGGGCAAGCCCAAAGATGAGGATCGATTGCATACCGTACCCAAGTGAAGAGGAAACAGTCAATTCAAACAAGAGTTTCTTCGAACCCTTCCCCGTTAAGGTGGAAATAATACTGTCTTGCCAACTG
>Ga0115003_10003692_pt1 | contig 11986 bp, 8 predicted proteins | sample ArcticOcean_MG_C_7_FD_88736 | JGI IMG/M metagenome (GOLD analysis project Ga0115003, IMG submission 88736) | Marine microbial communities from western Arctic Ocean - ArcticOcean_MG_CB11_88 | ecosystem: Environmental > Aquatic > Marine > Oceanic | place: Arctic Ocean: Canada Basin | collected... | reverse complement strand
TAAGATATTTGGCCAGCAGCCCATGAAAATGATGTACCCCCTTTTCTCTTGTAGGAGAAAAACGACCGGCTTTGTAAAACTTAGATTGTAACCCTTTATGAACTCCTTCAACCACGAATTCATCTTCGCGCTCAACCTTGTCTAGCAAAGCACCTGCACCAGTATTTAGTTTGCTTTCATCATAAACGTAAGTGATAAAAGAGACTTTAGTTTTATTTAAGCCTACCGGTTTAACGATGTTAATAGAAAGACCCCAAGGGTAAAAGTTAAACATCATGTTAGGAAAAATCCAGTAGTAGTATGCCGCCACGTTTTCCCCATAATCAGGATGGTCTTGTGGTAGCTCAAAAACTTCATCGGCTCCTTCTGAATAGCCAATCTGTAAATTAGCGTGATCGTAAATTTCCGTTTTATACTTGCCGTAATCCAGGGCTTTGTTTAAATCTTCATGTACAAATGGAATATGAAAACCCTCTAAATAATTATCGCAGTATAGCGCCCAATGGCAATTAATTATATAATCCTTATTGGCAGCCGTATCTAGTTTAAACTCGTTTAAAGGTAAAAAACCAACACGCTCTTTCATTACATTAATTACTTCAGAAAAATCGAAAGCAGGATTCAGACTCACGAATAAATGACTTCCCCAGTCGTGTAATTTAAATTGGTGCAGGCCTTCGCAGGGTCTAGGAAAGTCCTTGGCTTCCTCAAATTCAGGCATCATTTTAAAACTTCCATCTAATTCAAACCGTCTGCCATGATACATGCAAGCCAACTGTCTCATCTTACCAGGATGATGAGCCACAATATTCCCTCGGTGCGTACAAACATTGCTAATACAGTTAATGCTATTTGCTTTGTCTCGAACTATCATCATAGGCTCAGACATGAAATTATCGAGCAGCATAAATGGATAAACAGACTCTACTAATGGAACAGTAGTATTCGCATCGCCAACCCAGTGCCATGTCACTTCAAAAACACGATCTTTAAGCGCATCAAACACTTCTTGACTGCGGTAAAAAGTTGCAGGCAGAGTTTCTGCATAAGTAATGTCGGGATTGATGTCAAATTTTTCCATAGAAACGAATTGAATTATTTTTTAAAATTAAGGTAGAATGGTATTCCAACAGCTAATAAGAGAATCCCCCAAATTATGGTTTCTAAACCGCAGCCAATAATTACCCAGACACAAAATACGATGGTAGTAATTGATAGGAGTATTTTATTTAAAGGAATAGCTCCTTCTTTTCTGCGTAGCAAAATAAGTAGACTTATAGTTGAGAGTAAATAGGGAGTTAATACCGAAAGTGTAGAAAGCTTCATCATAAACGTAAAGGCCTCAATAAGTCCTTTTGTATAATTGAGCCCCATTAAAACAGATGCCAAAATACTGGACAGTATAATTCCTGTTATAGGAGAATCGTTGCGGTTTGTTTTTTTAAATATTTTCGGAAAAAGGCTGTCTTGAGCAGCAGACATAGGTATTTGTCCTTGTATAAGAATCCAGCCATTTAGTGCTCCTAGCGTTGCTATTACCGCCCCTCCAGCTACAATGTATTTTGCGGAGTTTCCCCAGAATAAACCTGCCGCATCTGCGAAGGGAGCTTTAGATTCTGCTAAAATATCTGGGGGAATAATCCCCATAATGGCGATTGAACTCATGATATAAACCACAATCGTAATAAGCGTGCCGGCCATCGTAGCTTTCTTAATAGTGGTAGCAGCATCTTTAATATTTTTACTAGGAATGGTGGCGCTTTCCATACCTAAAAAAGCGAAAAGCGTTAAGGTGGTGGTAATTGTGATGGCAGAAAAACTAGATTCACCGCTTATATTAATCGGAAAAAAATGGTCGGTATTGATGTAAAGTATACCAATAAATCCCACTAGGATTATAGGCATAATCTTTAGAACAGTAGTTATAAGCTGTACTAGAGCTACTGTTTTTAACGGTTTAGAATTAATCCAAGTAAAAAGCGAAATAACACCTAAGCCAGTAAGTGCCGCTAACAATTTATTTTGGCCTAAAACTGGAAAAAAGACCTCCAGATATCCGACTAGAGCAACAGCAATTGCAGCATTGGTACACCAAATTGAAATCCAATATCCCCAGGCAACCAAAAAAGCTGGAAAGTCCCCAAGACCGAGGCGAGTATAGGCATAAGGTCCTCCCGTAGTATTGGGCGCTAACCGACCTAGGCTTCCAAAAACGAGGGCTAGAAGAATGGCTCCAATTGAAGAAAACAACCAACCTAACAAGCTAATGGATCCAAATGCAGCTAGTGCAGCTGGAAGTAAAAACACTCCAGATCCAATCATATTACCCGCTACTAGAGAGGTGCTTGACCAAAATCCAATTTTAGTATCGCTCATATCGAAAGGGCCATCTAGATGCTATGAAATAAAGTGGGTTTGTAATGTTTGCTAGCGAACCAGACAAAATGCGGTTTAATTTCCCTTACTTATTTATGTGCCCGCAGCATGGGCATTTATTTACCGGACTCAAATTTAAGGCATTAATCTAGAGAGTGGACGTCCCTTATGGGCAGAGTTAACTCTTCCTCAAATGCTCAGGGGAGTCCTCTTTGAAAAATAAGTAGGTTGTGAGGGTGCAAAAGGGGAGGTTAGGACTGAACGTAGTTTTCTTTTACCTACAAATCCTTCATGCCAAATTGAGTCAAGTTTTAAATCACTAAAATAGAACATCAAATTTGTTGTTGTCGTTAAGTTTAATTTTATTGGGTCTTATTCTTAACTCTTTAAGAAGTTCTTTGTTTTATGTAAAATCAAGAAATAGGCTTTCATTTACTCGTTAGAGACAATCCTTTCCTTTGAAGGTTCGATATTACTGCTCGAAGTTATGATCAATTTAATTGTTTTTCTTCTTTTAAAGTCTGCGTCTTTTTAGTATCACTTACTAATTCTGAAACCTTTGTGGTAATATTATCTTTATTCATAGAGCCTATCACTATAACAGGATATTCTTCGCCTTTTATAAAGTAAATATTAGTTGGCGCTGCCCAACTGGCTGACTCAGAGAAAATCTCCCATACTAAGTCTGAAGCCTTGAATTTATCATAATTAATTATGCCAAGGATTACCTCCTCTTTAAAGTATTCTTCCTTGGCTAATTCTGATAGGTTTTTTTTTAACCTATTACATGCTGGACACCAATCTGCAGAGATGATCATGTAAAGTATTTTACCTTCAGCTTCAGCTTTTTCTTTTGCCTTATTTAATTCTGTTTTATTTGAAATGGTAATAAAATGATTTTGACCGAATGTGATATTGGACATTAATAGTCCGAGAAATAAGATTATAATTTTCATCTGTAACGTTAAGTAGATAAAACGGATTTTGCTGTTTTATATTTTGTACATGTACTTATTACTAGCATCTATTTCCTTCAGGGGAATTATAGATAATCTAATCTAGGTGGGAGAGGTTCCTGTGGGCAAAGAGAACTCCAAATGCTGACAGCAATCGGGGCGCTATAGCTCAGAACCCAACTTCCAATCGCCATAAGCCTAAACCAGCCCCACCTTTACTAAGTACTCCCCAATCTGAACCGCATTAGTAGCAGCGCCTTTTCTGAGGTTGTCTGAAACTACCCACATGTTTAAAGTGTTTGGCTGGCTTTCATCTCTGCGGATTCTTCCCACGAATACATCGTCTTTATCATTGGCCATTAATGGCATTGGGTAGGTGTTGGTGTCGGTATTATCCTGAACAGTTATTCCTTCGGTTTCGTGAAGGAGCTTTCTCAATTCTCCTAAATCAAAATCCTTAAGAAACTCCACATTAATGGACTCCGAATGACCGCCCGTCACTGGAACTCTAACTGCTGTAGCAGTAACGTTTATTGAAGGGTCTAGAATTTTTTTGGTCTCCAAAGTCAGCTTCATTTCCTCCTTTGTGTAGCCGTTATCTAGGAATACATCACAGTGAGGAAGGCAGTTCATGTCTATCTTATAAGGATAAGCCATTTCGGTTTCCTTGCCAGCTCGCTCGTTGTCTAGTTGGTTCACCGCTTTTACTCCAGTTCCAGTAATGGATTGATAAGTAGACACTACCGCTCTTTTCACTCCATATTTATCATGCAGAGGTTTTAGAGCCATTACCAGTTGAATAGTAGAACAGTTGGGATTGGCTATAATCTTATCTTTAGCAGTTAGCTCCGAAGCATTTATCTCTGGCACTATTAGCTTATGGTCTGGACTCATTCTCCATGCAGAAGAATTGTCTATAACCGTGCATCCAGTCTCAGCGAATTTTGGCGCCCATTCTAAGCTCGTGTCTCCACCAGCAGAAAAAATAGCTATATCACATTTCATGTCTATAGCAGTTTGCATACCCACTACGGCAAAATCATTTCCTTTATAGCTAATTAATTTTCCCACGCTTCTTTCTGAAGCCACAGGAACCAAGACACCCAAGGGAAACCTACGCTCAGCCAAAACTTTTAACACCATCGTTCCTACTAATCCCGTGGCTCCTACTACTGCTACTTTCATGCTTTAAATAATTGATATAACGCAGACAAAACTAGTATATTTACCCCTCAAGAATGTTCAGCGATTTGAAAAAAGTAAACATCTACTTACGGTTAATTATTGTGTCTGTTATATGCGTTGCAACGCACACATTATCAGCACAAATACTTACAGATGATTTCCAAGACGGAAACATCACTGCTAACCCTGTATGGGAAGGGAATACAGAGGATTTCACAGTCAACTCTAGCAGCCAACTCCAACTAGATGCTGCGGCAGAGGGAATGTCATACCTCTCCTCGCCAGTAGGTCAAAGTGTCCCTGTAGAAACTGAGTGGAGGTTTTATGTAAAGCAGAGCTTCTCTGGTTCAGACAATAATACTTCCAGGCTATACTTGATGTCTAGCTTGCCTACCCTTGATTACACGGGAAATGGCGGTGCGTTTGTTCAGGGTTATTTTCTTCAATTCGGTGAGAGTGGTTCAGATGATGCTTTAAGATTAGTGAGAAACGATTCAGATGGAACGACCACTGATATAGCTGAAGGAATAGCTGGGTTTGTGTCTAGCTCTTTTGAAATCACGGTGAAAGTTGTAAGAACAGCTTCAGGAGAATGGGAGATTTGGGCCGATGCTAATGCAGGAGATGAATTCTCACTCCAAGCCACCGGAACAGATGCCACGTATAGCTTTGTAAACTACTTCGGTTGGGTGTGTAAATACACTTCCAGTAATGCAGATAATTTTTTCCTTGACAATGTTTACATAGGGGAGCCTTTGGTAGATAACGACCCTCCGGTTTTAACACAACTCACGGTGGATTCTGCTTCAGAATTAACAGTAGAGTTCAATGAGCCTCTAAACGGAGCTTCAGTAGAAACACTTTCTAATTACTCAGTATCCAGCGGAATAGGCAATCCTACGGCAGCCACATTTACTGCTCCTAATTCAGTAGCGCTAACCTTCGGAGCTAGTTTTCCGTCTGAAGAAGAATTGACCCTAACAGTCACAGGTGTGGCAGATGCCATAGGGAATGAAATTTCATCAACAGAAGAGCAGTTCACCTATTTCGAAATCAGTGAACCGCAGCTGGGAGATATCATTATCAATGAGATTTTCGCAGACCCTACGCCAGAGGTTGGGCTTCCAGATACAGAATGGTTAGAATTACACAACACTTCTGAAAACGCCTTTGATATATCGCTGTTGGAGTTTTATAATACCACTACACTAAACCCTATAGAGAGTTATGTCCTCCCCGCTGGAGGTTACGTTATTATTTCTAATGAAGCCGGAACCTCTGCGTTGCAAACTTTTGGAGAAACCGCCTCTGCAAGCTCATTTTCTGCATTGAGTAATTCAGGAGACAGTCTTACGCTGGTATATAACGGAACTGTAATCGACAGGGTAGTGTATGAAGATGATTGGTATTCAGATGCTGTAAAAGCAGATGGAGGATGGTCTTTAGAGCGCATAAATCCTACCGCGTTATGCAGCAGTAGTCAAAACTGGATAGCGTCTAATTCTATGCTCGGAGGAACTCCAGGAACTCTAAATTCTGTAAATGATGAAACACCAGATACGGAAGCCCCTGCCATAACTACGGCTTCTTTAATTAACGAGACATTAATTTTCTTACAAGCAGATGAAATCTTAAACGAGGTTTTGGAGATAACACATTTCTCTATTTCTGGAGGATACGAAATATCAGCCGTTCAGCTGACTTCATCAGCCAATGGGATTCTCATAACTTTAGATGAGCCAGTGGAAGTAGGTGTGCCGTTTATCATCACCGTTTATAGCCTTACAGATTGTGAAGGAAATGAAAACACCTCCATTACGGAATGGCAAATAGCGTCAGGTTTTCCCGCAGAGGTTGGAGATATTATTATAACAGAAATTATGGCAGATCCTTCTCCACAGGTAGGGCTGCCCGAGGTTGAATATGCAGAACTCTATAATGTCTCTAATTTATTTATAGACATTTCAGATGCCGATTTTAGCGGAGCCACATTTACGTCTTCTGTTATTCTAGCTCCTGGTGAATATAGGGTGGTTATGAGTGAAGAAGATATAGCTGCTAACTTCATTTTTAGCGGAGCATCTGGCATGACTGGGTGGGGAAGTACTTTCCTTACCAATTCCGGTAAAGAGCTAATTCTAGCTACTTCAAATGGAGTGATAGATGAGGTGACTTATGACAACACGTGGTACCAGGACTCTGGTAAAGACGATGGAGGCTGGTCACTAGAGTTAATTAACCCTACTCATCCATGCAGTGACAAAGCCAATTGGAGAGCTTCAGAAAGTGTTTTTGGTGGTTCTCCAGCGGAGTTAAACTCAGTGTTTTCTGTAGCCGAGGACAATCAAGCTCCTCAAGTAATATTGGTCTATGCCTTTCTTTCTAATTCCATTTTTATAGAATTTGATGAGCCGGTTAACGAGTCTTCCTTTTCGTCAGCAGTAATTTCATTGAGTGGAGAGAATTCTACTAGTATCACTGCGCAGGGCTTAAGAAGTGTCATCGTTAATTTTCAAGAAGGATTGACACCTGTTCTAGAATTTACACTATCCGTGTCTGGCATAGAAGATTGTTGGGGAAATGCCATTGCTACGCAGGAAGTAATAATAGGCCTACCCGAACCAGCAGAAGCAGGAGACTTAATCATAAATGAAGTTCTTTCTAACCCACGTGGGTCAGGCTCGGATTATGTAGAGATTTATAACAATTCCAACAAGATTATAAGTCTTCAAAACTGGCAGTTGGCCAATAGGATTGAAGGTGTTATAGATAGTCAAGAGTTAATCACAGAGTTCCCTCTCCCTATATTTCCAGGAGATTACGCGCTGCTCACGGAGTCAATAGAGGATGTCGCAGTAAATTACCCGAATGCGGCAGTAAATAAGTTCATCGTAATGAATTTACCGGCATACAGTAATGATGAGGGAGATGTGGTTTTACTATTACCAGATAACGAAATTAGCGATGAGTTTGGGTATTCTTCAGACTATCATTTCGATCTTTTAGATGACACAGATGGAGTCTCATTAGAGAGAATTAGCTTTACTGTGCTTACACAAAACTCAGACAACTGGTCAAGCGCAGCAGAAAGCGAAAACTATGGGTCTCCTGGGTACAGAAATTCCCAAACACAATCTGAAACGACTGCTGAAGGAGCAGTTTCTGTTTATCCTCCAGTATTCTCTCCTGGGGGATCTCAGGATATAAATAACCTAGAGATTTCGTATTCATTTAGCGACAACTCTCAGGCGGCCAGTGTTACTATTTACTCAAAAGATGGCGTGAAAACGAGAGCGTTAAAATCCAATATTCTTATAGGTTCTGAAGGGACTTTCTTTTGGGATGGAACAGATGATCAAGGGAGAGCAGTTCCTACTGGGATTTATGTAATTTACTTCGAAGTATTTGGTTTAGATGGAAATGTACAAGGGTATAAAGTTCCTGCCACTGTAGCTTACAGGTAATTATGAGATTTAATTTCACCGAAATACCCGCTCCGCTATTGAGGGAATCCTACTTGTTAGGAGAGCCTTGGATGTTTTATGTTTTCATGTTTGTAGGAGTTTTAATAGCGGGGACTCAGTGGAATTATTCTAAGAATATCAGAGAGATTTTTTATGCAGTCATAAATATTCGAATGCTTAGAGAGATATTGAGGGAAGAAATAGTTTTGACCAGCAGAACTAGCCAATTGCTTATAGTGCTGTCTCACATATCTTTAGCTGTTTTTTTTTATCTAGCTCTTTCTCTCTATGAGATAGGTATAGCTGGAGTAAGCCTTTCAGGATTTTTAAAGTATCTGCTGATATTGACTATTATTACGTTCATTTACTTTGTAAAAATAATAATAATCCGAGGGATGAGACTCCTGTTTAATGGGGATTATTCGCTTAGAGAATATGAGTTTAATTATGGCTTGCTTTTGAAGATAGCGGGTATCGGATTGTTCCCGATTAGTCTTTTGCTGGCGTATTCTAAAGTCATTCCTAGTGATGTTTTGGTAGTGTTAGGGCTGATTCTAATAGTAGCTAGTGTAGTTTGGAGATGGGCTCGAGGCTGGTTAAACGCGGTAACAAACAGAATTTCTATTGTCTATATTATTTTATACCTTTGCACGCTCGAAATTTTACCTGCGGTGGTATTATTAAAAGTCCTGCTTGTCAGGTCTTAATAGTACTGCTCCTAAAACAAGAAAAAAGATGGAGGCTAAAGTAAAGGAAAAAGTTAAAACGATCTTAATTTCTCAACCAAAACCTGAGGGCGATAATAAGTCACCATATACCGCTTTATCTAAGAAGCACAAGCTTAAGATTGATTTTAGACCGTTTATTCATGTAGAACCTACACATGCTCAGGAATTCAGGCAGAATAGAATCTCTATACTTGAGCATACGGCTATTATCTTCACTTCTAGAGTTGCGGTAGACCACTTTTTTAGAATGTGTGAGGAGACGAGAGCCACGGTTCCTGATACTATGAAGTATTTCTGCTTAAGTGAGACTACAGCTTTTTATTTACAGAAGTATGTAGTTTATAGAAAGAGAAAAATATTTCACGGGAGAGTTACTTTCGCAGAGTTAGTGGAGATTATGAAGAAGCACAAGCAAGAGAAATTCTTAGTTCCTTGTTCTAATCTGCTTAAGCCGAGCATTCCCGAGCTGCTTATAGAGAATAAATTTCACCACAGCATAGCTCCTATGTATAGAACGGTATGTAGTGATTTGAGTGATCTGGCAGAGGTGAAGTATGATATGTTAGTTTTCTTTAGTCCTTCAGGAATAGAGTCGTTAATGAAAAATTTCCCTGATTTCGAGCAAGGGGATACAGTGTTGGCTACTTTCGGGCCTACGACTGCAAAGGCAGCTGAAGCAGCTGGATTAAGAATAGATGTTCTGGCTCCTCACCCAAAGGCTCCTTCAATGTCTATGGCTATACAGCAATTCATAACAGGTAAATAAAAGGAGGTTACTTCTTCATTTACAACCAGTGAATTCACCTAGAAAACTTGAGAAGAAAGAACTTCTTTCCAGTAAGAAGTCAATCCAATCCATATTTGACAATGGGCGAATAATAAAGGCTTACCCGTTATTTATTTCGTTTGAGGTGGTTAACTCAGAGCATTCTGAAATTAAAGTGCTTTTTTCTGTGAGTAAAAAAAGACAGAAATTAGCTGTTCGTAGAAATGGAATTAAACGAAAGCTCAAAGAATCGTATCGACTCAATAAGTTACCTTTGTTAGAGTTCACTTTAAAAGAAGGGTTAAGTCTTAATCTTATGATTATCCAAGTAACCGGTGACGCAGTGCCTTATTCTACCATCGAAAAGAAAATGATAAAAGGCCTGTCTAAATTAAAGGAAAGTTTAATTAAATCTAATTAGATTCATGAGAAAGCTGACAAAGAGATTTTGTATTAACATGCTGGGCCTAATAGTGCTAGTCTCGCTGTCATCAGCGGCTGTCGTTAAATATTTTGATGTTTCTAAAAATTTGGAAGTATTCACCACCCTTTATAAAGAGCTGAATCTTTACTATGTGGATGAAACTAATCCAGGAGAGTTAATGAAAACCGGTATAGATGCCATGTTAGAATCTCTAGATCCATATACCGTGTATTATCCAGAGTCAAGAATAGAAGATGCTCGCTTCATGCAGACCGGACAGTATGGAGGAATAGGAATAGATGTTGAAAGTATAGATGAAAAGATTATTATCAATGAAGTTCTACAAGGTTTTCCTGCTGCGAGTGAAGGGTTAAAGCCAGGAGATGAAATTATCAGCATTGATGGTCAACTCCTCAAAGAGTTAAAGCCAGATCAGTTAGACGGTCTGCTTAAAGGAAATGTAGGAACCTCTCTATCCATTGAGTACAGAAGAGCCAATGAACAAAAAGAGGTCCTGCTATCTAGAGCACAGATTAAGATAAATGAAGTGCCGTATTTTGGTATGATAAACGAAACTGACGGGTATATAAAGCTTACTAGTTTTACGAAAACATCTAGTATGAGTGTTCGCTCTGCTTTGATGAGTTTAAAGTCCAAAAGTGGAGCCCAAAGAATAGTTCTCGATTTGAGAGGTAATGGTGGAGGTCTTCTGAGAGAGGCAGTAAATATTGTAGGTCTTTTTGTAGATAAAGGAGAGCTAGTAGTAAGTACTAAAGGCAAAATAGCGAGCTGGAATAAAGTGTACGAAACTAAAGCAGCTCCTGTAGCTCCAGACATTCCATTAATCGTCTTAGTGGATGAGAATTCAGCCAGTGCGTCAGAAATAGTGAGTGGAGCCCTTCAGGATTTAGATAGAGCCGTAGTGATTGGGAGGCAGAGTTTTGGAAAAGGGCTAGTTCAGCGGACCAAAGATTTGGTCTACAATTCTAAGATGAAATTAACTATAGCTAAATACTATATCCCTAGTGGAAGATGCATCCAAAGATTAGATTACTCGAACAAAAAAGACGGAAAGGCTAAGGCCGTAGCGGACTCATTAATAAAGCCTTTTGAAACTAGAAAAGGCAGACCCGTTTTTGATGGTAGAGGTGTAGATCCTGATGTTCTCATTGAGAAATCAGTAGAAAGTGAACTATTAAAAAGTCTGAAGACTAATTATGTACTCTTTGATTATGTTACTGATTATGCGGCTAATTCTCAAAAGCCAGACACAGTAATTAATTTTAAGTACGAAGATTATGATGGGTTTAAGACCTGTGCGACTTCTGCTAATTTTGACTACTCCACGGCTTCTTACCAGAAAATGATGGAGTTAATAGAAGTAACTAAAAAAGAAAATTACTTTACCGAAACACAGAGTGAAATAGGCGCGTTGTCTACGGGACTAGCGCCAAATATTTCTACTGATTTAGATAGATATAAGTTTGAAATTCTTCCCGTATTAGAGAAAGAAATAGTGAAACGACTATTCTTTGAAAAAGGAGAAATCCAATACAGCCTGCTTCATGACCCCTATATCACGGAAAGCGTAAAAACGTTCAACTCGAATTACAGTTCTATTTTACAATAGGATAAATGGCCGGATTAACTCCATTTCTTACCTCTAAGCATTTAAATGTACTGTTTCTAATCGGGGCATCATTTATAGCCATAGGAATACCTTTTTCTTTGGTTATGATGAGTATGGGTACTATCGGAGTTTCTGTAGTATATATTTTAGAAGGAGGGTTTAAAGAGAAACTTGGAAGACTGAATCATCCAGTTTTAAAGCCAATCATAGCCTTAATCCTATTATTTGTAGTCGCTCTCCTTTGGACTTCCGATCTCAAAACGGGAGCTAGAATAATAAGAAAGGTAATTCCACTCTTGGTGATTCCTTTAGTTTTCTCTGGAATTTCATCTGTGAGTAAACGGCAAATCAATTTATTGATCTGGGCTTTTGTGGCGGCTACAGTATTATCCGTATTAATAAATATAGGAGTGGCTTTCAGCACTGACACGCTCACTATGGGTAACCCTAGAAAAAT
>Ga0115003_10003690_pt1 | contig 11988 bp, 7 predicted proteins | sample ArcticOcean_MG_C_7_FD_88736 | JGI IMG/M metagenome (GOLD analysis project Ga0115003, IMG submission 88736) | Marine microbial communities from western Arctic Ocean - ArcticOcean_MG_CB11_88 | ecosystem: Environmental > Aquatic > Marine > Oceanic | place: Arctic Ocean: Canada Basin | collected... | reverse complement strand
TCTTCCGGCTCTGCCACTCAATTGATTGTAAAGTTGTATATTTTTCTCAGTCGTTCTTAAATCATAACCCATTCCAGAAAAATCTGCATCTACAACAACAATACAATTTAGTTTTGGGAAGTTAAATCCTTTCGATATCAATTGGGTTCCTACTAAAATATCTACTTCATTTTTTTCTATTTTTTTAATAATAGATTCGGTTTCTTCTTTTTTGGATAAAAAGTCACTCGAAAATATTTTAATATTTTTCTTAGGAAAAATAATTTTTAATTCTTCATATATTTTTTCAACACCTGGCCCGTACATGCGAAAATCGCAAAGTTGTTGGTCTACTTTACAGTTGTTGTCTTTTTTTACTTTGTTTCCACAATGATGGCAAATAAGTTTACCAATAGATTTATGATAGGTTAGGTAAATAGAACAGTTCGGACACAAATGTTTGTAGCCACATTTCTTGCAAATTAAAAAAGGAGCATATCCTCTTCTATTTAAAAAAAACAATACTTGTTCTTTTTTTTTTAAATACTCATCAACCATAACAATTGTTTCATTTGCAATAAAATGATCTTTTTTAAGTTCAGCTTTTTGTAAATTTACTACCTTTGCATCTGGCAAAGGTGAATCACTGTAACGATTAATTAATCTTGTGTGATTGTATTTTTTATTTCTTATGTTGTTAAAGGTTTCCAGTGAAGGTACTGCGGTAACTAAGTGTATGGGGATATTTTCAAAAGACGCTCTTGCGATGGCCATGTCACGAGCATGATATATGACTCCTTCGTCCTGTTTGTACGATGGATCGTGTTCTTCATCTAGAATTATTAATCCTAAATTTTTAAATGGTAACAATAAAGAAGAGCGAGCACCTATTACTAACTTTAAATTATTATCAATAATACCTTGCCAAATTTTTCTTTTACTTTTAATTCCTATTTTTGAGTGCCAAACAGAGGGTGTAAAACCAAAAAATTCCTCAAATCTATCTTTAAATTGACTGGTTAAAAATATTTCAGGTAATAATATTAGTACCTGTCGGCCCTTTTTTAGGATTTCTTTTATTCTCTCAAAATACACTATTGTTTTTCCTGAACCTGTAACCCCTTGTAGCAATGTTACATTAAATAAATCTCCAAACTTTTTTAAATCTTTTAGGCTTTTTTTTTGATCACTGTTCAACGAAAAATTATATATTTTTTTGTCCAATCTTTGTTTTTTATACTCTTCTATTTTAAATACGTTTTTTTTGTCTCCTAAACACATTTTCAAAACCATACCTTTTGGGACTAAATTATATGAGGAAAACCAATTGATATAGTTTATTAAATTTTTGTTGATTTTAAAATTGTCTAATTTTTTTTCAATATTTCTTATCTTAAATACTTTTGTGGATGGATGAATTTTATCCCAAACAACCCCAGTTTCTTTAGCTTTTCCAAAAGGTACAACGACTATATCTCCTGGTTTTAAATTGTTTAAATGACCAGAATCATAGGTAAATGGAAAGTTAAATACTTTTGGAACTAGAACGGGAACTTTCATTTTTAAAGAATCTAATTGATTTTATAACAATTAAAAATGAATTGCTCTTTTATCAACAGCTAAAGCTGCTTCTTTTACAGCTTCCGTATGAGTTGGGTGTGCATGACATGTTCGGGCGATATCTTCAGAACTTGCACCAAATTCCATTGCTAGAGCCATTTCAGCTATCATGTCACCAGTATGCGGTCCAATCATGTGAACACCTAAAACTCTATCAGTTTTACTGTCAGCTAATATTTTTACAAAACCATCTGTCTCGTTGTTAACCTTAGCTCTTGAGTTTGCAAGAAATGGAAATTTACCAACTTTATAACTTCTATTTTCTTTCTTAAGCTGTTCTTCTGTTTTTCCCACAACTGCAACTTCTGGTGAAGTATATATCACGCCAGGTATAACATCATAATTAACGTGTCCTGCTTGACCTGCTATAATTTCTGCTACAGCTATACCTTCCTCTTCTGCTTTATGAGCAAGCATTGGGCCTTTGATTACATCTCCAATCGCATAAATATTACTAACTGAGGTTTGTAATTTCTCGTTTACTTCAACCTTGCCTTGTTTGTCTTTCTTAATTCCCATTTTTGTAAGGTTTAATCCTTCTGTGTAAGGTTTTCTTCCAACAGAGATTAAAACTTTATCACCCAACAAAGTTTCTTGTTTTAATGTTTCGTTGTTTGTAAATGAAACTTCAACTTGATTTTCTTTGTTGCTAACTGAAGTGACTTTTGAATTTAATTTAAATTTAAATCCCTGTTTTGTTAAAATTTTCATAAATTCTGATGAGACTTCTTTATCCATTCCAGGGGTAATATGGTCTAAATATTCTAAAACAGTTACACTTGATCCAAGTCGCGACCACACAGAACCCATTTCTAAACCTATATATCCTCCTCCAATTACAATTAAATTTTTTGGCACTTCCTTAAAAGCTAGCGCACCCGTTGAAGATACAATATTTTTTTCGTCAATCTCCATACCTGGCATTGATGAAGGGGTGGATCCTGTTGCGATAACAATATTTTTAGATTTATAAGAATTTTTTTTTTCACCATCATAGACAACAACATCATTTTTAGAGAATAAAACTCCTTTGCCTTTTATGTATGTAACTTTATTTTTTTTAAATAAAAATTCAATTCCTTTGGTTAAAACTTCTACAGATTTGTCTTTATTGGCCATCATCTTGTCTAGGTTAAGTTTCAAACCTGTAAATTCTATTCCTTGATTGTTAAAATTATTTTGGGCTTTGTGATATGTCTCAGACAAATTTAAAAGACTTTTTGATGGTATACATCCTACGTTAAGACATGTGCCTCCCAATTTACCTCTTGATTCTACACATGCTGTTTTTAGCCCTAGTTGCGCTGCTCTAATTGCACATACGTATCCACCAGGTCCACCACCAACAATTATTACATCAAAATTATTTTCCATAACTATAAGTTTAAAAATAGCCTTCTAGGGTCCTCTAGACATTCTTTGACTATTTTCAAAAAAGAAACTGCTTCTTTACCGTCAACTATTCTATGATCGTAAGATAATGCTAAATACATTATAGGCCTAATAGAAACACTTTTATTAATTGCAACAGGTCGCTCTATAATATTATGCATACCTAATACTGCAGACTGTGGTGGATTTAAAATAGGTGTTGAGAGCATTGACCCATAAATACCCCCGTTAGTAATTGTAAAAGTTCCACCTTGTAAATCATCAATAACAATTTTTCCATCTCTTGCTTTTTGCCCAAGCAAAGTAATATTTTTTTCTATATCTGCAAAAGACATCTCGTCTGTACTTCTTAAAACTGGAACAACTAAACCTCTGTCCGTACCTACAGCTATACTAATGTTGTAATAATTTTTATAAACAATTTCATCGCCTTGTATTTCTGCATTTACAATAGGATAGTTTTTAAGACCAACGACACAGGCTTTTACAAAAAAAGACATAAATCCTAATTTAACAGAGTATTTTTTTTGAAATTCTTCTTTATGTTCGTTTCTCATTGAGATGACTGAACTCATATCAATTTCATTGAATGTAGTCAGCATAGCTGCGTTTTCTTGGGCTTCTTTAAGTCTCTTAGCTATGGTCATTCTTAATCTTGTCATTTTAATTCTTTCTTCAGTTCCGTGGGTAGTTTTTCGTTCTGAAACTTGTGGTGCTGTTCCCATCAAACTTAAAAGGTCTTCTTTTAAAATAACTCCATTTCTTCCTGAGCCATCAATATCGTTAAGATTAATATTAGACTCTGTTGCTATTTTTCTTGCAGCTGGAGACACAAAATTTAAATTTAAATTTTTTATAGTTTTTGTCTCATTGTGAACTTCTGTTAAGATAAGTGGTTCATCTTCTTTTTTTTCTTGTTTTTTATCTTCTTTAATTAATGTTCCATTTTTAACAACTTCTAATTTTTTAAGTGGTGGTGAATATTTTTTTTCTTCTGAGCTTATGCTTGCTACAGGAGATTTTGATTGAGAGATAGTTCCTAATATAGCCCCAACGTTCACAGTTTGGCCTTCTTTAACAGAAATTTTTTCTATAATTCCATCCGAAGGAGCGGGCACCTCGACATTAACTTTATCTGTTTCTAGCTCAACAACTGCTTCGTCAGCGTTAACTTTATCACCTTCATTTTTTAACCACTTAGCGACTGTAGCTTCTGCTACAGACTCTCCAAGAACGGGTACTAGTATACTATCAGTCATTAATTTATTTTTCCAACCACCTTTTCTAATATTTCTTTTTGTTGTGCAAGGTGTTTATTGCGATTTCCGGTTGCAGTCGAGGCTGAAGGTCTTCTTCCAATATATTCAACGTTTTTGTTACTAAAATTAATGATTTCTAGAGTTCTATTAATATAATGATTAACTGTGTTCCAAGCGCCCATATTTTTTGGTTCTTCTTGACACCAATAAATGTCTGCATTTTTAGCATATCTTTTCAATTCTTTACCTAATCTTTTTACTGGAAATGGGTAAATTTGTTCTAGACGTATAAAAACAACTTTATCATTTTTTGTATTTTCTCTTGCGTCAACTAAATCAAAATAAATTTTACCTGAACAAATAACTACTTTTTTAATTTGGTTATCACTTTTAAGATTAGTTAATCCATAATCACTTGTATAAGCTCGATCAGGCAAAACCCTGTGAAAAGAAGTTTCTTTAGTAAAATCATCTATAGTTGAAACACATTGTTTATGTCTCAGTAAAGATTTTGGGGTCATAATTACCAATGGTTTTCTAAACTCTCTATGCATTTGCCTTCTTAAAGCGTGAAAATAATTAGCTGGTGTTGTGCAATTTACTACTTGAATATTGTCCTGGGCACATAACTGTAAAAATCTTTCTAGTCTTGCTGATGAATGTTCAGGTCCCTGACCTTCATAGCCATGGGGTAGCAACATCACTAAGCCACTGGCTCTTCCCCATTTAGACTCACCAGAGGTAATAAATTGATCAATAATTATTTGTGCACCATTGGCAAAATCACCAAACTGAGCCTCCCACAATACTAAAGTTTCTGGCTCTGATAAAGAGTAGCCAAACTCAAATCCTAATACAGCTAATTCAGATAAAAGTGTATCTATTACTTCAAATTTTTTTTGATTTTCTGAAATATTATTTAAAGGGATATACCTTTCGTGGCTATCCTGATTTCTAAGCACAGAATGTCTCTGACTAAAAGTTCCTCTTCCAGAGTCTTGGCCTGATAATCTCACAGAAAAACCTTCTGTTAAAAGAGTACCAAATGCCAAGGCCTCGGCAGTTGACCAATCAATTGGTGAGTTATTGACAAACATTTTTTGCTTATTTTCAAAAATTTTTTTTAGCGTTTTGTGTATATTAAAATTATTAGGAATAGTTGTAATTTTTTTTCCAATTAAATTAATTTTTTCTTTACTAACTCCACTCACACCTCTCCTATCTTTTCCAGGTGTTGGGGTAAATCTTGACCAAACGCCATCAAACCACTTTAACTCTGGCTTGTAATTTTTTGACTCAATAAATTCTTTTTCAAGGTATGTCTTAAAATTATTTACTTCTTGGCCTACTTTTCCCGCAGAAAAAAGTTTCTCTTTTATTAATTTTTCAGAATAAATTTTAAGGGTAGTAGGATGAGATTTTATTTTTTTATACATTAAAGGTTGGGTAAAAGAAGGCTCGTCTCCCTCATTATGTCCAAATCTCCTGTAACAAAACATATCAATTACAACATCTCGGTTAAATTGCTGTCTAAATTCAGTGGCAATTTTTGCACAATGTACAACTGCTTCAGGGTCATCCCCATTAACATGTAAAATAGGAGCTTGGGCAATTTTTGCTACTTCGCTTGGATATGGTGAAGATCTTGCAAATCTTGGAGATGTAGTAAAACCTATTTGATTGTTAACAATAATGTGAATTGTACCACCTATGTTATGTCCTGGTAATCCTGACATTGCAAAACATTCTGCAACTATTCCTTGTCCCGCAAAAGCTGCGTCTCCGTGAATTAGTACCGGTACAACTTTTTTTCTTTCTGGATCTTTGTGAAAAAATTGTTTTGCTCTTACCTGGCCTAATACTACAGGATTAACAGCTTCTAAGTGTGAGGGGTTATCGGTTAAGCTAATATGCACAACGTTGCCATCAAACTCTCGATTTGATGATGCGCCTAAATGATACTTAACATCTCCCTCAAAATCTCTTTTAGCCGCGACTGCACTTCCAAAAAATTCATTAAATATTGCCTTGAATGGTTTACGCATAACATTTGCTAAAACATTTAATCGACCCCTATGTGACATACCAATCTTAATTTCTTTTACTCCTAAGTTACCACCTCTTTTTATTATTTGCTCCAGTGCAGGTACTAAAGATTCTCCACCATCAATCCCAAATCGTTTTGTTCCTACAAACTTAACATGAAGATATTTTTCAAAACCTTCTGCTTCTATAATTTTATTTAAGATCGCCTTCTTTCCATTTTCAGTGAAAACAATTTCTTTTTTTGGGCCTTCTATTCTATCTCTAATCCAATTTTTTTCATCTGGGTCTCCCATATGCATAAACTCGTAACCTATATTTCCAGAGTAAGTTTTTTTTAAAATAGTTATTATTTCTGAAAGTGTTGCTTCTTGCAGTCCTAATACTCCATCTAAAAATATTTTTTTATTAAGGTCGTCTTTAGTAAAGCCATATGTTTCGGGTTTAAGTTCTGGGTGCTCTTCTCTCGTCATTAATTCTAAAGGATCAAGATTGGCGATTAGATGTCCTCTAATTCTAAAAGCTCTAACTAACATTATAGCTCTTATAGAATTTCTTGCTGGTTCTTCTGTTAGGGGAAGATCTGCAACTCTATTGCCTTCTAACGAATCTTCTTTTAACAGAATCTCTAAATCTAAATTATCTTTTTTTATTTTTTTTTTAGGTGCCCAGCTAGGTCCTTCTAGTGTTTTTAAAATAGTTTCTTTATTTTCTTTAAGTCCATCAAAAAACTCCTTCCAACCTTCAGGTAATTTATTTGGGTTTTTTAAATATTCAGAATAGAATTCTTCTATAAAAGCAGAATTGTTTCCAGCTAAAAAAGATGTTTTTTTAAATATGTTATTATCTTGAGACGAAGACATTTATTGACTCATAATAACATATAATATTTTTAATTAACTATTTAGTTTTTCTAGTAAGGTCTTTCCAATATCAGCTGGGGATTTTGAGATGATTATATCTGCTGATTTCATTTTTTCAATCTTATCTTCCGCTCCACCCTTACCTCCCGATATAATAGCACCTGCATGCCCCATTCTTCTACCTGGTGGAGCTGTTAAACCTGCTATAAAACCAACCATAGGTTTCTTGACCTTTGATTTTTTAATAAACTCTGCAGCTTCTTCTTCTGCTGATCCACCTATCTCTCCGATCATGACTATAGACATGGTCTCATCATCTTTTAGAAATAATTCCAAACAATCTATAAAGTTGGTTCCGTTAATAGGGTCTCCACCTATTCCTATGCACGTTGATTGTCCCATGCCACTTACTGTTGTTTGAGCCACAGCCTCATAAGTCAAAGTACCTGATCTAGATACTATTCCTACAGATCCTTTTTTATGAATATTTCCTGGCATTATTCCAATTTTACACTCACCAGGAGTTATAATTCCTGGGCAGTTTGGTCCAATTAAACGACTTTGACTGTTAGCTAAAATTTGTTTTACTTTAATCATATCAATTACTGGGATTCCTTCGGTGATACAAACTACAAGCTCTATCTTTGCTTCTACTGCTTCTATAATCGCAGCTGCAGCAAATCTCGGAGGAACATAAATCATAGTTGCATTTGCACCTGTTGTTTCTTTTGCCTCTTCAACAGTATTAAATACAGGTAGATTTAAATGTTTTTGCCCACCTTTTTTTGGCGTTACGCCACCGACTAACTGAGTTCCATATTTTAAAGCTTGGTCAGAATGAAAAGTTCCGTGCTTACCTGTAAAACCTTGACAGATAACTTTTGTATTTTTGTTAACTAAAACAGACATTTATTTTATCAACTCTACAATTTTTTTAGCAGCATCATTTAGGTCTGATGCTGACAATATTTTCAAACCTGATTTATCTAATATATCTTTACCTTCTTGAAAGTTCGTACCTGCTAATCTTACTACTAGCGGAACTTTTAAATTAGTTTCTTTGGCTGCTTCTAATACTCCTTGGGCAATTACATCACATCTCATGATTCCACCAAAAATATTAATTAAAATTCCTTTAACATTTTTATCAGATAAAATTAATTTAAAAGCAGCTGAAACTTTTTCTTTAGAAGCCCCGCCTCCTACATCTAAAAAATTAGCAGGTTCTTTTCCGTATAATTTAATTATATCCATAGTAGCCATAGCAAGACCAGCACCATTAACCATGCAACCGATTGATCCGTTTAATTTAATGTATGCTAAATCATGTTTACTTGCTTCTATCTCTGCTGGCTCTTCCTCATTTAAATCTCTTAGCTCTAAGATGTCTGGCCTTCTAAATATTGCATTGTCGTCAAAGCTCATCTTTGCATCTAGACAAACTAATTTTTCATCTTTAGTAATAATTAGTGGATTGATTTCAATTAAACTTGCGTCTTTTTCTATTAATATTTTGTATAAAGATTGGACTAATTTTGAAGCCACTAATTTCTGAGTATCACTAAAATTAAATATTTTTATTATTTTATCAATATCCTCTATTTCAACTTCTTTTTTCATATTAACCTTGGTAGTAATGATTTTTTGTGGTGTGTCAGATGCTACTTTTTCAATATCCATGCCTCCTTCTGTGCTGCTTATAAATGCGATTTTAGAACTGTCTCTATCAATTAAACATGAAAGGTAAAATTCTTTAGAAATATCTGAGGCTTCCTCAACGTAAAGTCTTTTTACCACTTTTCCTTCGGGCCCCGTTTGGTGTGTTTTTAAAATCTTACCAAACATCTCTACGGCTTCTCTATTTAATTCTTCTAGGTTTTTAACAAGTTTAACACCACCGGCTTTTCCTCTTCCGCCAGCGTGAATTTGTGCTTTTACGACAAACTCTTTTGATTTTAAAAGTTTAACTTTGTCGTTTAATTCTTTTACAGAAAAAATTACAACTCCATTTGAAACTGGAGCACCATAATCTTTTAATATTTTTTTTGCTTGATGTTCATGTATATTCATAGAAAAATCATTTTATATATTTATTTAACTTCATATGCATTATAAAAATTGACATTTATGTATAAAAAAACAAATAAAATAAAGAATTTTGAAAATTTTTTTATCATTCTTATATTCATATTATATTTTTTTATTGGAAGTCAAATTTATGCAGATTATGGGTTTTATATAGATGAAAAATTTCATAGAACTAATGGATTTTATTGGTTAAATTTTATCTCTGACTTTCTAGGATTTGAAAATCTAAAGGAAATATCAAAAGCTAAGCTAGATCAGATACAGGGTTTTACTTTACCTGAAATAAAAAAATGGAATCAATATGGCATTATTTTTGATTTGCCTGCTGCATATCTTGAAATTTTTTTTAATCTCAACGAGCCTGTTAAATATTTCCAATTAAGACATTTTTTAGTTTTTTCTATTTTTTTTTCTGGATCGATTTATTTCTACAAAATTCTATTTAATAGATTTAACAACAAATTAATAAGTCTTTTAGGATTTATACTGCTAATCTTAACTCCTAGAATATTTGGTGACGCATTTTGGAACAATAAAGATATTATTTTTTTAAGTTTTTATGTAATTTCGATATATTTTTATTTTAAATTTATTGATCTTCCAACTTATAAAAACTTAATACTATTTAGTTTATTTGCAGCTATTGCAACTTCGATGAGAATTGCAGGAATTTTCTTGCCATTTAGTTTTTTATTATTTTATTTTTTTGATTTAATTTCAAGGAAAAATAAAATTGGAATAAATTTTATATTTGTATTATTAACAAGTTACATATTCTTTCTTACTATTTCTTGGCCATTACTTTGGGTTGAATGGCCAACAAGTTTATTTTCTATTTTAAATCTTGACATGTCTTGGGGTGGGCAAGTGCATTTTCTTGGAGAATATTATCGTAGCCAATATCTACCTCAATATTATCTAATTTTTTGGATTTTAGTCTCTACTCCAGTCTTGCATATTATTTTGTTTCTCCACGGTTTTATAAATTATTCAAAAAGACTAGTTATGAGATATTTTAAAATAGAAAAAATAAGTTTTTATAGTGATTTATGGAGATCTCGGGCAGAAAAGAAAGATTTTTTTATATTTCTAAATTTAGTACTTTTTATTTGCGCATTATCATTTTTAAATATTGATTTATATAATAGTTGGCGGCTTGGTTATTTTATTTATATTTTTATAATTTATTTTTCAACTTATAGTATTTATTTAATTTTTAAAATTAAAAGTGAACATTTTTTTAAAAAATTAATAATTTTATTGATTCTAATATGTTTCTTAATTTTCAGAAATTATTTATATCACCCATATCAATCTGTTTATTTTAATTTCTTAGTTCCAGAAAAAATAAAAAATAATCTGGATATAGATTATACAGGCTTATCTGGAATAGCATTTTTAAAAGAGATAATTAAAAAAGAACCTGGAGAATATGAAATAAAAATTGGAATTAATTCATGGTACCCATTATGGCGAATGGTTGAGCTTTTAGATAAAAAAGATCAAACAAGAATTAAAATTTTAAAACACGATAAAAGAGGTGAAGCTGACTACTTGTACTCAAATAGAATATATGATGTTGATAAAAGATATTATAAAAAGTATGATATTCCAGTTGAGTTTGAAAAAATTAAAGAATTTAAAATAGACAAAACTATAATATATGAGATGTATAAAAAATTCAAAAGATGAAAATTTTTTTTTATAAGACTTTACTAGTAGCTTTTATTTTTTTTATTATTTTTAAAATAACTATTGGTTCAACAATAAGTAATTTTGAGAGAAAAGCTCAGAGTCTCTTATCAAAAGGAAATATTGAAATGATTAAAGAGGAAATTCGAGAAGAAATAAAAATTGCTATTGGAAAAGACAAGTTTATTAATCAAGCAGATGCAGATCTTATTAATTCTCTTTTAAAAAAAATTCAAACCGATCTTAATAACCAAAAATAATTAAATAAATAGTGAATACCTATATTTTTTTATTACCACTGTATAATGATTGGGAGTCCTTCGTAATTTTATCGAAAGATATAAATATTCAAATGAAGAATATGAATAAGACAGCTGAAATTTTAATTATAAATGATTTTTCAACACAAAAACCTCCTAGTTTTAAACCACTTAGTAATATTAAACATATAAATATTTTAAATCTTAAAAAAAATTTAGGTAGTCAAAAAGCTATATCTATTGGTTTAAAATACCTAAAAGAAAAAAATGAAAAAATGATAATAACAATTTTAGATTCTGATGGTGAAGATGACGTATCAAAAGTATCATCTATGATTTCTGAAGCAGAAAAAAAAACTCAAAAAGTAATAGTTTCTTCACGTACTAAAAGACAGGAAATTTTTATGTTTCAGGTGCTATATTTTGTTCACAAACTTCTTACATTTATTTTTACATTTAAGTGGATTTCTTTTGGTAATTTTTCTTCATTTCATTCTATTCAGCTAGATAAAATTTTATCAAATAACAGTTCTTGGCTAGCGTTTTCAAGTACTGTGGCAAAAAATTGTGTAATAGAAAAAATTCAAGCTGAAAGAAAAAAAAGACTTATTGGCGTATCAAAACTTTCATTTTTACGTCTAATATTTCACTCTCTAAGAGTGAGTGCGGTTTTCTTTTTTAGAAGTTTGATATTTTCCTCTTTATACGTTTTTACTTTATTTGCTTTATATTTGGGGGGATTTCAATGGTCGTTATATTTTATATTATTTATAATTTTTTATAATATCTTAC
>Ga0115003_10003689_pt1 | contig 11988 bp, 9 predicted proteins | sample ArcticOcean_MG_C_7_FD_88736 | JGI IMG/M metagenome (GOLD analysis project Ga0115003, IMG submission 88736) | Marine microbial communities from western Arctic Ocean - ArcticOcean_MG_CB11_88 | ecosystem: Environmental > Aquatic > Marine > Oceanic | place: Arctic Ocean: Canada Basin | collected... | reverse complement strand
GTGAGCGGCGACTCCATGGTCGCCTTATGGACATCGAAGACCTTGCAATGCTGCAGATGCTCTTCTTCGAGCACGCGCCAGGCCGGCGGTGCGACAGTTGGAACAGCTTCGTCTTGGTTTGCCATCTAGGGAGACTACCCCAACCTTAAGATGACCCTCTTCATAAAGAGTCTTCGATCCATAACGGCGTTCAGCCGAGTCAGTGCTAATTTCGCGCTCCGTTCCTCGCTCCCCTGTAGAGAACCCGTTTGTCTCAAGCGCCCGCTGATACCAGCCAACTCCTCGAACGCGGCGGCCACCTCTACATGGTCGTCTGCGCCATATTTGTCGGCCTCGCCGGAGCGATCGGCGCCGTCCTCTTCCGGCTGATGATCCGCGTAATCCAAGGCTTTGCCTTCGAAGGTCTCGACGGAGTCGCCGCCGTCTTCGAAGAAGGCATGGCCGCCGAAACCCGCGATCCCCTGGAAGTCGCGCAGCAAATGGCCTGGTATTGGCGCATCGCGATCCCCGCCGTCGGTGGCATGATCGTCGGCCCGCTCATCTACTTCTTTGCTCGCGAAGCCCGCGGCCACGGCGTTCCGGAAGTCATGAAGGCCGTCGCGGTTCGCGGTGGCGTGATTCGCGCGCGCCTCGTCGGCGTAAAGGCCCTCGCCTCCGCACTCACAATCGGAACCGGCGGCTCGGTCGGCCGCGAAGGTCCGATCATCCAGATCGGCTCGGCGTTTGGGTCGAATCTCGGGCAGTGGCTCAAGCTAAATGCCGCCAGCGTGCGAACTCTCGTTGGCTGCGGCGCGGCGGCGGGAATCTCCGCCACGTTCAATGCGCCGATCGCTGGCGCCATTTTCGCCGCGGAAATCATCGTCGGCGACTTCGCCGTCACGCAGTTCACTCCGATCGTGATCAGTTCCGTCGTCGCATCCGTCGCGACACGTTATGCGATCGGCAATCACCCGGCGTTCATCGTCCCCGACTTCGAGATCGTAAGCCCCTTCGAACTCATACCGTATATGGTCGCCGGCATTGTCGCGGGCCTGGTCGCTGTCGCCTTCATCCGCACCCTCTCCTTCGCGGAAGACACCTTCGCCAAGGTCCCCGTCCCTGAATGGTCCAAGGCCGCAATCGGCGGGGCTATGGTCGGGACCATGGCGATCTGGCTGCCTAACGTTTACGGCGTCGGCTACACGACGATCGGCGGCGCCCTGGCCGGCACCATGACCGCCGGCATGATGGGCGTGCTCGTCGTCGCCAAGATCCTCGCAACCTCCGTTACCATCGGTTCCGGCGGCTCGGGCGGCGTATTCGCACCCTCGCTCTTCCTGGGCGCGATGGCCGGTGGCGTCGTGGGCACGCTTGTCGAACAGTATTTCCCCGGCGCAACCGGCAGCTCCGGCGCTTATGCGCTCGTCACTATGGGCGCGGTTGTTGCCGCGGCGACACATGCCCCTGTCTCCGCGATCATCATCATCTTCGAGCTGACCCAGACGATCGATATTATTCCGGCACTCATGACGGCCTGCGTGATCAGTACGCTCGTGGCGCAGGTCTCGTTCCGAGACTCGATCTATACCGTCAAGCTACGTCGCCAGGGCATCGACTTCTTCGAGGCGAAAAACCCGAACGTCTTGAAGGAACTCTCGGTGCACGATGTGATCGTGCTCGATCCCGTTGTGATACCGGCCGCTGCGGATTTCAAAACCGTGCTCGACCTGGTCGTGCAGAGTCCACATAGCCAATTCTACGTCGAGAGTCCCACCGGGGCGCATCTGGGCGCGATCTCTCTCGCAGAGCTTCGGCGTCTCATCTACGAGCAAGAGACCTTGCAGCATATCGTCGTGGCAGGGGATCTCGTGGATACGAGCCATCCCTCAGTTTCCGACGATGTCGATCTGTCTGTTGTGATGCAGATCTTCAGTTCGAGTCATGTCGACGAAATCGCTGTGGTGAACGCCGATGATCGAACAAAACTAGTTGGCACCGTTCGCGAAAAAGATGTCATCGAAGCGAGTAACCGCGAACAGTTACGACGCGACCTCGCGGGCGGCATGCAGACGAGCATCAGCGCCGCGGGCAGTGGCCAAACCGTCGACCTCGGTGACGGCTACCAGCTCCGCGAAATAATGGCCCCGCCCCACGTAACGGGTCGATCACTCCGCAGGTTGACGCTCCGCGAACGCGTCGGCGTACAGGTGCTCCTCGTTCGGTCCAAGAAGCCCGAGGGCGGCACCCATTTGCGCGTTCCGCACGGCGACGATGTGCTCGTCGAAGGCGACGCGGTCATCGTGGCCGGAACCACAGCAGCCCTCGACATGCTCGACGCGCTCTCCGCACAGCCGCCGCCGGACATCACCGAGTCCTGAGCGGGTCCGAGCTTAGTCCCCCCAGCTCGGATTCCTAGAACGGCCGCAGACCGGAAAGACCGGGCTCGCTACGCTTATTTCCGGCTTCATCGAATCGCGCCTTTGAATTTGGCTCAGTGATTCAATGCGGCGGCTCAACTTCGCAATTCAAATCCATGAGGAGTGCGCATGTCTCTCTCGTCCCCTTCGGCCCCCGCACCGCGGCCCTCTTCCCTTCCGCGGCGAGGCGTATCCCGCGAGGCTGCGCTCCTCCCACACCTCATTGCGACATCACTCATCGCGACGTTCCTCGTCATAACACTCGCCAGCTGCATGCCTGGCAGCGAGGCGCCCAGCACTTCACTCGCAGACGAAGCCCCGACTCAAACTCCGCGACTCTCGGATCAGCTCGGCGCGATCCCACACCCGATCGAAACCAATTCACCTCTCGCCCAGAGCTATTTCAACCAAGGCCTAACACTCATCTTCGGTTTCAATCACGAAGCAGCTATAGAGGCTTTCGAAGAGGCTATCCGCCTCGACCCTAACTGTGGCGCCTGCCACTGGGGCATCGCCCTCGCCCTCGGCCCCAACATCAACCGGCCTATGGGCCCCACTGCAGCCAAGCGCGCCCATCAAGAGGCCCAAGAGGCCGTTCGCCTAACAAAAAAAGGCAGCCGCGACCGCGCCTACGCCGAAGCCCTCGCACCTCGGTACCAGGCAGAGCCCACGGAGGATCGCAGCGCACTCGACCTCGCCTATGCAGAATCCATGCGCGCACTCGTCCAGGCGAATCCCGACGATTTCGATGCAGCGGTGCTCTTCGCGGAATCCCTGATGGATCTAACCCCGTGGGCGTATTGGACGAGCGAAGCGAAGCCCCGGAAATACACCAACGAGCTCATCGCGGCCCTCGAATCCGTTCTTGAGCGCGAGCCACGGCACGTCGGCGCGAACCACTACTACATCCACGCGGTGGAAGAGTATTTCCCCGAGCGCGCCGAAGCGGCCGCGGACCGTCTCGCGACCCTCGCACCCGAAGCGGGGCATCTCGTCCACATGCCTTCGCATATCTATTGGCGAATCGGACGCTACGACGATGCGGCCGACATTAATGCACGGGCGTCCGAAGCCGACGAGAAATTTTTCGCATGGTGCAGGGGCGGCAATTTTTACCGAGCCGCCTACTACCCGCATAACGTTCATTTCTTGTGGGCCGCAGCCGCGGCGGAAGGGCGTCAGGACCTCGCGCTCATGACGGCCCGAAAACTCGCCGCCGTGACGAAGGGTGGCCTCAAGGAAGTGCCGATTCTGCAGGAATTCGTCGCAATTCCGATGCTCACGATGGCGCGCTTTGGGATGTGGGATGCGCTCTTCGCGGAGACCAAGCCCTCCGACGATGATGTCTACCTCGCGGGCATTTGGCAGTACACCCGTGGCCTCGCAGAATTGCGCGACGGTTATTCCGACTATGGACGGGCCGCGCGCTACCGGCTCGGACTCATCATCGACGACCCACGATCCGCAGAGCTCATTCTCGCGGGCGGAACGGCTTCGGCCCGTGCGCTTCTTGAAATCGCCGCGGCAGACCTCGATGCGGAGCTCGCGCTTTCAGGGGCATCCTTCGATGAGGCGGTGTCGCATCTCGAACGAGCAACCGTCTTGCACGATGCGCTTCCCTACATGGAGCCGCCGCCTTGGTACGCGCCCCCACGACAGGCGTTAGGCGCAGTCCTCCTCGACCTCGGTCGTGCCGAAGAAGCAGAGGCCGTCTATCTCGCGGACCTCAAGCAGTATCCCAAGAACGGATGGTCGCTCTTCGGCCTCGCCAAGAGCTTCGAACTCAGGGGCGATGACGCGAAGGCGGAATGGGCACGCCAAGGCCATGCCCGTGCCTGGGCGCGAGCGGACGTAAAGCTCGAACGCACACGGTTCTAACGCCGCGCCGCGCCTAACGCCCCGTTCTTCGAATCGAGTCGATGTGCTTAACTGCGCTCGGAGAGCGTTATCGTGACGCCGGTTGCGCCCGGTTCGAGAGGCTCGATCACTTCACTTGAGATATCGCCCGCGCCGCGGGTCATCGCATTGCCATCCGCATCAAGTCGCGCCGACATAGAAATTTCGCCCACAAACTGCATGGTCGGAATCATCACGTCCTCCGGACCGATCGAGAACGCGAGTGGAAAGTCGGGACTCGGAATTCGCAGCACCGCCAAAGGCGGCCCACCCCGCGCACCCTTCGGCCTTGCAATCACGAAGAGCACGCCGCCATCGGGCCGCGACAGCGCGAGCTCGGCCGGCAACACGATCTCGCCCGTGATCGGGTCGCTAGACCCGGAAGTCGCGGCCGCAGCACTTGGCCCACTGCCTTCCGCACGACTCGGGGGCACCGCGCCGCGCGGCACCTGCCCCAAATCATCGCCTTCATCTCCCTGACCGTCGGCCGAGCCAACAGCTCCGGACGGCGCCGGGAAGATGCGTGCCAGATCTGGCTCCTTTGCTTCTTCGCCCGGCTGATAAGGCTCGATATTTCGGTCGCAGCCAACGAGCGCCAGCGAGACGAGCAAAAGCGTTGCCAAAAGCACTCGCTGGACGACGCGTGGCGAGGACGCTGCGGAGAAAAAGTTGGAATTCGCGATAGGGATACTCGGCATGGTACCCACGTTAGCGCGGAGCCCCCGACGAACCATCAAGCGAGGGAGCCGATCAGCCGTTTGAGCATGCGCGGAAGCGGCCTACCCGGTTCCGCCGACGCGAACGACACTGACTTCTTCTGCGTCGAAGGTCCCGTCGTCGCTTACCGCGAAGATGGCAGCGTTTTCTTGAAGGACTTACTCGCAGCCGACGAATGGATCGGCACACATCGGGTTTTCACGTCGAAGGGCGATGCCCTTCTACAAATCGATCTCAACGATCCGGTTTTCACGACGGTCCCCGTCGAGTTCATGGGTCCGGAATTGCAGCCGAACTCGCTAGGACTTGCCCAAGCAGATATAGACAAAGAGGTGAAGCCGCCCCTCGCCTTCGTGCGATCCATAGCCACCCGCATCCTGCCACTCGCGCGCTACGAGATTCGTAATCTTCGGTTCTCCGGAATGGCCCTGCCTCGGGATCGTGATACGCTCGCGACTCCACTGCTCGGTTGCTGCGTGGTCGCTTCGGCGGCGGCGTGAGTGATCGTCGATTCGCCTGGGGGTGGTCCGCTTGTCGCTTCGAAATCGAGGCGCGGTCGGATCTGAGAGCAGACCCTTCGAACCTGATCTCGTTCCTATTCTTCGACGACGTCTCTTTGCTTCTTTGCTTCGGTGAAGTCTCTATTTGACGGCGCCGCTAAGATGAAGAGAACGCGCCTAGGGAAGGCCCATACCGATGTCCGCAGATTCTAGTCCCTCCGCTGAAAACCTCGCGCTCTTGACGTCCCGCTTCGGGCTGCCCGGGCTGGGGAACAACCCCTCCTCTAATTTCGAAGGCACCACGCCAGGCAGCTTCGCAAATCCGCCGCAGATCGGCGGCGCGCTCACTTTTTCTTCTCCGGACACCCCCGGCATGCCCCAGCCCTCGGACAAGACGGCTTGGGATTTCATGCCTCCGGACTGGACCGAGCTGCCCGAAGGCAAGCGCCTAGCAACTTCCGCTCATCCGGAAGTCGAACCGGCGAACGCCTACTCATTCCAGGCGCCCGAAGGATTCGAACCGATCACGCAGCTCGAAAGCGCGCGACTCGGAATCGTGACGCCCGAGATGACTCGCGTCGCTGAACGCGAACCGCATCTCACGGCGATTGAAATCCGCGACGAAGTAGCCGCGGGCCGCATGGTGATCCCAGCGAACCGCGTCCACTTGAAAAACAATCTCGACCCGATGGCGATCGGTCGCGCTTCGCTCACGAAGATCAACGCGAACATGGGTGCGTCGCCGATCTCGAGCGGCATGGAAGAAGAGATCGAGAAGCTTCGCTGGGCGGAACGCTGGGAAGCGGACACCGTCATGGATCTCTCGACGGGCGGCGATGTGGACGCGACGCGCGAGGCGATCACTATGGCGTCGACGGTTCCGATCGGGACCGTGCCGATTTACTCGATGATCCTCGACAAGAAGATCGAAGATCTCGACCGCGAGATGGTCCTCGAAGCGCTTGAGCATCAGGCGAAGCAGGGCGTCGATTACTTCACGATTCATGCCGGCGTGCGCCGCGCGCATCTGCCCTACGTCTCGAACCGTTTGATCGGAATCGTGAGTCGTGGCGGGAGCTTGCTGGCCAAGTGGATGATCCACCACGAAGAAGAAAACCTGATGACGCAGATCTGGGAAGACATCTGCGAACTGATTCGCAAATACGATGTGACCTTCTCGATCGGCGATGGACTCCGCCCCGGTGGCCTCTCGGACGCAACGGATCTGGCCCAGCTCGGCGAGCTGCAGGCGCTAGGCGAATTGACCGAGACGGCTTGGCGCCACGGCTGCCAGGTGATGATCGAAGGTCCCGGTCACGTTCCGTTTGACCAGATCGAGTTCAACATGAAGTTGCAAAGGCGGCTCTGCCACGGCGCACCTTTCTATGTCCTCGGCCCGCTCGTGACGGACATCTTTCCCGGTTACGACCACATCACGAGCGCGATTGGGGCGACCGCGGCGGCGTATCACGGAGCGTCGATGCTCTGTTATGTCACGCCCAAAGAGCATCTCGGACTGCCCAAAAAGGACGATGTCAAACAGGGTTGTGTCGCTTACAAGATCGCGGCGCATGCGGCGGACGTGGCGCTCGGGATTCCGTCGGCGCGGGATCGCGATGACGAGTTGACCAAGGCTCGTGCGGCGCTCAACTGGGAAAAGCATTTCGAGCTCTCCTTCGATCCCGATCTGGCTCGCGCCTATCACGACGAAGATCTCGATGTGGATACCGACTTCTGCGCCATGTGCGGCCACGATTGGTGCTCGGTTCGTATCTCCAAGGAGATCCAGCTCTTCGTGTCGGGCAAGGACGAGTCCTACCAATGGGACACGCCGAAAGTCTCGGACGCGCTCAACGACACCCAGAAGGAAATCCTGGAAAAGCGCGGCGTGCTCTCTCCCGAAGAGATCCATCGCCTCGCCTCGAAGACGAAGGGCGCTATGGCTCACGAAGGTCGCAAGGCCGCGTGCCATAGTGACGTCGTCGACGAATCGACTGCGGCCCATCTCCAGGACCAGCGTCTCGATCCCGTCACTCTTCAACCCATGGAGGGTGATCAGCCCATCGACGAGAACGCCACGTCGTGATTTCGCAGACGGTCCTGCGCACGTCGCTCTGGCTCGCCCTCGGCGGGTGGGTTGGCTCGTGGGCATTCTTCGCATTCGTGGTGTCGCGGATCGCCTTCCAGGTCTTGCCGAGCGATATCGCCGGTGACTTGGCGGGCGGCCTGCTCGCAATTCTGCATTTCGCGGGAGCGGGGGCGGCATTCGTCGTCGCTGCGGCGGGCGTTGGCCTCGGTCGACGCGGCATGGTCATAGGGCTGCCGGTGGTGCTCGGCATCCTCTGTCTAGCGAGCGAAATCTTCCTCTCGCCTGCGGTCGCCGCGGTCCGCCCGAGTACCCTCGGCGCCCTCAATACCGAAGCGACCCAGCAGAGCTTCACGCTCCTCCATAGGATCTCGCTCGGTGGGTTCATGCTGATCCATTTCGCTTCGATCGTGCTCGTTTGGCTTGAGGCCAGACTCGATACCCGCGATATCCGATCCTCCTAAATCCCTAGGCGCCCACCCCTAATCCACGTGTTCTCGACCCTAAGCCTTCAAAATTGCGGGAAAAATGGATAGCCCCGCTCGGTTCATTGCGGTATCCTTCGCCGCCAATAAGGATTTCCGCTGCAAAATCAGGTACTTGCGGCTGTATCCGTCTCGCATGACATCCGATTTTTCAGGATGGTCAGGACTCTTGTGCGTGAACGGAGGCCCAGCGCGATCGCCTGAACGAGCACAGGACGAGACGACTCCAACTCTTTGCCCAGCTTGATCGATGATCGATCGGCGGGCGACACGCGCGCGTCTCAAAACGATCGCCAGAAGCATTCAGCCGGAGCACGATTTCCGGAAGGAATCCCGGAACAATTTCCGGACGACAGGAAAGAGAACGATGGACGACATCAAGATCAAGCTCTCAATCGAATTCTCCATCACCGAGAGCGACCTCGAGGACGGCCTGGCCGAATACGACGAACTGAGCGTCGACAGCCTGATTGCCCAGATCCTCGACAAATCGATCGCCGTGGACGCGGTCGACTGCAAGGTCGTCACCGGCCCGAACAACCTCGAAGAGGTCGACGAGCTCCGCGCGGCTTCCAACGCCGGCTAAGCGGCGACCCGGAACGACATCACGGCGACCGCAGCAGAAAACGTCGCACCACAGCATCACGCCAAGTAATCAATCGATGGCGAACGAATGATCCCGAAGGCTCTATGCCTGTCGGGATCTTTTGGTTTGGGCTCGTCTTAGGTGGGTTGAGAGCTGGGTTGAGAGGTGGGTTGAGAGCTGAGTTGAGAGCGGGGCGGATGGAGAGCCGCAAGGCAATCGCGGGTGAAGCCAAGCGGCGGCGCCTGACGAGGCGCTAGCCGAAGAGTTCGAGCTGAGGTGAGGTCGGCTTCGTGGCGCGGGGTGGCTTGGGCGAAGACTTCCTTGGGGATTTGGGGGGCTTTGCAGCGGGCTTGGGAAGCGTCTTCGTGGGGCTTCGGCCAGCAGCTCCGCCGCGCGCAGCTACCGTCGGAAACAGATTTTCTGCTCTCGCCGAGGTACCAGCGGTCGCTCCCGACCCCAGCAATTCGCGAACACGTTCGCGTGGCTCCGCGCCCGGCACGTAGATGCCTTGGCGGCGCGCCCATTCGAGGATCTCGGCGTTGAAGTCTTGGAAACGCGGGCCGTGATTGAAATGCCGCAAATGCGCAAGTTCGTGGCACAAAGTGTTCACGAGGCTCGAGTACTTGAGCGCCTTTCGCGTGGTCACGTGGAAGAGTCGGATCCGGATCGTACCGTCGGAGAAGCACACGCCGTAACGCCGCTTCACGTTCGCGCGTTCGGGTTCGAGCACGCGGTAACGCAAACGGAAATGAGCACAGATGCGTTGTGCATCCCGCTCGAGCCGTGCCATCAGCTCCTTCTTCTCCCGCTTATCCAACCGCCCTGCCCCCAAGAGCAAGTGTCGGGATCAACGGCATCGACGTCAACGCCACCAGCCGGCAACGCCTCCGTCCCCGTCTTCGGCGGCTAAGCTCTTGCCACGATGACGCAAATCGAGTCGCTTGCCCTCTTTCCATTGTCCGATGTTGTCCTCCTGCCGGGGGTCTCCGTCCCTCTTTATATTTTCGAGCCGCGCTATCGGCAGATGACGCGCGCCGCGCTCGAAGGCAGCCATCAGATCGGCATGGTCGCGGTTCGGCCCGCCTCCGTCGACGGGATGGCCGGCGACCCCACCATCTTCGACATAGGTTGCCTCGGTCGCATAGCCCACTCGCAAGAGCGACCCGACGGAACCATCCAAATCATGTTGGTGGGTGAGCGTCGCTTTCGAATTCTAGAAGAGGACACGCGACCCTCGGAGCAGCTTTACCGATCCGCACGCGTGGAGTTGTTGGATGATCCCGAACCGAAGACGCCACAAGAGATCGAAGCGATGAAAGATGCGCGTGTCGCTTTGCTTGAACTGCTTGATCAGTTGATTCGTCGGATAGGTTCCTCCGACGATCCGACAAAAGCGATCGAGGCGTTCGCCCGTCTCGAATCAACGCGACTCGTGAACGCACTGACTCAATCAATTTCATTCAGTCCAATCGAGCGCCAACAACTGCTCGAAGCCGATTCGATTGCAAACCGCTGCGAAACAATGTCGGAATTGTTGCGCTTCCGACTAGCAGCGACCGCCGGTTCGGACCCGAGTTCTTCGACTCTGCCCAACTAATTCTGACGGTTCGTAAAATCGACAATTTTCGCGTTAAATTGAGGATTCAATCGATAAATAGAGATCCTCTTTTTTGATACAGCGGTTCACTTCCGATGTTTGTGGGGTCGAAACAAGTTTGAGTTGATCGCCGAAGGTGCTCAAATCACATCGGAAATTCGAAACGAAACACTGCTTAATCGTCGCCTAACAGCGCCTACTAAGTAATTATGAAATGTGTCACCCGGCGTGTGGCATCCAAGTTACGTTTCGTTGCCAATCCAAAGCATGAATGGTTAACTCGATTTCGCTCGGAAAGAACCGATACCGAATCGAGTAAAACTCCCTTGAACCTCGTGAGATACCCCCAGATCCGCTTCAATTCCAGAAAATTGAGGCAATGCCCCCTCGCTTCACTCTTCATTTCCACATCGAATTTTTGTGTGGGGTGCGGCGTTAAAAGAGGAGACAGAAACGTGCCTAACTCGTCGCGTTTCATGGGATCGATTCATGAGGCCAAGATGTCACTCGCAGAACGATCGAAATTTCCCAGCGCCCAGCATGCTTCATAGTTTAATTTTTCCTCGCGCTTCGCATCGTTCTTACGCTCGACTCCACGTCCAGCGAATCATCTTTTAGGGAAAGGGATCGGACTCACCTCCGTTCCTCGTCGGCTCTTACCGTATGACCTTTTCGCCCAAGGTCTGGGGAGACGCTCTGCGTCAACTCCAGCAAGACATTCCCGACTTTGTATTCGACGCGTGGATCGCGCCGCTCGAAGCGAAACTCGCCGGCGATCGGCTCGTGCTCGGATGCACGACTTCGTTCCATAGAGACCGCATCCGTAATAACCATCTTCCCGCTATCAAGCAGGCCCTGGCCGCAGCTGGCGCAACGAACACCGACCTCGAACTCCTCACTGCGAATGAGTTCGCAGGCGCTGCGGGTCACACGCTTGACGTGAGTGCTTCGCCGCAGGATTCCGGTCGTGGTTCGGCGCAATCACAACAGCCACAACAGCACGGACAGCACGGACAGCACGGACAGCACGCAGAACGTGCCGGCATGCGCAGCGTTGGCGTTGCGAGTCGTGCGCAGGTCGTGAATGGCAGTGACGCTCACGCGGGCATGCATTCGCCGATCGCGCGTGGCGGCTCTTCGGTGGGCACCTCGGGCACTAGCTCAACAGATCAGCCGAGCGCCTTTCGAGCCCCGCTCCAGTCGGTTCCGTCGCCCTATGTAGCACCCATGAATTCCCCTTCCGCTGTGCCAGCGTTCGCACCGGCGGCGGCACCTGCTTCCTCTCGTGCTTCCTCTTCCGCTGCGACGGCTACAGCGAACTCGTTCGCGACTCCGGCGACGGACTCCGACGCAGGCTTTGACTCTCCGGATGCCCTCGCCGGCGTGCCGGCCTTCAAGCCACTCAAAAAGTCCGCTGCTCGCGTCCGCAATGACGCGTCCACGAGTTCACACGCAGGCCCGAACGTCGTCTCGCGTGCTGGCGCCCCTCAGATGCCCCGCACAGCGCGCCCGACCGGTCCTCGGTCCGAGATGCAGGGCGGTAGCTCCTTCGGTTTAAACGGTGAGCCCGGCGGCCGAAACGCAGAACCCTTCTCCTTCGAACGGTTCATAGTCGGCCCCTGCAATTCCCTCGCTCGCGAAGCTGCCCTCGCGCTCGCTCGCAAGCGACAGCAAAGCCTCAACCTTCTCTATCTCGCCGGCCTCTCGGGCATGGGTAAGACCCAT
>Ga0115003_10003687_pt1 | contig 11994 bp, 10 predicted proteins | sample ArcticOcean_MG_C_7_FD_88736 | JGI IMG/M metagenome (GOLD analysis project Ga0115003, IMG submission 88736) | Marine microbial communities from western Arctic Ocean - ArcticOcean_MG_CB11_88 | ecosystem: Environmental > Aquatic > Marine > Oceanic | place: Arctic Ocean: Canada Basin | collected... | reverse complement strand
TCTAGAGGACGCATCAGGAAATCCAGTCGCGATAGTTGGAAGCTTCTCTGAAGCAAAGTCAAGTAACCGAAGAGATAATTTAGATAGGATTTTTAACTTTCTAGATTCTAATATTGGAGGTTCAGGTAGGATTCTTCCCCAATGGCTTCCAGTATATGCTTGGTATTTTGGAGGTTCAGCAAAGTTGAATATCTTCAACTCCCCTGAAGATATTTCATATATTAAAGAATATAAAAGAAAAATTTGTTTAGATATTTGTCATTTAATTTTGTCTGCAAATTTTTATAAAGAAGATCCTCTAAATTGGTATGAAAAATTAGAGAAATACTCTAGTCATATTCACATTTCAGATGGCATTGGTATTGATGGGGAGGGCCTTCAATTGGGTGAGGGCCAGTTTAAGAGTTATAATAAGTTTCTAAATAATAATTCAATGAAGGTTCTGGAAATTTGGCAAGGGCACCATAATAATGGCTATGGATTTATAAAAGCATTAAGGTATTTATATAATGAATAATAAGGTTTTAATTACAGGAGTAACTGGGCAAGATGGGGCATATTTAGCTCAGCACTTAATAAAAAAAGGTTACGAAGTTTACGGCACTCATAGAAGAGCGAGTACTTATAAACTAGGCAGGCTTGATTTCCTCGGTGTTCAAAAAAATGTAAAATTTGTTTCCTTAGAGATTACTGAATTTAGTAATATATTCAATGTTTTAAGAGATTTAAAACCAGATTATATTTATAATTTTGCTGCGCAGAGCTTTGTTCAGGAGAGCTTTTCTAACCCTATATTAACATGTAATATAAATTTTATAGGCGTTTTGAATTTTCTTGAATCGATAAAAATTTTAGAGCTAGATTGTTCTTTTTTCCAGGCCTCAACTGCTGAGATGTTTGGAGAGGTTTTAGATTCCCCCCAGGATGAATCTACTCTTATGAATCCATCAAGTCCATATGGAGTATCCAAATGTGCAGCTCATCAGTTAGTAAAAAATTATAGAGTTGCATATGGCATGAGGTGTGCATCTGGTATTCTTTTTAATCATGAGTCACCATTGAGAGGAAGGGAGTTTGTTACAAGAAAAATTTCTTTTCAATTAGCTAAAATCATACAAGGCGAAAAAACGCCAATTCAATTGGGCAACCTTAACTCCAAAAGAGACTGGGGGTATGCACCCGACTATATTCTAGCCATGGAAGAAATTATAAATGCAAAGAATATGGATGACTATATTATTTCAACTAATGAAGTGGCTTCAGTTAGAGATTTTTTCAAAAGATGTGCAATTGTGGCAGGATTTAATCCTGTTTTTGAGGGCGAAGGTATAAATGAAAAATGCATAGATAGAAAATCGTCCCAAGTTCTATGTGAGGTTAACAAAAGTTACTTTAGGAAATCAGAAGTTGTTTTCTTAAAAGGTGATTATTCTAAAATTAATAAAGCTTTTGATTGGAAACCTAGCTCTTTATGGGGAGATATTGCTGAAAAGATGATTATTTCTGATATAGAATTCATGGATAAGAAATATTTGTATGGTATCTGATGTAAAAGTTTTGGCTATTATTCCTGCAAGAGGTGGCTCTAAAGGCATTAAAGATAAGAATATTAAGCGCCTTAGTGGTGCTCCCCTTTTATCATATAGCATTGAAGCAGCAGTTAGATCTCAAATTATAACAAAAATTATTTGCTCTACTGATTCAAAAGATATAGCTAATGTAGCCAAGAAATTTGGTGCCGAGGTTCCATTTTTTCGGCCCAAAGAAATTTCTCAAGACACTTCAACCGATATCGAGTATTGTTTACATGCCATTGAGTGGCTTCAGGAAAATGAATCCTATACTCCTGACTTAATAATTCAGTTGAGGCCAACATCTCCATTAAGGACAATAAAAATGATTGAAGATGCTATTATGATAATGATTAATAATAGCTCATACGATAGCTTGAGAGCAATTAGTGAGCCTGACCATACTCCATACAAAATGTGGAAATTATTAGAAAAAAATAAAATGGAGCAATTGTTGTATCTTAAAGATATTATTGAGCCCTATAATATGAATAGACAGCTACTACCTAAAACATATGCTCAAACAGGATCAATTGATATTACAAGAACTAGAACAATTACAGAGCAAAATAGCATGACAGGTAGGAATATTTATCCATATATTATAGATGAAAAGTACTTTATAGATATTGATACAATTGAGTCATTAGAGTTAGCTGAATTGAGAATGAAAAGAATAGATTGTATTAAATTTTCTCAATGAAAATTTTAGTTTGTGGCGTTGGTTCGATTGGTGAAAGACACATTAATAATCTCATATCACTTGGTTATGAAGAAATAATCTTATACAGATCCTCAAATTCTAAACTTAGATCAATTAAAAATAATTTACAAACTTTTTCAGACCTCTCTATTGCGCTAAAAGAAAAGCCTGATATTGCACTAATAACTAATCCAACTTCTCTACATATTGACACTGCAATTGAGTGTGCTAAAGCAAATTGCCATCTTTTTATTGAAAAACCCTTATCAAATAATCTTAATAAAGTAGATGTTTTAAGTAATCTTGTTTCTGAAAAAAAATTAGTTTGTATGGTAGGCTTTATGTATCGATACCACCCTTTAATCAAAAAAATTAAATCTATAATTGATGGTATGAGCTTAGGGGAGTTGATACATATTAGATCAACATGGGGGGAATATCTTCCAGACTGGCATCCATGGGAAGATTACAGAACTAGCTATGCTGCTAAAAAAAATCTTGGAGGTGGCCCTTTTGCAACATTAAGCCATGACATAGATTTAGCGATATGGTTTGCTGACTCGGGGATAAAAAAGTCCATTAACTTTGAAAATTACAACTCTGATCTTGAAGTTGATACAAGCCACGGTAATGATATCCTAATTGAATTTAATAATGGGGTTACAGCTAATATACATGTTGATTTTTTTCAGAAACCATATCGCAAAGAATATGAAGTGATATTTAAAGGAGGGAGAGTAAAATTTGATTATTATGAGAATAAGTTAGAAGTTTTCTATCAAGATGGAACTAAAAAGACATTGACTGCAGACAACTTTGATAGAAACGATATGTTTATAGATGAAGTTAAAGACTTTATTTATTCTGTATTAAATCAAAAAGAATCACCACTATCAATATTAGAATCTAAAAAATTGATTGAACTGATAAACCATAATTAAATCTAATTTAAAACAGTATCATCCTTGATAGCCGAGAAAAAAGACTTGAGTATTTTTATTGACCAGTACTACTTAATAAATAAAATTCCTTCAAAATTAATATATTTTATTATAGTAACGTAATCTACCATACCCACATCCTATATCTAATACTTTATTTTTCCTGTCATCTTTTTTTCTGTAATTACTGTCAAACAATCCAACTAATTAATTTTGATAAAAGTCTTAAAGTAATAACTCTATAAGTTAGCTTCCTGAAGGAGTTGTCATTAAATTGCTCTGCATCATGCTTAAGCGAACTAATCTCTTCTTTTAGTATTTCAAATTCTTCTAAACTCTCGTCACAATCATCGTCATGGAAATAATAATGGCATGTAATTTCATGTCCATCATCAGAAATTTTTCTTATTAAGTCTGGGTATTAAGTAGCTAATATTCCAGTACAAAAAAATGTAATCTTACTACTATTAAGCTTTGATTTTAAAAAATTATTTATTACCTCATAAGAACGCCAAAGAGCCTCTTTATTGATTTCATTATGCCTATTAAGCCCCAAAGATCATAATGAAAATCTTCAAAATCTATACTTAGATAAACTTTAGTACTTACTTTGGATTTAATTACCATTTTTTTAAATTAGTTATTGTATTTGTTCATTTATCAAGTCTGTGTAACTCCCAATTTGGATATCATTATTTTTGTTTAAACTCACTATCTGGTCACATACCTTAAGAGTGGTTAACCGATGGGCAATGATAAGTATAGTTAAATCTCTGCCTAAAATTTTTATTTCATCCATTACTGCCTGTTCTGTTTTATTATCGAGAGAGCTAGTCGCTTCATCAAAAATGAGCACATTAGCTTTTTTATAAAGTGCCCTTGCTATACCAATCCTTTGGCGTTGCCCTCCAGATAAGCGAACACCTTGTTCTCCGACATTAGTTTTATAACCATTCTTCCATTCTGTAATTAATTCATCAATTTGTGCTTGTTGAGCAGACTCTTTTACCAGTTGATGATCAATTTGGCTTTTAGGAATACCAAAAGCAATGTTTTCCTCAATAGTGTTATCTGAAAGGTAAATATTTTGTGGTACATGAGCAATATTGGCCTGCCATGATTTTTTATTTTTATAATCAATAATTTCATCGTCAACCAGCATTTCTCCTTCACTTGAATGTAATAAACCCATTATAATATCAAGCAAAGTACTTTTTCCACTTCCTGTCTCCCCCACAAAACCAGTACGAGAGCCTTTAGTTATTTTTAAATTCAGACCTTTAAAGATCCAAGAGTCCTCTTTTGAATACCTAAAACTAATATTATTTAATAATATCTGATTTTTAAATTTAATCGCGAGAGGTATTGGTTTGTTAGCATAATCAGGAAGAGGCTGATCTAACAAATTGAGTACATCCTCAAATGAAGATTTTGAGCCTTTAATGCTACTATATGAGCTATAGGACTGCTGAAGTGCAGGAAGAAGCCTCTGAGCACCAAGTGCAAGTGCACCTAAAACAGGTATAGCAGTTGAAATTCCACCTTCTTGATGGGTGGTCATCACATAAGCTATAATTGCTATGAGTGTCATTCCAATAGCCTCCATTATAAAGCGAGGACTGTTACTGATAAACTGGTTTACACCTGAAGCTTTCCGAAGTGGAAAATCTGCATTTTGATAAAGTTTACAATAGAATTCTTGGCTACTATCAATAAGTACGTCACGTATTCCTCCCAATCCCTCTTGCAAAGATTTAACCATTTTGGTAGATTGCTCCGCAATAATATAACTATTTTCTTCAAGCTTTACTTTTGTAAAGCGTATCACTCCCCAATAAAGAAAACCAAAGCCAAAGCTTGCAGAAAGTGCAACACTAGTGTTAATTAAAAATAGTGCTGTCAATATACCTATGAGTAAAATAATTGAGCTAATTAAAGTTAGGATTGGCAGTAATATTTGACTAATAACGATATTTGTTTTGGTAATAATGCCATTGATAACCTCACTACTATTTCGTGCTAAATGGATAGAGTACTCCTGGTACAAAGTACGACGATAAATCTCGATACTAAGATCTGCGCCTGTAGCAAAAGAAATTTTTGTCATTGCATAAAGCAGTAGGAGCCGGATAAGACCAGCCAAAACAACTAAAAAGATAAATATTACAGTTAAGGGAAGGATCAGTTGACTAGCTTCTGTTATTTTCAAAGCAACTATAAAAGGCTGCATTAAGTTGTGCTGATAAACCATTTCTGGTGCAGTGAGTATTCCTAAGAATGGAAGTACCGCTCCTAAACTAATGACTTCAGATAAATACGCAAGGATCATTAAAAAAAGGACAAGCCAAAACTGTTTTTTCCGGCGCTTAGTTAAATGACTAAATAACTGCTTTAGCATTTAATATCTTCAATAACAGCCATAATTAAGAATAAAAAAACAATGCAATCATAATTTTTTAAAGATTTGAAAGTTGGAAATAATACCCTTTATACTAATTAAAATTCATAATTTTCATAAATTGATTTTACCTACCTATTATTTTAATTATGTATTGTATTGAACCTTATTTAATAAATTATTAATAACCCTCTACTAAACTTCTTATGAGCTATGTTCATACAACTAATCAATAATTTTAAAGTTTTTTATCTTCGTGGCTTAAGAATTAATCGAGATAAGAACTAATATTTTCTATTATTTTTATTTTCACTTTTGCTATAGATGAGCATACACAAACAAAAAATAGTTGGAAATAATTTCTTATTGAAAGAAAGAGAAATTGAAACCCAGCAGTATTAAATGAATTTGATTAACCATTATGTGAGGATGGTAAAATGTAAATATAAAAAAACAAAAAATAGAAAAAAATGATTAAAAAATGTCTTTTTCCTGCAGCTGGATATGGAACACGCTTCTTACCTGTAACCAAAGCCGTTCCTAAAGAAATGCTGCCAATATTAACTAAACCTTTATTACAATATGGAGTTGAAGAAGTGCTGTCTTCAGGTATAACAAATATGGCAATTGTTACGGGTAGAGGTAAGAGAGCAATTGAAGATCACTTTGATAATGCACTTGAGCTTGAGATACAATTACGTGATACCTTAAAAGAACATTACTTAAACGGAATAAACGAAATAATTAATAAATCTACTTTTACATACGTTCGTCAGAAACAAATGCTTGGATTAGGCCATGCTATCCTTACAGGTGAAGCTCTTATCGGAGATGAGCCTTTTGCTGTAGTTCTTGCAGATGACTTGTGCGATTGTGATGAAAATGGAGTTATCTCACAATTAATTGAAATATATAAACAGTATAAATGTTCAGTAGTAGCTATTGAGGAAATTCCAATGGACCAAAGTAAAAAATATGGCATTATTGCTGGAAACCTAATTGATAACTCAACTGATACCTATAAAGTTACAGAAATGATTGAAAAACCAGATGAAAATAATGCACCTAGCAATATGGCAATTATTGGCCGCTATATTCTAACTCCCGATATTTTTAGTATTCTTAAAAAGATCAAGCCAGATAAGAATGGTGAAATACAAATCACCGATGCTCTTAATATTCAAGCAAAACGAGGCAAGGTTATGGCACTCAAATTTAAAGGAAGACGTTTCGATTGTGGAAGCATCAAAGGATATTTAGAGGCAACCAACTTTCTTGCTAGCAAAGAAGGAATTATTTAATTCAATATTCTCATATAAGTTATCTGAAATTTCACTTTTTTTTGATTTTCATTACACAAATTTTAAGACTTAATTATTAAGATTAGTTTAAATATTCATCATAACTAATATTGGCTTCAATTTATTAATAACTACAATCTTTATAAATCATAGGGTCATTGGGTCATATGATTAATCTATTTTTGACAGCTGTTAAAAGCTATTTATAGCTTGAATAACCATCAGGATTAAGTAATTGCCAACGCCAACTATCTTCGCACATTTGATTAATCCCGTACTGGGCTTTCCAGCCTAGTTTTTTTATCGCATAAGTAGGATCAGCGAAGCAAGTTGAAATATCACCTGATCTTCTTTCAACAATCTGATAAGGGATATTCTTACCAGAAGCTTTCTCAAAAGCCTTCACCATATCCAGCACTGAATAGCCGTTACCCGTGCCTAAATTTACTTTTATTATTTGAGAGTTATTTCTTAATTCTTTAAGAGCTTTAACATGGCCCTTAGCTAAATCTACTACATGAATATAATCACGGACACCTGTTCCATCCGGTGTGTCATAATTATCCCCAAACACACTAAGCTTTTCTAATTTACCAAGCGCGACTTGTGAAATATAAGGCAATAAGTTATTTGGAATATCATTTGGATCTTCACCAATTAATCCACTCTTATGAGCACCTATAGGGTTAAAGTATCTAAGAAGTGCTATATGCCAACTATTATCAGATATAAATACATCTTGTAAAAACTCTTCAATCATAATTTTTGAACGGCCATATGGATTAGTTGTTAACAAGGGAAAGCTTTCCTTAATAGGGACAGAAGCTGGATTTCCATATACCGAAGCTGAAGAACTAAATACAAGAATCTTACATCCATAATCACGCATCACTTCAACTAAAGTAAAGGTACCACCTACATTATTATTATAATAATCAATAGGCCTCTCAATAGATTCACTAACTGCCTTTAAACCTGCAAAATGAAACACGCAATCAAATGAATATTGTTCAAATACATGAACTAATGCTACTTTATCTCTGATATCCACCTCATGTAAAGGGATGTCATAATCCACCAGACTTTCTACTCGCTTTAAAGACTCCGATGAGGAATTACTTAGATTATCTACTACAACTATTTTGTGCCCAGCTTTGATTAATTCAATACATGTATGGGAACCAATATATCCTGCTCCACCAGTTACTAATATCTTCATAATTTATCCTTATACAAAAGATCACTAATCCTATGAGGTGGCTTGAATCCAGGAATAACCTCAATAAGAAGACGGCGAAGTTCGTCAAGATCAGTTGTATCAATTGCAAGTCTTAAGTTACCTAAGATTGGTTCGAGATCCTCCCAGGTGTGCATTTCTTCTTGAGCACGCATAATGAGTGGATTATCTGTTTCACTCACATTATCACCAATAAGTAACTCTTCATAAAGTTTTTCTCCAGGCCTCAGACCAGTATATTGAATCTCAATATCTCCACTAGGATTTAACTCATCTTTTACCTGTAATCCACTTAAACGAATCATCTTCTTAGCCAATTCAGCAATACGTACTGGCTTTCCCATATCTAATACAAAGACATCTCCACCAGTACCCATAGCGCCTGCTTGAATTACAAGCTCTACTGCCTCAGGTATGGTCATAAAATAACGAATAATTTCTTTATCAGTTACTGTTAATGGACCACCTGCTTGAATCTGCTGCTTAAAAAGTGGGATAACAGAACCACTAGAGTCCAATACATTCCCAAATCGAACCATAGTAAACTTAGTAGTACTATGTTTTACAGATAAGGCTTGCAATACAAGCTCCGCCATTCGCTTAGTTGCACCCATGGTGTTCGTTGGACGCACTGCTTTATCAGTTGATATAAGTACAAAGGTCTCAACACGTGAATCGATAGCAACTTGGGCGCAATTTAGAGTGCCAAATATATTATTATTAGCTCCTTCAGCATTATTAAATTCTACCAATGGTACATGCTTGTATGCAGCTGTATGATAAACAGTATTAACCCTGAAGCCATTAAAGACCTTGCTGAGTCTTTTTTTATTATTAACACTTCCGAGGATTGGGATGATATCTATTGAATCAATTTTATTCTTAGAAAGCTCTTTTTCAATATTATAAAGTGCAAGCTCACTTCTTTCATACAAGATTAAAGCTTTAGGCTTTAAAGATAAAATTTGTCGGCATAATTCAGAACCAATTGACCCACCTGCGCCAGTAACTGCTACAACTTTATTATTAATTTTTTTACTTAATAGACTCTCATTAGGTTTTACAATTTCTCGACCAAGAAGGTCTTTAATACTAATTTCACGCAGATCTCCTATACTTATTTTGCCTTCAGCCAGCTCAGATACACCAGGCAGTACACGAACACTCACTGGGTATAGGCCTAATTTTTCAATAATAGCTAGTCGCCTATTCCGAGAAGCTGATGGCATAGCAATCAAAACTTCATCTAATTTAAGTTTAACAATTAAATTTTCAATATCATTTTCAGAAAAGATAGTTAATCCACGGATTTGACGTCCTTGCAATGACCGGTCATCATCTACAAAACCAACTGAAAGATATTCACTTGACTGCTCTAGAGCGGACACCAATTGAACTCCAGCATCTCCAGCACCATATACCAAAACTCGTTTTTTATTATCAACATCTCTGTCACTCAACCAGCCTCGCGCAACAACTCTAAATCCGACAATTATTAATAATGATAATATCCAGTTAATTAGAATTACTGAACGAGGAATTGCCCATACTACAGTAATAAATCCAACGCTCCCCCAAATCAATGCATATAGCGAAACTGCTTGCACTATATCCCATAGAGCCTTAGAACCAATGTGACGAATAACAGCACGATATATTCCAAAATACACAAAGATAGGGGTTGAAATTATTGGTGCTCCAAATATTACCCAACTTAACTCTTCTCCTGGAAAATACCAATATCCAAGTCGCATAGAGAATGATGCAAGTAATATCAATATAATCAAAATAGAGTCAAAAAACAATAACATCATATTTTTTTTTGCTCTTGAAAGTCTTATAATGTTATTTTTTAAGTTATACATGTATTAATGTAAATATAGCAAATAGAATTGATTCTATTTTACATTAACAATTTGACTAGTCCCAGGAGGTGGAAAAGGATATAAACTTCTATCTCTTTTGGAGATACTCACGACATTCGAATCAACTCCAATCTGTTCCATTTGATAGACAACCCATTGAAGAGCTTTTGGTTTTGAAAAAATCGCAATAATTGTAAAAATAATGATTTTAAAATCAAGAATGAATGATTGGTTATCAATATAAATCAACCCTAATCTACTTTTCCAGGGCCTGATTAGTTGGTTATAAGCAAGGTCAGGATTACTAAATTTCTCAAGTATCTCCCCTTCATCTGAAAATACAATAGATGAAAAATCAGTAATTCCTGGTCTAACTGTCAATAACTTTTTTTCAATATTGGTATAAATCTTAGTCTCACTTTTAACATTTGGCCTAGGACCAACTAGGCTCATATCACCATTTAAAACATTCCACAATTGAGTAAGTTCATCTAATTTATAGTTACGTATAAAATATCCCAAAGGGGTAATTCTTGTATCATTTTTTCTTGTTGAACTAACACCACTTTTATCTGCGTCAATCTCCATAGACCTTAACTTAACCATTTTAAAAGCTATTTCATTCTTACCAACCCTAGAAGCTACATAGAAAGGATATTTTTTATCTTGCATCCAAACTAAAAATACTACTATCAATAATATTGGGCTTATAACTATAAGTCCCAATAATGCGATAATAAAATCAAATAACCTTTTAATCATTTCCTATAAAATTTTGAGACTGTTTCGCAAATATATTCTATATCATTGTCACTAATAAAAATATTCATTGGAAACATAATACAACGCTCAAAAAATCGCTCCGCAGATGGCAATACTTGATTGAACCCTAATTGAGTAAATTGATGAACTGCTTTACCACCCCACTGAATAAGTGTTCCTATATTTTTTTCGCTCAAATAAATTTTTAATTCATCTCTTCTATCTGCCGTCAATTCATAATTCTGAAAAACGTCAAAATTATCCGATTTTGTACTTGGTGCATTAGGGAGTTGTAATTCTTCTAAAAAACCTAAGCGCTCTTGATACATCTTTGCAACTTCTCTTCTTCGTGAAATGACATCATCATAGGTTTTGAGTTTAAAACTAAGAATAGCAGATTGGATATTATCTAACCTAGAATTTCTTCCCCATCTTTTTACTTCGCCATCAACATCCCGACCATGATCATGTAATTGAAAAACTTGATGATATAACTCCTTATCATTAACTATTACTGCACCTGCATCTCCTAAACAGCCCAAAACCTTTGCAGGAAAAAAACTAATATCAGATGCGAGTCCAAATGTACCAGCATGCTTTCCTTTATACTTTGCACCCAGTGCTTGTGCTGCATCTTCAACAATAAATAAACCATATTTTTTAGCGATTGCTAATATCGCATCCATATTACATACTCTGCCATTTAACTGAGTTGGCATAATGCCAACAGTGTTTGATGTAATAGCACTTTCAATCGCTTCAATACTGATTAAGTTATCATAGCCAATATCAACAGGTATAGGAACACCACCTGCCACAGTAATAGCAGAGGCAGTTGCTAGCATTGTATGCGAAGAAATAATAACTTCATCACCAGGATTAATTCCAATTGCTTCTAAAAATATCTCCATACCATCAGTTGCATTTCCAACACCAACTGCATAGTTGGCACCAGTAAAGTTAGCTAACTCTAATTCAAAATCAGAAACTTCTTTTTGTAAAATAAAGCCACCTGATGATGACACATTGTCAATAATTGATAAAAACTCTTCTCGATCATCTGACCATAATCTTGGATATTCAAAAAATGGAACTTGTGTTGACATAATTTTTCCTAAAAATAGGTTAATTTTTTACTATTTTTCTAACTGTGTTTACCACATCATCAGACGATGTGTAATAATCTTTTTCAAGTACTATTGAAGTTGGGGCAGGA
>Ga0115003_10003686_pt1 | contig 11995 bp, 10 predicted proteins | sample ArcticOcean_MG_C_7_FD_88736 | JGI IMG/M metagenome (GOLD analysis project Ga0115003, IMG submission 88736) | Marine microbial communities from western Arctic Ocean - ArcticOcean_MG_CB11_88 | ecosystem: Environmental > Aquatic > Marine > Oceanic | place: Arctic Ocean: Canada Basin | collected... | reverse complement strand
TTTCCTTTCTGGAATCACTATAGATAGCTTATCTGGAGATATTCCTGAAACTCTCTTTGTAATGTTTCAAATGACATTTGCAATAATTACCCCAGCCTTGATAGTCGGAGCGTACGTTGAAAGAATAAAATTTTCTGCCGTTATAATGATAACAAGTATGTGGTTAATACTAGTATATAGTCCAGTTACTCATTGGGTTTGGGGCGGCGGATGGCTTGCTCAAATGGGCGTCATGGATTTTGCAGGAGGATTAGTAGTTCATACTACGGCCGGGATATCTGCACTAGTCATAGCTAAAATGCTAGGCTCTAGGAGGGGTTTTCCTGGATCTGTAAAACCCCCTCATAGTCCTGTTATAGCAATGATAGGAGCATCTATGCTGTGGATCGGTTGGTTTGGATTCAACGGTGGGTCAGCGTTAGCAGCGAATCAAAATGCAGCCATGGCAATGTTGGTGACTCATATATCGGCAGCTGCAGCAACCATTACATGGATGGCTATAGATTGGTATAAAAATGGGAAACCAGGCTTAGTAGGAATGATTACGGGTATGGTAGCAGGATTAGCAACAGTAACTCCAGCATCAGGGTATATCGGTCCTTTAGGGGGGTTAGTCTTAGGAATATCTTCAGCTTTTGTGTGCTACTGGTTTGTAGGGTTTATAAAAAACATAATTAATATAGATGACACTTTAGATGTATTTGCGGTGCATGGTGTTGGAGGCATATTAGGAACGTTACTTTGCGCAACTCTAGCAACTAGTTATTTCGGTGGTCTTGGTTTAGAGACAACTGTATGGGCTCAAACAAAAGTCCAAATAATTGGTGTTCTAAGTATTAGTTTATATACCCTAATAGCTACCACAATAATAGTTATAATAGTAAGAAAATTAGTTGGTCTGCGAGTTTCGGAGCAAGAAGAAAAAACTGACGGTTTGGATTATGGAAGTCACGGAGAAAGCAGCTACCATTTATAAAAAATTTATTTTGATGATATCGCTTTAGATGACTTATAGATCTGACCTATGTTATATTAAAAATCTTAAGCAAAAAAATTCTTTGATTAAAATATAATGATGATAAATATCGGGACTATAAATAAAAATTATGATGTTAGCAGTAGATTTTTATTTAACTTTTTCTTAATATTACCATCATTATTCTTTTTTTTGCAGTATGTAATAGGAGATTTAAATTTTGTTGCGGATGACAATATTCAGGCATTAGAAAGATTTTTCGACCCCAGTTATCTTCTAAATGATTTTTTTACAAACTCTAGCTCAGAATTAAACCCAAGAAAGATTTTTATTTATTTAGTAATTTTCATTACAGAAATATTCTATGATGACTATTTTTATACATTATTTCTCATAAAATTATTTGTAATCATTTTTTTACCTTATTTTGTAATGCTTTTTTTTACAGATAGGTTCAGAAATTTTTTTAGTAATTCAAAAGATCAATTATTTTTTACTTTTATTTTTGCATTACTTCTAATTTATTCAAAAAGTACATTCGTAACACATTTTTCTATTGGTTGGTGGACCCCACTGTCACTAACACAAGCTGCACAATCACTTGCTTTAACTCTTGGTTTTGCCTCAGCATATTTCATTAACCATGGTAAATATTTAGGATATTTTTTATTTTTTTGCGCTTCATTAATTCATTTTCCAAACGCTGCCATGCTTGCAGCTATAATTGTGATATTTTCAAAAAGTATTCAAGAATTATTTCTAACTTCAATTATTTTATTTGTATTGTTATTAGCAAGCTACATTATATTGAATTTATTTTTTATTACTGATTATAAATTATCGTCTCAAGATTTTATTGAGTATTATGTAATGCAACCTTATATTCATACTCATCATTACAGACCAGATTGGCTTGGTCCTTATGGAATTATCGAGGGGAAACATTTATTTTATATTTATAATATTTTCTTTATTATTGCTTCTAGTATTGCGGCTTTTTATAAGAGATACAGAATATCATTACTATTTGCCTCATTTTGTCTAATATATTTTATTATGATAAGCGCGCAAACCTTTTTTGTAGAAACTTACCCATCAAGATTAGTTGCAGCTTTTGGTCCTTCTAGATTTGCTCAATTTGGTTATTTAATGATGGCCAGTGCATTATCTTTATCTTATGTAATATTTAAAAAAGAATACAATGATTTGTTTAAAAAAGTTTTATTTAAAATAAGAGGTTTAGTTTTTTTTAGAAAAATTCAAATTAATAATTTTAAGAGCAGAGTGTCTTTGAAATGGTCAAAGGATAAAGAATTACCAAAAATTAAAATTTATATAATTTTAATAGTTATACTAATTCCACTATTTCTGTCACACGTTATTCCGAATCCAAGGGACAGATTAATGGTAAATAAAAATCTTCATAATTGGGTTGTCAGCAATACAAATAATAAAGATGTTTTTGCAATACCGTACCCAAGGGTACTTTATTGGTTACAATTTGCATCAATAACTAAAAGACCAGTGTATTATGCAAATAATTTGGCTTTTACTGACAAATCATTAAAAGAGAGTAATGATAGAAAGAATTTGTTATATGGTAAATGGGAAGAATGGGGTGGAGAGCGAGGTGGAGGAGGAGCTGTAAAATTTTATTGTAACTTAACTGAAGAGAAAATTTTAAAGGCTGCCAAAAATTACCAATTAAACTATATTATAGTAGATAACAAATGTATTAAAGAGTTTTCCAAGCTAAAAAAAACTTACTATGATGACGAGATTACAATTTTTAAGCTCCCTATCTTAAAATGAAAAAAATTTCCCCATTTCAAATACCTTTATTAATATTTAATTTTCGATATACATCACACAAATAGATAACAAGTAGAATTATTTTAAATTTAAGTTATAATTTAATTATATAAATTAAAAGATATTAAGAGATAAAAATGTTGAAAATTCTTCACAGATTTAGTTTGTCAAAACATATGTCTAGTATAAATAAAACATATGGTTTCGAAATTGATATCAGGCAAAGAGGTGGAGATATAATTATACAACATGAGCCAAATGAAGATGGTGAAAAACTTGAAGATTGGTTAAAATTTTTTAATCATTCTTTTATAATCTTTAATATCAAAGAAGATGGTATAGAAAATAAAGTTTTAAAGATAATTAAAAGGTATGAAATCACTAACTACTTTTTCTTAGATTTATCTTTTCCATCGTTAGTAAAACTAGCATCGAGTGGGGAAAAGAATATTGCTTCAAGAATATCAAAATATGAAAATATAAATACAACTTTGTCACTAAAAAGTATGGTTAGTTGGGTATGGGTTGATCTTTTTGAAGATAAAATACCTTTGAGCCAAAGTGAATACAAAATATTGAAAGATCATAATTTTAAAATTTGCTTAGTTTCTCCAGAGTTACTTTCAAGAGGAAAAGATTCTATATTAAAAGTTCAAGATCAAATAAAAAAAAATGCTTTTGTCTTTGATGCAGTTTGTACAAAAGAGGTGGAATTATGGGAAAAATAATTAATATTATAAATAAAGATAAATACTTAATTTTTTTATTTTTATATACTGGTATTTTATTTTTTTCATGGAATTTGTACCATGTGCTTTCATACGATGGTTTCTTTTTAAATAGTATTTACGCTAGTCCTGAAGAAGCGAAAAATATATATAGCTGGATGCCTTTGATAAAAGGTAATTTTACAGAGTTACTATTTAATGGTGATTATCTGCCTTATCTAACAGTTGGTTTCGCAAAACTTACAAACATCGTAGGTGGTAAATTTTTATTCTTTTTTTTATTTAATATAGTTTTTCCTCTATCAAGTATAATTCTTTCTTATTTAATATTTAAAAGATTCATACCATCAATTTGGGCAATATTTCTTTCACTGCTATTAATATTAGTTTTTAAAGATTATCCATTTAGAGATTTTCTGACAGAACTATTTCTTAATCAAAGAGTTATAAATAACACAAACCCGCCAGAAATTATCTTTAGCCCAATACCTTCGTTTTCAACCTTTTGCTTTTTGTTATTATTTTACTTGTCAACATTATCAAGAATAATTAGTAACAAAAAAATATTTATATATACTATTTTATGGTCTCTTTTTATTTATATTCATCCTTTGGATTGGATATACGGACTAGTTTTTTGGTTCGGATACTTCATAGTAAAACTTTACAGGAAAGAAAAGAAGAGTGAAAAGATTCTATCAAAAACTCTATTCATGGTTTTAATAAATATAATTTTATCTATAGCTATTATATATCCAGCCTTAGCTGATCTACTAAATAATCAAATATCATATTCAGCACTAGCAATAACAGATTTAAATTTAAAAGATAATTTTTATTATATTGCATCATACTTTTTTTTACCTTTATTACTATTATCTGTAGTTACATTATTATATAAAGTAGATCCATACGAGATAATAATAAATTTTTGGCAAATATACCTATTAATGCTAGTAGAAATAGTAATCTTAATATCGTTAATTTTTGTAGACTACTCTGGATTATCAGAATCTCTAGTAAAATACAGAATCGTTCAATTTTTTATTCATGGTTACTACTTTATTCCGCCACTGCATTTTATTACTAGGAAAAAATATTTTGTTAAAAGTCAAAGTAATTCAAAAATAATTTTCTCTTTAGTAATTTTAAAAAAAATAATTGATTCTATTTTTATAAAATATAAGACTATTGTAGTTATACCAATATTATTTTTACTATTATTGCAAATAACAATTTTATCATTGGAAAACTTTAAAAATAAAAATTCTATGTATAATAAATACCACTCGGATATCAATAAAACTCTGAATAATATTAAAACTGAAAAACACCATCTTGTTACAGATGAAAATATTTTTGATCTTATATTTATTTCTGATTTTAATGATTATGGACAATCAATACTAAAAAACAGGTTCTCAAGTGGTATTTCTGAAAACGAATTTCTTGAAAGAGCAATAATATTTGCAAAAATTAAGCAATGGACTGTCGATGAATTTTTATTATTTATGATGCCTGGTTCTATGCAAAAAAATACAAAAATAATTAATTTCTATAATAATTTAGAATTTTTAAATTCTGGTCTTGGTTATTATTTTAATTTTCATGATATTATTCTTAGTAAAGATGAGTTGATAAATTATAAAATTAAATTAAAAGATATGTTCGTTAACATAGATGAGAAAAATATTATTGATAAATACATTGTTAGTTATATAATAACTAATGAATTGAGTAATCCATCTAATATTAGAGTGCGCCCATGATTAATAAAAGTTTTGTTTGGAAGGGTTTAAAAAAAGCTGAACTAGTCTCAAAAAAAATTCAAAAAATAGATGAGGATTCAATGCTTGTTAAAGTTGAATCTTGTGCTGTTTGTGGATCTGATCTAAGAATTTTTAATCATGGCAATGCTCGAGTAAAATCCGGGAGAACAGTTGGTCACGAAATATCAGGTATTGTTGTTAATGTCGGAAATAATGTTTCAAAATTTAAACAGGGAGATAGGTTATCTATCGGCGCAGACATTCCTTGCAAAAAACCAGACTATGCCCTTGGACATGAATTAGATGGTGGTTTTGCAGAGTATATAAAACTTAATAAGCTTACAATTGAAAAAGGGCCAGTACAAAAAATTAAAAAAACAACATCCTATGACTCAGCTGCCTTAGCAGAACCATTAGCGTGTTCTATAAATGGATATGAAAGAAGTCAAAAAAATTCAGATGTTCAGAATATTATTATTTTTGGGGCAGGCCCAATTGGTCATATGTTGGCATTATTAGGCTCATTAAAAAAACCAAAGAACATAATAGTGATAGACCCCATTGAGAGTAAACTTAAAAAAATGAGAAAGATCGTCGATGTGGTAACTGTTATTTCATCTAAGAATAACCTAAAAAAACATATATTTAATATAACAAAAGGAATCGGGGCCGACCTTATCTTTACTGCTTGTCCTTCAGTAGAGGCACAACAAACCGCCATCGATCTTCTTGCGAAGAGAGGGGTACTAAATTTTTTTGGTGGAGTGCCGCAGAATTCAAAGCCTATTCTGCTTTCCTCAAATGACATACATTATAAAGAAGCTATGATTACTGGATCACATGGCTCATCACCTTTGCAGCATAAGTTAGCGTTAAAATTAATTGAAAGTAAAAAAATTAAGGTCGATGACCTAATAACCCATAGCTTTTCATTAAATAATATTAAAGATGCTTATAAAATAGCTGCATCTAAAGATTCAATAAAAGTAGTGGTGAACCCTCATGCATAACGGAGTATATATTTCAGCTTCTCTGATGTGCGTAGATTGGTTAAAAGCAGGTCAACAAATTAAAGAGCTTGAAGAGTCTGGTTGCGATTATTTACACTTTGATATTATAGATGGGAATTTTGCACCTGATTTTACCATGGGGTCTTCAATAATTGATGTTTTTAAAGAACATACTAATTTAATATCGGATTATCATTTAATGGTTGAAGAACCATCAAGGTTATTTGATTCATTTAGTATTACCGAAAATAATATCTTTACGATACATCAGGAATGTAGTAGAAATTTACACAGGGATATTATTTCTTTAAGACAAAAAGGAGCAAAAGTTGGAGTTGCGCTCTCGCCTGGAACATCTCTGGATACTCTTGAATACATTATAGAAGATTTGGATGTAATCTTACTAATGACTGTGAATCCAGGCTATAAAGGGCAACCTATTGTCCCGCAAGCTATTAAAAAGATTGCCAATTTAAAAAAAATTATTAATGAGATGAATTTGAATGTAAAAATTTCAGTTGACGGAAACGTTAATTCAAATACTATACCAGAAATGGTCTATTCTGGGGCTGATATACTCGTTCTTGGGTCAAGCGGTCTCTTTAAAAAAGATATAAGTATTATGGATGCTGTAGAAAAAATTAAAAATTCAATTGATGAGGGTAAGAAATGAGTTTAAGTCTTGGTGTAAATACTGGTTTTGCGGTAAATAGATACTCAGAGCCAGAAGAATGGGCAAAAATTTTAGGTAAAGATCTGGGTGTTAATAACGCCCAATTTACAGCAGATCTGCTTAATTTATCTTTACCAGACAAAATTATTGATGAGCAGCTGGAAAGAATAAAATCATCTTGTGCAGAAAATGATGTAAATGTTAAAAGTTGTTTTACAGGTGCATTTACTAGAGTCAATCATCTTGCTCATCCGAATGAAAGTATTAGAAATTATTGGATTGAGTGGTTTAAAAGGTATATAGATTTGGCGGTATATTTAGACTGCGATAATATTGGAAGTCATTTTGGTATTTTTACAGCTAAAGACAATAATGATCCAAATAGAAGAGCTGAGAGAAGATCACAAAATATAGAGAGTTGGCATGAGGTTGGGAAATACGCAAAAAGAAAAGGATTAGATTTCATTTCATGGGAGCCAATGTCGATTAGTAGAGAACAAGGAGAGACATTGGAAGAGTGTGAAAAGCTTCAAAAAGATGTAAATCATAATTCACCAATACCTTTTAAAATTTGTTTAGATGTTGATCATGGTGATTTAAGTTCCGAGAATCCTGATGATACAGATCCATATTGTTGGCTTAATAAATTTGCTCAAGACACACCAATAATTCACTTAAAACAAAGTTATGCGAACAAAGGTGGCCATTGGCCATTTACAAAAGAGCATAATGATAAAGGAATTATACAGCCAAAAAAAATAATTGATATACTCAATAAAAAAAATATTAACAATACACAATTAGTATTAGAGCTAAGTTTTAGAGAAAGGCAACCAATAGACGATAATGTTATCAGCGTTTTGAAAGAATCTGTAGATTTCTGGAGGACAGAAGTTCATAACTGATGCAAATTATAATTACTTTGGCTGGAAAATCAAAAAGATTTTATGAGGCAGGTTATAAAAAACCAAAATTTATTTTAAAGGTAAGAGATAAAGCAATTATAGAACATGTTGTAGAAATGTTCGATACAACTAATGATGATTTTTATTTTGTATTAAATAAAGACCAAGAAAAAGAGTTTCCAGAAATTCTACCATTCTTATCCAGTATAGTTAATAAGTCAAAAACTATAATCATAGATTCTCATGACAGAGGTCCAAACTTTTCAGCACTACAAGTTAAGGATATTAAAGAAAATAACGAAGTGATAATTTCTTATTGTGATTTTTTTGTAAAATGGGACTATGCTAGATTTAAACGAGAAGTATATGGTTACGACTCAGCAATACCAGCATTCAAAGGGTTTCATCCAGCCTCATTTGGTAATACATTTTATGCTTATATGAAAATAGATGGTGACGATAATCTTGAAGAATTAAGAGAAAAACAATCTTTTACCGATAAAAGACATTTAGAGCCAGCTTCAACTGGAATATACTATTTTAAAAACTGGGGTGTCTTTAAAAAATACGCGGATAAAATTGAAAATAGCGGCTATGAAAATTTAAAAGAAGGTTATGTAAGTTTATTATCAAATCCTATGGTAAAAGATGGTTTAAAAGTAAAAGTAACTTATGTCGATAATTTTATTTGCTGGGGAACACCTGAAGATTTTTATCAGTATATTTTTTGGGAAGATTATTTCATGGGTCGGGATGAATTATCTGATAGTAAATATACTTATGATCAAGTAAACATAATTCCTATGGCCGGGAGAGGTAGTAGGTTTAAAACAGCAGGCTATAGAGTTGGAAAACCACTTATTAAACTTATTGATGAGCCGATGATGGTTAAAGCTTTTAAATCGTTTCCACAATCTAAAAAGTGGGTTTTTCTTAACAGGGAAGATGATATAAAAACTCACCCGATTGAAAAAGATATTAAAAAATTTAATGGAAATAGTATATTAATTCCTGTAAAAGGAAATACATCAGGACAAGCTGCCACATGTTTATTAGCTAAAAATGACATAGATATTGAAAAACCACTTTATATAGCTTCTTGTGATTATATTACAAAATATAGTAATAAGAATTGGAATTCAATCTATAATGACAAAACTATAGATTGCGCAATCTGGACTACTAAAGTAAAGAGTAATTTAACCAAAGATCCAAAATCTTTTGCTTATTGTAGAACAAAAAAAAATTCTACAGTTGTCGATGAAATTGTTGAGAAAAATACAATTAGCGATAATCCTGGAGAAGACCCTTTAGTAATTGGTAGCTTCTGGTTTAGAAGAGGAGGGGATTTTATAATGTGTGCGGAAGATTGCATAAAAAACGATATTACCGTTAATAACGAACACTATGTTGGAAATAGCATAAATTACTTAATAAAAAATAATAAAAAAGTAGTCATCTTCGATATAGATCAATGGGTCTCACTTGGAGACCCATTTGAACTTAATATATATAATTATTGGGAAGAATACTTTAATGATTCAAAATCTAATTAAAAGTGAAAAATACCTTCAATTTTATAGATTTATAATTGTTGGGGTAATAAATTCAAGTTTTAATTATTTTATATTTATAATTTGTCTACTTTCTCTAAATTTACATTACATTATATCTGGTACTTTTGGTTTTTCAGTAGGGGCTTTAGTTGGATATCAATTGAATAGAAATTGGTCTTTTAGAAGTAAAATAAATTATAAAAAAGGGCTGAAGGCATATATTGTAATACAGTTTTTTTGCTTAATAATTCATAATATAACACTAATCTCAGTAATAGAGTTTTTAGAAATTAAAGATGTTTTTTCACAATTTGCTGGTATTATTGTAACAACGCTATTAAATTTTTACCTTATAAGAAATTTTGTTTTTAAAAAATTATGAAATCAGCAATTTTAAAAAAAAATAGTTTAATTAAAATTAATGAATTAGAAGTTCCTAAAATTAATAAAAAACAAAGCTTAGTAAAAATTAAGTATGTGGGAATATGCTCCTCAGATGTGCCAAGAGCATTTGAAAATGGTGCCTACAACTACCCTCTGGTTATGGGGCATGAAATATCCGCCGAAGTTATAGTTCCAAGCTCAAAAAAATCTAAATTTAAAAAAGGCGATAGGGTAACTATTTTCCCTCTTATACCATGCTTTAAATGTCCATCATGTAAAATTAAATTATATGCGCAATGCAATAAATATAGCTATTATGGGTCAAGAGAAGACGGTGGTTATACCGAGTTCTTGGCAGTAAATGATTGGAATATGCTTAAAATACCTAAATCTGTATCATTTCAAGACGCTGCATTAACCGAACCTGCGGCAGTAGTTTATCATGCAGTAAAAAAGTCTGGTTTATTAAGCTCAAAAAAATCTAAAAAAATTTTAATAATTGGGTCGGGATTCTTAGGTTTAATGTTATCAGAAATAATTAAAATAAAAAAACCAAAAAATATAATTAATATAATAGATAGAAACAATTTTAAACTTAAGAAAGCAAAAAAATATTCAGATATTACTTACAATTTAAAAATAAAAAAAGACTGGAGTGATTTTATTGAAGAAAAAAAATCATCATATGATTATGTCTTTGAGATGACAGGAATACCAGATTTATTTACCAATTCAATTATCTTAACAAAAGAATTCGGTACCTTAATATGGGTTGGAAATATAACTGATGATATTAAAATTCCAAAATCTATTGTTAGTAGTATCTTAAGAAAAGAGATGAAAATTATAGGTAGCTGGAACTCTCAATATAAAAATAATGATGATGATGACTGGATAGATGTTTTAAATCTTATGAAAAGAGGTTTTAAGCCAAGCAATTTTGTTACCCACAAAGTTAGTTTAAACAAACTTCCTCTATCTTTAAAAAATATGTATATGCACAAAAAAAGAATAAAAATATATAATTCAATTAAAACACTAGTAACAATTTCGTGATAAAATTATCTATAATTTTTCCCTGTTATAACGAAGCTGAAAATATCCCAACGCTAATAAATGATTGTAAAAAATATCTTTGTAAATACAAATCTGAGTTAGAAATTGTTTTAGTAAATAATGGATCAAAAGATAATACAAAAAAAATTTTTGATAAATTACTACAAGAAAGTGATTTCTTTAAAGTTGTAAATATTAAAAAAAATCAAGGTTATGGCTATGGTATTTTGAAAGGTTTATCTGTTGCTAAAGGAAAATATATAGGTTGGATGCATGCTGATTTACAAACTGATCCAAAAGATATAATTAAAGTGCTAAATATTATCGGTAATACTGAAAATCTATATATAAAAGGAAAAAGAAAAAATAGAGCAATTACTGATAATTTTTTTACTGTATTAATGTCTTTATTTTGCTCGTTAGTTTTTAGAAAAATAATATTTGACATTAATGCGCAACCTAATATATTCCCAAAGGAATTTTTCGACTCATGGATAAACCCACCAAAACATTTTGGCCTTGATACATTCTGTTATTGCATGGCAATTAAAAAAAAATTAAGAATTATTAAATTTGAGGTTTTTTTTGGAAAAAGAACTGCTGGAGAAGCACATTTATATAGTTTTAGTTCAAAAATAAGTTATTCAATAAATGCATTAAAATATATTTTTGAATTAAAAAGAAATATTAATAAAAAATAATCAATAAATTCGTATCAATTATGCGCCTAATATTAATGACTTCAAAATTTCGCTCTTCTTGAGTACTAATTAATCTTTCTTTTGTCCTAATAGTCATTATATTGCTATAAATTAGAATTGATCTAATTTTTTTTTATAGTGTTTATGTTTGATTTCTAATTCATTTATTTTTGCTATGGTAAATGGAAGTAAATATTAATAGCATATAAATCTAATACTCACTCAAGTTAATATCTTTATCTTGAGTGAAGTGAAATATACGCTATCTATTTGTTATTTATAAAATTTCCTTATTTTCTTTCAGTTTTTCTATTTCTTTAATCTTAGAAGTTATTCTTTTATCAATAGTTTCGCCCTTCATATTATATTTTAAAGCTAATTTATAGTACTTAATTGCTGAGTTTAAACTACCAAGCATCTTAAGG
>Ga0115003_10003685_pt1 | contig 11999 bp, 5 predicted proteins | sample ArcticOcean_MG_C_7_FD_88736 | JGI IMG/M metagenome (GOLD analysis project Ga0115003, IMG submission 88736) | Marine microbial communities from western Arctic Ocean - ArcticOcean_MG_CB11_88 | ecosystem: Environmental > Aquatic > Marine > Oceanic | place: Arctic Ocean: Canada Basin | collected... | reverse complement strand
TCCCGAAACTTGGGTGGTTGTACTCCCGGTAGGTCCGGTCGAGAAACCATGGTAACCCTCTCCCCAGCATCGCAATATTCTTTCTTCATTAAGAGCACATGTAGTCTTTGCAGTCATATCAAAGTCAATTACTTTTTTGTTATGAACACTAAGTTGCTCCCCCACTGTACACGACCAAACACCTGTATCAGAGGAAGTTGCGCAGGTTTCTAACTTTGATTGATGTCCCCAGCATTGTAAACTACCAGTATCAATTAATACACACATTGAATCCCTGTTGCCATTTATTTTGGTAACATTCAAATTAGCAAGTTCTTCTATGTACACACCTGTATAGATTGGCACAGTACCTCCATTTAGGAGCATGTTGTAAGAGTCAGATCCCGTACAATATACTGAACCATTGCTAGATAATACATAACACCTATTTGAATAAGTGGTGGTACTATGCCCCCATTCTTCTTCCGATAAAGCCCAATTAGAAATTCCTACAGTTGTTTGATCGTTCCCCCTCGAACAAGTAGATGAATTATCTGCAAGGATATGGCAACTAACAAATAATTCAGTCAAGTTTGATACTGTTGCCCTAAAATTTGCTAAACCTGTAGTCATACTGCTACCAGATGTTGAATACCCTTTACCCCAGCAATATATATCTGAAGAGTTATATGATGTTGAATTTTCAATAGCTGAACAAGTCTCTCCTCCATCAACCGCTATTTTGGTAACATTACTTTGAAATTCAATGTAACTTAACTGGTTGATATATTTACTTGACACCTTTGGATTAGCCTGCTTTTCACCGTTATGACCAAAACAATACATGGAACTATTTTCTAGTAACAAACAACCGTGATAATGACCGATATCGACATCAATAATTTTCTTTGATGACTGAAAAACAGGATAAAGTCCTTGTGCTGAAAATGTATCATAGGATTCACTATTCTCTTGGCCAGAAGGGATATCTCTGCCAGTACATTTTAATTGATAATAGTCGATTACTACACAGATGTTGTACTGGCCAGCTGAAAAGGTTGTGATATTTAGTTGTATCAATTCAATAGTAGTAGATGAATAATTTAATTCTACCACGTCTTTCGATTTTTTTTCATCTTCAAGGTATTTGGTTTGGCCATTGAATTCACTGAGGTTTATACTCGCAAGGCTTGATATTATCATCAAGATACACAATGAAATTGCTTTTCTTACGGCAGGCAGGTTAGTTTGGGAATATGTGGAACTCACTGAATCACCGCTTTGCAGTGCTAGGTGCGCAGTACATAGCCTTAGGGGTAATTATGAAATACATCTAAGACCGAAATTAAGTTCAAACTGTAGTCTACATTTTGAAGTCATTAATGAAGGAAACAAAGTTTGGCTGATTTGTGTTTCAGTTGCGATGAGTTGATTACATTCAACGCCTTAGGTCTGCCATGAGTCAACTTCAAATCGGTACATACCAAGCGACCGGTGAGCCTTTTTCCTTTGATGAGGAAGAGTTGCGCTACCACATTTCTCTCCTCGGTACGACCGGCTCGGGGAAAACGGTTGCTGCAAAAGCCATTATCGAAGAAGCAACCCTCGCTGGAATTCCGTCCTTGCTTATTGACCCACAAGGCGATCTAGCCCGAATGGCGATGCTCGGAGACCTTCAATCCATAGAGCAGCACGGTGGCGATCGAGAACGTGCGAAACGGTATCAAGAACTTGCAGAAGTTCGAATTTGGACACCTACAAAGAACAAGGGATTGCCACTTTGCATCAATCCCTTCAAAGCAATACCAGAAAATATGGATCCTGAGGACACTATTGCTTACCTCGACGTGATGGCGGGGGGTTTTACTCTGCTCGCTGGATTCAAAGACAGACAAGGAAAAACTGCTCAAGTCAAGGCGTTCCTGTACGTCTTACTGAGCAATACTCTCGAAATGAAGTCAACACCAAGCGACTTCTCTGCTCTTGCCGACCTAATTCAATCTCCTCACGAGAGTTTCCAGAAGTGGGGTCGTGAGGATGAACTTGAGGATTTACTCAATGGTTATTTGAAACCAAATGACATCGGAAATTTGAGCAAGCGAATTCGCACATTAGACACGGGAATCAACAAATTAATGTTTTCTTCGGGGGTGCCTCTTGACATCGACATCATGCGCACTCCTTCGAAAAAGGGTTTGATTCCAATCAACATCATCCACATGAAGGCGTTAGTTGACGAACAAGCTCAGCAAACCTTTCTTCTTGAAATCTCAAGAGCGCTGTATTCTTGGATGATGAAGCTCTCTGAATCAGATACAGGTATGAAATTTCTATACTTTATTGATGAAGTGGCGCCATATTTACCACCACACCCATACAACCCACCAGCAAAAGACATCATCAAATTGCTGTTTAAGCAAGGCAGAAAATATGGTGTCTCCTGTGTCTTAGCCACTCAAAATCTCAAGGATGTTGATTACAAAATATTGGACCAGACGCACACAAAAATATTGGGAAAAATCACAGATATTCGGGAAATAAAAAACATCAAAGAATTACTTCCAGCAGATAACGCTGACACTTACATTGGAAAGATTCCAACTGCTGAAACCGGTGAATTCCTATACTGGAATACCAAAGTATCAGAACGTCCCATTGAGATCAAAACGCGATGGCTCTACACTGATCACGGAATGCCCCTCAACGACGATGATGTGCAGAAACTGACTTCAGATGAATTAAGAGAATGGGCACAAAAATTGTCAACAACCCCAGATTTGGTTCAAAAGCTTGGCTCATCACACAAAAAGGATTCAAAAATCAGTGAGAAGTTGACGGAACCTGATGATGCGTCGAAAAAACAATCGAAAAACAAAAACAAAACTGAGACTATTGAGGATGAGGGGGATAGTTCAAACGAAAACGACCTAAAAGAAGTTTTGAACACGCATGATACCCAAGGTGAAGGGTTGACGGTGGAGGTCAATCTCCTTGGCGGATTAAGCGTTCTGCAAACGACCAACGATCCACTTCACATGATGCTTGGTTTGACCAATATTATCACTGCGCTTTCTTTCCTTATTGTGGATATTTCGCTATTTGAAAATTGGAGTGAAGGAAATATCTCCATTCTGTATCCGATGTTAGGCCTCGGTTTGACAATCTTATGCGGAGGAGTGTTTGTGGCTGAATCCCTGCTGAGAGATCATGCTGCAATCGTCAAAAAAATTCGAGAACGGTCCCGTTCCATGCACCTTTTGGTGCTGGTATGGGCATGGGCACTCTTTTTCTTGCCAGATGTCACTGATGTTCAATATAGTGAACTGACAGAGGCATGTGTCATTGTGGCTCAGACATTGATAACCGTGTTCTTCGTAGCTGATGTTGCACATAGATTCCAACTCAAAAAAATAGACTTTGAATTTGGAACGTCGATTTTTGACGCCGCTAAAAATTCTGCAAAGGTCTTGATTGGAGCACCTCATTTGCTGAAAATTCAAGTCTCCTCTGAAATCTTGTTGAGAAACATTCGAATAATATCAGACGCTTTAGCGATTTATATTCTGTTGGTTTTAATGGATGTCCTCCCTTCGCTTTCAGCACACGCAGAATACGATCTTGTCCTGAGGTTGTTTTCCATAATGAGCCTAAATTTTGCAACTGAGTTATTGCTTAGGACCAAAAAGTGGCTTGATTCTTGAGTGGGTCTCGATTCAGATCAGTTGAAATAAGTGGCATAACCAAGAGTTTTGAGATGCGTGGCCAAACGTTCTTCTTCCTGGAGAGATTCAAGCAAAGTGTAAGGGCCTGCTGTAAATTTTTTCATTAATTTAGAATCAAGTTCTAAACCATGTGGGTGAACAATCTTTTTGCTCGCATTTATGTGTGCTTTACCCTTTATTTTGACTTTATGAATATTGAATCGTTCGGTTGGTGTTTTACTTGTTTGTCCCACATAGAGATAACCCTTGAAAGGAGGTTTAGCACCCTTATTCTGCTTAACAAAAGCATTCACCTTCCAAACATTCGGGTGGAGTTGGACAAGGTAGACAGAAAAGTCTTTTGGATCATGATGAAACACCAGATTACCATTTTTTTTATGCTGTTCGAGTAGTTTCAATTTGTAAACAAGTGCGGGAACTTTTCCCTTGAACGATTTGGGTCGCCCTTGAAGAGAAATTGCATGCTTTCCAATGACACCGTTCCAACTAGAAAAATTATTATTCATTGCTTCCTGTATCTTCACTTGATTTGAAGTCCAAGTGATTCCAAGAACAGGTAATTTAGGGTTTGAGTGTTGGTTATTCTCCAATAACCGATTTCTTCGCTTTTTTGAGACTCCTGACAAACATACAACAGCGACCCAGTATTTGCCCATTCAAAACCACTCAATCAAAAATCATCATCACAGTACTCAGGTATACCGTCATCGTCGGTATCAATGTTATCATCGCCATCAGGGCAAACATCTTGGAGGTCAGGAACTCCATCACCATCTGAATCCTGAAGTTCATCACGGGAATTTTCACTATCTTCATCGTCTTCATCAGATATACAGTCACCATCAGAATCTTGGCAGTCAACGAGTGGTTCATTAGGAGCGCAATCCAAGGTTTCCATAAACACTTCACTTGAATTATTGGTTTCTTGTACGACATTATCTCCATTTTCATCAATCCAGATATAAGAACGCACACCACCATTGCGACAGTTACTGTTTGGATCAATAGTTTCTTTGACAAAAGTTGCGTTCGTATTGGTTTGCTGGCTTGGAAGACAAATAAAACGTGAGCCAAGTGTTTCTTCCAGCGACAATGTGCTGTCGTTGTTCAAATCATGCCCATTCGCTAGGCGTACATACACTCCGTTGCACTGAGGTGAAGAAAAGCTTGTAATATTGAGAACTGAACTCTGTCCATCGTTACCATCAGCACCAGAATCACCGTTGCAAGTTGCGTATGAATGTTCGATTTCAGAATCATCAAGTACACCATTTTCGTTTACATCGCGGCCAAGGAGCACTTCCTTACCCCCAATTGTTGCAGGGCAACTTCCTTGAGATGCATCTTGTGTGTTAACCAATAACTCGTAAGCATCCAAACCGTCTTGTCCGTCTTGGCCATCAGCCCCATCGCTACCATGGCAAAGACGCTGAGTCGACTGAGTTTCGGACTGGTCCCATGCTTGATTCGCATCGCCATCCGCCCAAACGGTAATCAATAAACCACCGTTTTGACAAATTGGCATTTGTTCGGATGAGAGTGATTCGATTCGAATTTGAGGTATCACATTTTGAAGTGCTGGTTCGTACATGGGGGATATGCAGGTCGCAATAGAAACTCGAGCCAATTCGAGTTCAGATGGTATCTGCCCATTAGTACAAATTAAACGCTTGAGTTGAATCTCAAAGGATTCTTCATTCACTCCTTCGCATGCGTAATCTGTACCTTCGACCGTAGTAGAATCGCCACTTGCAAAAGATGTTGTAATGTCAACACGGAATTTTTGGGTCGAAGAACACTCTGAAGAAGGAACTGTTTCATAATGGAAATTACTCGAAATTGAAACAACTTCACCACCGTAAGGTGATGTTGTTCGGCATTCGATGGTGATATCTTTCTCATTCTCTTGATATACACCATCTTGGTTAGTATCTTGACTGATTACTGTGACAATCGCTCCTGCAGATTCATCTGTGCAGGCATCGTTTTGTTGCTCCCAAGACGAGACTCGAAGGGTTGCGAGACTTACATCAGTTACTTCTTCTACGAGTGGTTCACTCCAACCAGTGGGCTCAAATCCATCTGGACCCATCTCAATAAATGGATTGGGTGTCTGAACTAATTTTTTCATATCACTTGGGGAAATCAATACTACTGGAATCGTTAATAAATCAACCACTGAGAGTCCACTTTCAGCATGCCATTGAATTTCATCACATTCCCAAATCTCTTCCGCATTCCAATTCTTGTCATATCCATTATATTCAGAATAAATTATTGCAGAGGCCCCTCGTTGTTGGGCGAGAACCCAAGCGGTCATGTATGCATCGATTCTGTAAAATGACACCTTTTCTTCAAATTCGTCATCCAAGTAAAATATCGCGACTTTACCATCAAAGTCAGTTGGTTCAATGATACTAGCCATCCCATCGTCATCTACACCATCATACGGCCGGGACAAGACACCCTGAGCAGCAATTGGCGATTCTGGTGAAGGGAAATCAGAAAAAAAGTCGCATGAATCAAATTTAACAGATCCATCTTCGCTATAAAGATGAATATCTGAACTCGGAGCTTTACCACGTTCATCCCACGCATACGCAGTTCCTTCATCCGGGGTTACTACCTCCGGGGTTACTTCCTCCGTTTCATCTCCTCCAAAACACCCGGCGAGCACGGAGCCTAACATTACTAAAACAACTAATACTGCACTATTTCGCATGAACTGAATTATATGACGGCGCTTTATCAACACTGCGGTGGGTTGCAACCTGTGATGAATTAGTGGCCATGGAAAAGGAATCACTTCAATCAGAGATTCTGACACCTCAGAACCATAGGTCAATAGCCAACATGAAAGCAATTAAATGCCCACGCCATCTCTAAGAACCATGCAAAGATTGGCCAGCCTAGTTTTGGGGTTTATTCTGGTCTCCTTCATTTTCATTCCAACCGGAGTTGAACAACTTACCCAACAAGATGCTAATTCAGCCCCCGCCAACGGTCTTCCTGAATATGTTCTTGATACATTTGAATCACTGAACGCAACAGGTGTGTCCTTCGTTGTAAGCATGGATGTTTCCTCTAGCGGCATGGTGGGTTGCGCTGAATTTTCTGGTACCCTTAGCAATTCCAACCTGATGGCCAACGGTGTTAATTCTAATGGAGGCAAAGATATCTTGCTCTTCGGATGGAATGAATCTACAGGTTTTTGGTCAACCACTCTCGGAGGAATCTACAATGAATTCTGTTGGAAGGTACGTTGGACTGCGCCGATGGAGTTTGCAATTTCAGGATATCATGAAGGATATCTCCAAGTTGGGTCAACAAACCTATCCCATCATGGCGCAAGAGACGCATTTGTAGCAATTTACAATGTCTCCATGGGACAATGGAAAGCTGCGAACAATGTGGGTACGAGTGGGCAAGAAGAATTCAGAAGTTTCACGCTCTTGTCAAATGGATCTTATGTAGCCGTGGGAACTTCCAATGGGAACATAAGTTCCAACAGCACCATTCCTGGCGCAGAAGATTGCACCACTCCCGAAGTAACCTATACGCCTACGTGTACGATGCTGGTCTACTTCGATGCTAACCTCAATCCAACAGGAATGAAAGTTTTGAAATCAACTACGGCGGTTATCGGCTCAGATGTGATAGAAATCAGTCAAACCCGCCAGGTGCTCGTTGCTGGATACTTTAGCGGTAATCTAACGTATAATGGCGCCGAATATGAAAGCCTCGGCTCAAGCGACATCTTCGTTATTCGTTATTCGAACCAGGGTCAGGAATCGCTTCTCGCTGCTTTTGGAGGTCAAGGAAATGATGAGGCACGAAGCATTGCTCGAACTTCAACGGGATTCGCCTTGGGTGGCACGACTGAATCAACCAATACAAGTCAATCTTCTGTGTACAAACCAACGAACGGGTGGCAAGCACCAGTAGGAGAGGGTGGGAAAGACAACCTGATACTTTTGTTATCACCACTGGGACTAATTTCCGATGGGTATACCTTTGGAACCGAAAAATCAGATGCTGTGGGTGAAATTGCAGTGGATGAACGCGATTATGTGTACATGACTGGTTATATTGGTTCAAATTACCAATACACTCAGAGCAACACCACATATGGGATCTTAAACGAACGTTCTGCATACTTGGCAATCATCAACTTTAGCGGTGGCAACACAACACAAATTGTCGATTTTTATGCATCCACCGGTTCGAACAATGGAGACGGACGGACAAATGCAGTTGCCGTTCTGCAAAGCGATGATGTGTGGCTTGGTGGGCGTATAGTGCCTGGTTCTCAAACGAACAGTTATTTCGGAGAACATACATCTGGATTTGGACATGGAGGATTTATTTTACGTATCGGACTTGATGTTGACGCTGATGATTTTGCAAAGCGGCTTGACAATTGTCCGATTGATTACAATCCCACTCAATCAAACCATGATGCCGATCAATTGGGTGATGTTTGTGATATTGACGATGACAATGATGGAATTGACGATGTCAATGACATACTATGCCAATACTCAAACTCAGGATTATTCATCTCCACCCCCGAATCAGATCATGATGGGGATGGTTGTGAAGACCAAACAGAGGACATGGATGACGACAATGACGGATTTAGCGATGTGCAAGAATCAATTTGGGAATGCCCTAAGGGGGTTACAAATTGGACCGCAGGCAATCCGAACCTCGATCGAGACAGTGACGGATGTCATGACGAACTAGAGGACCAAGATGACGATGGAGATTCATTTATCGATGACGTTAATGACACATGTGCGGAAAGTAACAGTACTGTGTACGATTCAAACACATGGATTGACAGCGACCTGGATGGCTGCCACAACGATGAAGACAATGATTTGGATAATGACGGGAAATTAAATGATTTTGATCGTTGTGATGCAAGCCCCCTTCCGTGGAAATCAAATGCAACCAACGATTATGATCAAGACGGTTGCGTTGATGCGGGAGAAGATATTGACGATGACGACGACGGGGTTCATGACGTAATTGACGATTGCGACCCTGATTCAGGTTTTGCAAGTATCCTAGGAACTTCGGAAGTCTTTGATTGGGAAGACCATGACGGTGATGGCTGCCATGACCTCGAAGATCCGGATAAAGACAATGATGGATACTTGAATGTCAATGATCGCTGCCCTTTGGGCATGACGGGGTGGAGTAACCAGTCAGAGCAGGATTACGATGAAGATGGTTGTCAAGATGATGAGGATGCTGACGACGATGACGATGGCGTTTTCGACGAAGATGATGTTTGCGACCCTGATTCAGGTTTTCAGTCTCGCATAGGATGGAATTCAAATTCAATCTCAGATCACGACCGCGATGGTTGTGCTGATGCAGCTGGTGATAACTCCGAAATTGAAGAAGACTTCGATGATGACGGCGATGGAATTGCAGATATCATTGATGGATTGAATGGAGAATGTAGCCGTTCAAACCTTGATTTACCACCCGAAGACTATGATAACGATGGTTGTTTTGATGACGAAGATTCTGATATTGATGGCGATGGAATCTCAAACATACTTGACGGTTGTGAACGAGGCCTTGTGCCACCGTCAGGAAAGCATCTTTTAGATTACGATGGCGATGGTTGTGCGGATGATTCCGAAGACACTGACACGGATGGTGATGGTATTCCCAATCTTGATGATGAGGATAAATGCCCTAACGGCGATTTTTTCAACTCCACCAAAGCGAATGATTGGGACAGCGACGGTTGTAAAGATAGCACTGAAGACGATGATGATGACGGAGATGGCATTCTAGATACCGAGGATAAATGTGACCCAGAAAATGGATTTTACACCAATAATTTACCATGGAAGTCAAACTTAAGCACCGATTTCACCTTTAATGGGTGCCGAGATGCGGGTGCGGAAAATGGAAATTATGGAGAAGACACAGACGATGATGAAGATGGGGTTTTGGATTGGGATGAACCTTACGGCGCAGACGGATTCCGCTGCATAAAGTCCTCAACCAAAAAGGATACTGATAAGGATGGCTGCGTAGATGATAATGACTTGGATGATAATAACGACGGTGTGAGTGACATCGCTGAACGCAATGCACAAGATAAATCGGATACGAGAGAGTTTCAAGTTGAAATTCTAGTTCCTGTCCTAGTTTTCTTATTTATTTTAGCAGTCACTCGGAAATTGTGGGTGCCGTTTATTATTAAAGGCGATATGATAGATGCGAAGAACTCGATTGTAAATACTGGTTCGGGAGATCTAAACGCCGCCAAGGGTGATAATGGGGGCGCCGCTCAACATCAGGACAAGGAGAAATCACCATCCACCGTTGCCAACCAAAATACTGGTGAAATTTTGGCAGTGCTTTACCCTCCAAATACGCTAAGTGAGGAAAAACTTCAAGCCACTAGAACATCATTACCAGAAGGAAAGGTACAAGCAACGAAGGAATTAGAGCAACGAACACTTCTGCATCATAACATCGGCGAGGCAATTGAGTTGAACCAAAAAGGTTGGACAATCACGATCACTCCCTCACCAAATGAACCTGTTTTTGTGAAAACCATGAGGGCCAAATCCAGTGAAGGAGAAATAAAGCGCTTAGAATTTAGTCTTCGTATGAATATCGAGTCTGGAAAGGAATTGTATGAACAATTTGCTTCCAACCAGAACTATCTGACAAAAAAAGAATTTTTGACGGAAGTGTTGAAGCGAACAGGGTCCCTCAATACTTGGGCTGAAATTGATTCCGAGGTATTGAAGTCACAAATAATGAAAGTACTGAATGATTTGCCTTGCATTTCATTTACAGATGAAGATTTAGAAATACTTCGTACGACAATCACGACAGACTTTCTTAGAACCCATCAATTATTTCGCGAACGAATGGATGTGAAATTAACTAAACCGAGTGAACATGGGATTTGTTCTGAAATGAATCTTCGGGGTGAGGGGGTCGGTCAACTTGTTCTTCACCGGGCCCAAATTAGCCTCAATGCTAGTGGAGTGTTATGTGCATTGGAATCAACCACCATCGAAAACAAATCAAATAATGTCCAAATATTGAAGCCGATGGACCAAAAGTTTTGGCATTTCATTGATGAACTGATATGAACTCAATTGGTCTGATCGCCGGTTCCAGTGTTCACATTGGAATTGTTGGCGTTGATCGTATCCCCACCAGACTTACCATTTTTGAACATTGGTGCGTTATTTTTCCTTCTCATAAACCAAAATAAAATAACAACTACAGCAACTCCAGCACCAATATAAACGTATGTTTCCATATAGACCCCCTTGATGGCATCATAATTAAACCAACCCCTAAAATTTTACAACAACTACTTAACATGAGATGATTTGCCGAATCACATGCGTAAAATTCCCATGATTGCTATATTTATTTTTCTTTTACCCCTTATATCGCCTGTTGTTGCTGCAAACGATACACCGACTGCTACTGAAGTACAATACAATGCAACCTATACTGAGCGAACCGTGCCATCAGCAGCAGATTTTATTGACATAATATGGGATTCAGGAGTCGATCGTGAAGTTTGTGGTTATGATGCCACGGAATCTGTAAGAGGTAATTGTGATACAAGTACCGCACCTAAAGTTCAATGGTTTCGATACCAAGTAACTCTCGACTCCAATGGAGGCATTATCGGAATGGGTAATGTAGTGAGCTTTGATGTAGAAAATAAAGGCACCCCACATTATGTTGATATGAAATTGGAATTGTGTTGGAAAAGCATGATTAATACATCGAAACTTCTTTGTGTCGACAGAGGAGAAATTTACCAAGGAGAGTCCGAAATTATCACAACCTCTTCGATGCGGTCCGACACCTACTTTGTGCGAGTCCAAGCCCATGATGAATACCTACACGGCCGGGCCCCTGGTGGCGATTTGAGCAAAGTGACTGTGACCTCTGGACTCATAAATTCGAATCAAGACTATCAAAATCCGCGCGAACTTACAGGAACAACTAGAGTTGATGCAAAGGTTTGCAGCTCAGATTGTGACGATTTTAACGATATAGATCCTATCGATGTGTTTTCAATCAAAGCATTCCAGAATGAAACCATTCAATTTAGGTTTGCATCTCGTGAAAATGACGTGTTTAGTGAGAATTCAGTATATGTCTACGTGATGGATGATTATTCTATCTCAACATACACAAGCATGACCTATTACAAAATGAATGACGTGGGATACTATGATAGAACTGGAGACAGGAACACCATTGATTACATCATGCCAAAAAGTG
>Ga0115003_10003678_pt1 | contig 12012 bp, 8 predicted proteins | sample ArcticOcean_MG_C_7_FD_88736 | JGI IMG/M metagenome (GOLD analysis project Ga0115003, IMG submission 88736) | Marine microbial communities from western Arctic Ocean - ArcticOcean_MG_CB11_88 | ecosystem: Environmental > Aquatic > Marine > Oceanic | place: Arctic Ocean: Canada Basin | collected... | reverse complement strand
TGACCTCGGGCTCGACTTTGATCTCGATGCCTCGCTCGCAGAAGTTCATGACCAGATTCGCGACGGCGCAGGCTCGGACTATGCAGCCAGCCGCGGCGAGTATCTTTCCGGTGTGGTGCTCTCGAAATTGCTGGATCGACCGCTGATCGATCCCGCGACGATGATCCGTTTCGACGAGTCAGGACGCTTCCTTCCCGATGAAACCCAGGCCGCCGTCTCGGAACGACTCGGCCGAGAGGAGTCGGGAATCGTGCCCGGCTTCTACGGCGCGCTGCCCGATGGCCGAATTAAAACGTTCTCGCGTGGCGGTAGTGATATCACCGGCGCGATCGTTTCCCGCGGCGTACACGCTTCGGTGTATGAAAACTGGACGGATGTCTCGGGTCTCCTGATGACCGACCCACGAATCGTAAACGGGCCACGCACGATCACTGAGCTCACCTACCGAGAGTTGCGAGAGCTCGCGTATATGGGCGCCACCGTCCTGCATGACGAGGCGATCTTCCCCGTTCGCGAAGCCGGCATCCCCGTCCACATCCGTAACACGAACGACCCCCAAGCTCCCGGAACGCGCATCTCCCGCGGCGGCGAAGATGTCCCACCGGCTGACCGCATCACCGGCATCGCTGGCCGAAAAGACTTCACGATCATCGCGCTCGAAAAGACCTTGATGAATGCCGAGATCGGCTTCGGGCGGCGACTGCTAGGCGTGCTCGAAAGGCACAAGATCGCCTGGGAACATATGCCTAGCGGAATCGACACGCTCTCGATCGTCATCAAGTCAAATGTTCTTGCTGGACGACTCGATGCACTGTTGGACGAAATTCGCTCCGAATGCAAACCGGACTCGCTCGACGTGATCCCAGGAATCGCTTTGATCGCGACGGTGGGCCGCGGAATGAGTCACGTCCCCGGTACGGCAGCCCGCTTGTTTGGGGCGCTGGCCGAGGCCGGGATCAATATTAGAATGATCGATCAGGGGTCGAGCGAGCTGAATATCATAGTCGGCGTCGAAAACGACGACTTCAAACGCACGGTCGGAGTGATTTACGATGCATTCGTGGACGGACACAACGACTGATCGGCAGGGCGACGGAGCAAGTGCTTCACCCGCGCTAAACCGATTGACCGAGTCGACGGATGAGGAGAGCACGAGAGATGGCTGAGGCATTAGGCGACGCAGTACCGGACGTGCGTCCGTGGTCTAACGCCCCTCATGTCCTCTCGCGCCTGCCTTGGGTGGGCCCGGGTCTATCGATCCTGAGCAATCCAACCGAGTTTTTTCAGCGACAACGCGAACGTCTCGGGGACACCTACTCTTTCGAATCCTTCGGTTACCGAATGGTCTGCGTCTTCTCGCCGGAAGGCGTGAAGAATCTGTGGGCGCTCCCGGAAAAAGAGGCGAGCAAGGGAGTCGGCGACTTCGCCATGCTTTCGCATAAGGTTCCAGCTGAACTTTTCGCCGGGCGACGCACCTTCCCTCACGGTCTCTTCGGTCGCGAAAACGTCGAGACCTACCTCGAGAATTTGGCCGAGGCTGTCGCCCTCGAACTCGATCTACTTGGGAATGCCGGCGAATTCGAAGCCTTTGACTTCACACGCCGCCTGGCCCACCGAATGGGACTCGCATCTTGGGGCTCCCCTCTCGCCACACAGCCCGGACGCATCGAACGATTGATCGAAGCCTTCGACACCCTCGACAGTTCCGAATCCTTCGTGCACCCACACAAGGGTTTTGCGACCTGGGCCACGGGCAAGCGCAAAGAAAAGGCCGCCCTCCTTCGCATCGAAGAGATCTACGGTGAGATCCTCGCCGAGCGAGACGCACAGCCCGCCGCAGATCGAAACGAGGGTTTCTTCGAACAGATCTGCCAAGCCTGGGAAGACGAATCTGAAGGCGAACGCGCCCGGGGAATCGCGGGCGACGTGATGCTCGTGCATATGGGATCGCAATCGAATCTCTTTGCAGCAATGGCATGGACGCTCATTCACTTGCTCGAGCGCCCCGCACTCCTTCGCCAAGTCAGGGGCGGCGATGATGACCTGCTCGAGCGATGTACACATGAATCGATTCGTCTGCGCCAGCGTTCGATCGTCCTTCGTCAAATCCTGCGGCCCTGCGTCATCGCCGATGAGAAAGCGGCCTATCAACTCGAGCCCGGAATGTTTCTCGCAACCATGTTGTCCGTCACTAATACGCGCTCGGCAGATGGCCTCGACGAGTTCGATCCCGATCACTATTCCGGTCCGCGTTTCACGCGCAATGGTGAAATTGGCGCTCGCGAACTCGTGACGACTTTCGGGCACGGCGCGCACTATTGCCCAGCAGCGCGATTCTCAACCTCTTCCATCCGGATTGCGGCGCGCGCGTTATTCGACAAATTCGACCTGACACCCAAATTCCACGACCCGCAGCCCCTCCCTCGCCAGATCGGCGGGGTCGCCCGTGCCGATCGCCCGTGTCGCATCGGTTATCGGCGTATCACACCGCAATACCCGGCCAACCGATCCGGCGCTTCAGAAGCATTCTAGGCGTCTAGGCCCTGAGCGCGTAAGCACCTAAGCGCTCAGGCAGTTAGACACTTGGGCGCGCGGGCGCTCACTTCACCTCGTAGACTTCGTAACGAATTCCATCGGCGACCCAACGTCCCGCCCCTACGGCCATGATCTTATTCAGCCAGTCGTAGCGCCCCGTCGTTGTTTCGAACTCAAAGGTCGTACGAAGGGTGTACTTACTGGGGTCCACGCCTTCCGGCGAAGGCAGCCGGGTCATCATCTCCTGTGTGATATCCCAACGCCCCTTGTAGATCGCATACAAGATCGTGCCGTCATCGGTTTCGAAACAACATCTCCCGTCTACGCGAAGCGTACCGTCGGGCATAAAGAGGCCCCAGTCCCCGCCGCTTGGCAGGACTCGGCCCCTCAATCGTTCGCCTTCGAAGGACCCGCCGCCAAGGTCCGCAATGATGCGAGTCCCCATAGGCGTTTGGCCGACGGTGTTAATCGACCCGATCTGGAAATGGATATCGAAGAGCGGTTCCAGCGAAATAGGTACGACGGGACTCGGGCTCATCAGCTACGCAACCTTTCAGCAAAAAAAGACATCACACGATCGAGGGCCATTCGTGTCGGATGCCCCTCCTCATCCACAAGATCCTTCGTCACAACGCTATGCGCCATGGTAGGATTGCCGTGCGGATTACCGGTCGAGGAATCAATTTCGATCCCCTCGAAGCCGTCACCTAACTCTTGTCGAAGCGTTTCAAAACGCTCGGGGGGACACATTGGATCCTCGGTAAACCGGAGCCCCAACACCTTGCAGCCCCTTTTCTCGATTCGCTCTTTCACAATTTCGAGATCTGCATCCGAAATATGCAACGCGGCCTTACGCTTAGCGCCGAAGGGAAAGGGCAGCGACGGCTGACTCAACACCGGCGCCATCACCGACTCATCGACCATCATGGCCAAGCCAAAATTGCCCGTGAGGCACATGCCGATACAGCCAACGCCCGGCCCCCCGCAGTCCGCGTGCGCCTTTCGCGCGAGCGCTCGAAGCCAGATCGTAATCGGACTCGAGCCCCGGGTCGCGAGCACGTGAAATTCTTTGGCGATACAAGCCCGAGCGATTGACGACAGCGCGTAGCCAGCCGAAAAGGGCTTCCCCGCTTCTCCGATCAGGTCCGGCAAATAGACCCGGTAGCCCTCATCCACGAGGCGATCCGCAAACTCAATCACCGAGTCATAGATGCCAGGCACTTCGGTCATTACGACGATGCCGGGCCCCTCACCTCGCGTGAAAACCCGCCGGGTCAATCCATCGTGCTCAAACTCCGTCGCATCGTATCGATTCAGCATGCGAGGAAGTCTAAGCCAGTCCGCGGGCTTGCGGGATATCCCGCATCACGCCTTCCAAGCCCGCGCGCACTTCCAGAGCAAAGACTTTCCGCCGCGAAGCGCAACTTCGTGCGAATTCACGGCCCCACCCCTATCCTCGCGCCCATGCAGGGATATCGCAGCCGCACTACGACGTATGGACGAAACATGGCCGGCGCCCGCGCCCTTTGGCGCGCGACGGGTATGACAGACAATGATTTCACCAAGCCCATCATCGCGATCGCTAACTCTTTCACGCAGTTCGTCCCCGGACACGTTCATCTCCATGACGTCGGACAGCGTGTGAAAAAAGTGATCGACGCCGCCGGCGGCTGGGGCGTTGAGTTCAATACGATCGCTGTCGATGACGGGATCGCCATGGGCCACGGCGGCATGCTCTACTCGCTGCCCTCTCGTGACCTGATCGCGGACAGCGTCGAGTACATGGTGCAAGCCCACGTCGCCGACGCACTCATCTGCATCTCGAACTGCGACAAGATCACGCCCGGCATGTTGCTCGCTGCTATGCGACTCAACATTCCGACGATCTTCGTTTCGGGCGGACCCATGGAAGCGGGTAAAGCCGCGGGCACCCTCGACGGCGAAGGCCGAAAACTAGACCTCATCGATCCGATGATCGCCGCCGGCGACGACGACGTCAGTGACGCCGAACTCCTAGAGCTCGAACGCAACGCGTGCCCGACCTGCGGCTCCTGCTCGGGCATGTTCACCGCAAATAGCATGAACTGCCTGAACGAAGCGATCGGCATGGCGCTCCCCGGCAACGGCACGGTCGTCGCGACCCACGCACAAAGGTGGGAGCTCTTCGAGCGAGCCGGCCAGCGCATCGTCGAGATGTCCAAGCAGCACTACGTCGAAGGAGACGATTCCGTACTCCCGCGCAGCATCGCGACTTTCGAAGCCTTCGAAAACGCCATGGCAGTCGACATCGCGATGGGCGGATCCACTAATACCGTCCTTCACATGTTAGGGATCGCCCACGAAGCGGGCGTCGACTACACCATGGCGGACATGGACCGTCTCTCGCGGAAGGTGCCGTGCATCTGCAAGGTCGCCCCTGCAACAGAAAAATATCATGTCGAAGATGTGCACAAGGCCGGCGGCATCTTCACGATCCTCGGCGAGCTCGATCGTGGCGGACTAATCAACCGTGATGTTCATACGGTCCATTCGGCGACGCTCGGCGAAGCCATCGATGAGCACGACATCCGGCGTGAGACAGCTTCCCCTGAAGCTAAGCGCCTCTCGCATGCCGCGCCCGGCGGCGTGCGCACAACGGAAGCGTTCTCCCAGGCCAAGTATTTCGAATCTACGGATGATGACGCCGCGAACGGCTGTATCCGATCCGTCGAACACGCCTACTCGGCAGAAGGCGGCCTCGCGATCCTCTACGGCAATATCGCCCTCGACGGCTGCGTAGTTAAGACGGCGGGCGTGGATGAATCCATCTGGACCTTCGAAGGGCCGGCGAGAGTCTTCCATTCCCAAGATGATGCTTGCGATGCCATTCTCGACGGCGTTGTAAAGGAAGGCGACATCGTCGTCATCGTCTACGAAGGACCGAAGGGCGGGCCCGGCATGCAGGAGATGCTGTACCCGACCTCCTTCCTCAAGTCGAAGAAGCTCGGCAAGGCCTGCGCACTCGTCACCGACGGTCGATTTAGCGGCGGCACTTCGGGGCTTTCGATCGGGCATGCCTCGCCGGAAGCGGCGGAGGGTGGCGCGATCGGCCTTGTCGAAGAAGGCGATCCCATCAAAATCGACATCCCGAACCGCGCGATCGACCTCATGATCAGCGAAGCGGAGCTGACCCAGCGACGCTCCCGCATGAACGAACGCGGCACCGCCGCATGGAAACCTAACAGGAAACGAGAAGTCTCCAAGGCGCTCCAGGCATATGGCATGATGACGACGAGCGCCGCCAGGGGTGCTGTTCGGGACATCGACCAGCTGATCGAACGCCACAAGATCTGAGCCGCGCCCTGCCCTCCGACTCCTCGACGACACGACCGAGCGAAACACGAGCGACGCTCAAGCCAGCGAAGACGCTCGTGCTTGTCGGCGGTGGACACGCCCACGTGCAGGTGCTTCGGCGGTTCGCCATGAACCCGCCAAGCGGAATACGGCTGATCGTCGTCCTCGATCGTCCCGTCGCCGTCTATTCAGGCATGGTCCCCGGCTTCGTCGCCGGCGACTACACGCATTCCGATCTTGAAATCGATATCGTGCCCCTCGCGCGGCTTGCGGGGGCGAGCGTCATCCTCTCGCCGGCCACGGACGTCGACCCGGTTCGCAAAACCGTCTCAATAGAGGGGCGCCCAGCGATTCGTTTCGACCTGATGAGCCTCGATGTGGGTTCCACGGTTCGGGGACTCGATCTACCGGGCGTTCAGGAACACGCGCTCTCCACACGCCCCATCGCCTCCTTCGTACACGCTCTCGAAGCTCACCTCGCGAGGCTACGCGCCCTTGGCCGTCCCGCGAAGATCGCCGTTGTTGGTGGCGGCGCCGCGGGGACTGAACTTGCATTTACCCTCGATGCACGACTCGCGGATGCGAGCGTCCCTCGAGAGATCACGGTCTACGCCGCCGAGAAGGAACTACTCGCGAACGCCTCCGCCGCCACACGCCGCGCGCTCGAACGCGAAGCCGATGCGCGCGAAATCGCTACCCACTTCGACGTCCGCGTAACACGGGTCGATGCCGGCGCACTCGTCGCTAGGCAGAATGGCGACGAATCCAAATACGATGCAGACCTCGTCATTTGGGCAACCGGCGCCTCCCCCGTTGCCTTCCCGGCCCACGAAGGGACCTCCCGTCTTAAGACCGATTCTCATGGCTTCATCGAAGTACGCGACACGCTTCAAGCTGTCGGCTTCGATGACGTATTCGCCGTCGGCGATTGCGCCCGACTCGTCGACCATCCATGGGTCCCGCGCGCCGGTGTCTACGCCGTTCGCCAGGGGCCAATCCTAGAAGCCAATCTCCGGGCTCGCCTAACGAACCAATCCATCAAACCGTATCGCCCCCAACGCGACTTTCTATCGCTGCTCAACCTGGGGCACGGCCGAGCACTCGGAAGCAAATGGGGCCGCGCTTTCGCAAGCACGTCCGTCTTTCGGCTGAAGGATTGGATCGATCGACGCTTCATGGATCGTTTCCAGGTGCTGGATGAATCGGGAAGGCCTCGCCCGGCACTCGCCAAGCTTTCCGCCATGGGCTCGGGTGACGGCGAAGCGGAGATGATGTGCGGAGGCTGTGCTGCGAAGCTTGGCGCAGAGCCTCTCGCAGCGGCGCTTGCAGCGATGCCTGCGCCTCCTGCCGATGACACCGTCATTTTGGGACTCGATGCGCGGGATGATGTCGCGGCCACACGTGGGCCAGATGGCGCGACAACACTGCATAACATTGATGTCATTCGAGCATTTGGGGACGACCCTTGGCTCGTTGGCCGAGTCGCGGCGACCAATGCGCTCTCGGATCTGCACGCGAAAGGCGGCAAGCCGCGTCACGCCCAGGCGATAGTGGGTCTACCAGAACTCTTTCCCCATGAAGCCGAAGCGGAGCTTTTCCAGGTGCTCTCGGGCTTGCGATCGATTCTCGATCCGCTCGGCGTTTCTCTCCTTGGCGGACACACCACCATAGGAGACGCACTGACCGTCGGTCTCTCTGTGTCGGGAGACGGCCCGGCCGAATCGGAACTCGTACGACAGACAGGAGCTCGTGCAGGAGACGTCCTACTCCTGACGCAGCCTCTCGGTACAGGCGTGGTTCTTGCCGCCGACATGCGGGGCCTAGCACGAGGAAATTGGCTAATTGCGGCACACGACGCGATGCAACATGTGAACGACGTGGCCGGGGAGATCACCCTGCGACGAGGCGTCCATGCAGCGACGGACGTGACGGGGTTCGGCTTTGCAGGGCATCTTCTGACCCTGCTCTCCCGAGACGATTTGCTCGCGGAGCTGGATGGGGAGGCGATGCCCCTCCTGCCAGGCGCACGGACGCTTTGGGCGAGTGGCCTCCTAAGTACGGCCGACCCTGCAAATCGAATGGCATTCGAAGCCAGGGTTGATGCACCCGAGGCTGACCTTCCCTGGCTCTTCGACCCACAAACCGCGGGCGGTCTGCTGCTCGCAGTCGCACCCGAGGCGGTCGGCGGCATCCTCGCTGAGTTCAAAGCGGCGGGTGAGCCGCCCGTATCCAGAGTCGGCCGAATCGGAACGGACGTCATGATCGGGGGCGCGATTCGCGTCGGCATCCCCGCTACAATGCCGGCGCCATGAAGGGTATCCAACAAACTAATCTCGAAACCTACTACGCCGAAAACATCAAAGATACCGAGACGCCTCTCAACATCTCGATGATCACCGGCGGCCATTCAAACCTCACTTACCTCGTCGAGGATGCGAAAGGCACAAAGACCGTCCTGCGACGGCCGCCGACCGGCGCAGTCCTCGCGACCGCGCACGACATGTCGCGCGAACACCGCATCCTCACGGGTCTAGGCGACAGTTCTGTCCCGGTGCCTCGTACCCTCGCCCTTTGTCAGGACGAAGCCGTCAACGACGCACCCTTCTACATAATGGACTACGTGGAAGGCACGGTTCTGACGACCGCGAGCCAGACCAACGAGATCGTCCCTCCCGACAAACGCGAAGCGCTCGGGATGCACACCATCGAAGTCCTGGCGAATCTGCATAACCTCGAGCCGAGTGACGTAGGCCTCGGTGATCTCGGTCGCCGCGAAGCCTATCTCGCCCGCCAATTGAAGCGCTGGCAGGGTCAGTGGGAAAAGTCGAAGACCCGCGAGCTCAGCCACATGGAAGAAGCGCACAAGCTGCTTGAAGCGAAGATGCCCGAGCAAGTCGGTGCAGGAATCGTCCACGGCGACTTTCGTATGGGCAACTTTTTGACGAACGGTGATGAGGGCAAGATCGCGGCAGTTCTCGACTGGGAGCTCTGCACGCTAGGCGACCCCCTCGCCGACGTCGGTTACCTCATGAACGACTGGAACGGCCCCGGCGACTCTCGTCCTTCCGCCAGCGGTACGGGTGAGAGCGCTGTGTCCTGTGGAGGATTTCCTTCCCGAGAGGCACTGCTCGAACGCTACGAAGCGCTCACCGGGCGCGACACAAGTGCCGTCGACTACTACCGAGCCTTCCAGTATTGGCGGCTCGCAGCAATCGTCGAAGGCGTCTTGTCGCGCTACATGAAGGGCGTCATGGGCGACGACGGCGACGTCGACCGATTCCGTCGTCAGGTCGATGGGCTCGCCGAGTCTGCCGTGGATCTAGCGAGCTCGAATTCGCTCTAAACATCGCCCGTCCGGGCAATTAGGCTGCATGCGGAGCTTCACAAATAACATGCGCATCACGCTGACCAGTCTAGTCGCGTTTGTTTTGATCGTCGCAGGACTCTCGATCGGGTCCTCGTTCTTTGCGGTCGCGACGCCCTCGATCGCCGACGATCACCCAGGCAGCCCGCACTTCTCGGGTGCGACGGATGCGGGGATGTCCGAGACGGCCTCGCCGATCCCGCCGGGACTCCTCGAGAGCGAGCGTAATACGATCGACGTCTTCCGCAGCGCCGGCCCCTCTGTCGTCTACGTGACAAACAACGCGCTGCGCCGAGACTACTTTTCAGCCAACGTCAGTGAAGTGCCCCAAGGCACCGGCTCGGGCTTCTTGTGGGATGAGCACGGGCACGTCGTCACTAATTACCATGTGATCAAAAACGGTCAGACCTTCTCAGTTTCTCTGCCGAGCGGTGTAACTCGTGAGGCACGCGTCGTTGGCGTCGAACCGCGTAAAGATCTTGCGGTCCTTCACTTCGACACAACGGGCCTCGACCTAACGGCGCTCCCCGTTGGCCGCTCGGAACCGTTGATCGTCGGGCAAAAGGTTTTGGCGATTGGCAACCCATTCGGCCTCGACCGCACCCTTACAACCGGCATCATCAGCGCGCTCGGTCGCGAATTCCCGCTAGACGACGGATTCGTGATCGAAGACGTGATTCAAACCGACGCGTCGATCAACCCCGGAAATTCGGGCGGACCCTTAATTGACTCCCAGGGCCGCGTGATCGGCGTCAACACCGCCATCTACAGCCTGAGCGGATCTAGCGCCGGCATCGGTTTCGCGATCCCCATCGACACCGTCGCCCGAATCGTGCCGCAGCTGATTCGCTTCGGCGAAGTGCGCCGCGTGGGCCTCGGCGTCACCCTCGTCCCGGACCGCTACACCCGTAACTGGGGTGCCCAGGGCGTCGTCGTCAACGAGGTCTACCCAGACAGCGCCGCCGAACAAGCGGGACTCCGTTCGATTCGCATCGATCGTCGTGGCCGCATTCTTTCTGCGGACTTGATCACGGCCATCGATGGAGAACTCATCCAGCGTTTCGCGGCCCTCGCAAACGCGCTCGATGGCCGCTCCGCGGGCGAAGAAATCGTGCTGACCGTCGTCCGAGGGGACGACGTGATTCCAATTGCGATGAAGCTGCAGGATCTAGGGCGAAGTCGTTAGTCGCACCCTAAGATGTAGTCAGCTTGGCGGGCGTGATCTTCGCCGGCATGCCAGCACGGACCTAGCCACAGCCCAGGACACGATGTTTCCTGGAATCATTAAAGACAGGACGACCGCATGTCTATTCGCGAAGCGCTCGTCGCCGTCTTCATCGCTTTCGCGGTCGGCCTCCTCGCGGCGGGTTCTTTGGGCCGTGAACGCGACGCCGTTCTTGCCACCCCTGGCGATCCGGAAGCAGGTCCGGTGCTTAGGTGGCGAGTCACGAGCGCATTCGGAACCCACCTCCCCGCTCTCGGCGAAAATGCCGTCGAAGTCGCGGATAGCCTTCGAATAGCGAGCGGTGGCCGAATCGACTGGACGATTGACGATCCGGGCGAAGTCGTACCCGCCTTCGCGATCGTCGAAGCGGTTCGCGCGAGCAAAATCGACGCGGGCTATACCTGGCTCGGCTACGACCAGGGCCGGCTCAAATCCTCAGTTCTCTTCGGCGCGGTCCCGTTCGGCATGACTCCATGGGAGTACAGTGCCTGGTGGGTTCGCGGCGGTGGCTCCGAACTCGCCCAGGAAATATATCGACCGATCGGCATCGAACCGATTCTGTGCGGAATCATCGGCCCCGAAACCGCCGGTTGGTTCCGTCAAGAAATCAAAGTTCCCGAGGACGTCGAGGGATTAAAGATCCGCTTCGCGGGACTCGGCGGCCGCGCGCTTCAGAAACTCGGCGCCTCAGTCACCATGATCCCCGGTGGCGAAATTTTCCAAGCACTTGAGAAAGGTGCGATCGATGCCACGGAGTTTTCTCTGCCGGAGGTCGATTTACGTCTGGGCTTCGACCGTGTCGCGCGCTTCAACTATTTTCCCGGCTGGCACCAGCCGCATACCGCCTTCCATCTTGTTGTGAACAAAGAAAGCTGGGACGCACTCCCTCACTCGATGCAGGCAACGATCGAACTCGCCTGCGGTAATGGGGTCCACCGCAACCTCGCAAACGCCGAGGCCATGCAAGGCGGCGTGATCGAACGTCTCGTGGCTGGCGGCGTACAGACACGAACGCTCTCTCCCGCTCTTCTCGATGCCCTTCGAAAGGCTTCGGATGAGGTCCTCGAAGACGAAGCCGCGCTCGATGCAGATTTCGCGCGAGTGCTCGCGCACCAGCGCGCATTCCGAAAGGAATACGCCGCCTGGCGACGACTCGCCTACCCCTCCCCTTCTCTGATCTCTGATGCTAACGGCTCCTCTGATGCTGAAGGCTCCTCTGATGCTGACGGCTCCTCTGACGCTGAAGGCTCCTCTGACCCGACTCAAGTGCCTAACAGCTTAGGCAATGCATCGAAGACGGGGGCGGCGCATGCAAACTGAGGATGCCCAGTCGAATAAGCCCCTCTCGCCCGTTGAGCAAATTCTCGACGGAATCGGTTCAGCCATCTCGTGGGTTTGGTTGATGTTGATCTTCGTCATCCTCTGCGCGGTCGTGCTCCGTTACGTGTTCGGGATTGGCCGCATCGAGCTCGAAGAATTGCAATGGCATCTCTATGCAACCGGTTTCCTCTCGGGCATCGTCGCCTCCGCCGTTCACGACCGGCACGTACGAGTC